>Ga0308165_1001178_pt1 | contig 38484 bp, 30 predicted proteins | sample PhyWR2_FD_201032 | JGI IMG/M metagenome (GOLD analysis project Ga0308165, IMG submission 201032) | Phyllosphere microbial communities from UC Gill Tract Community Farm, Albany, California, United States - DLSLW.R2 | ecosystem: Host-associated > Plants > Phyllosphere > Unclassified | place: USA...
GGCAACTATTTTGAAAATTCGGTAGAAAGCATGTTTTCTTTCTTTGTTAAGGAAGAAAAACTCGACTTAAGTGATGTTGATGAGATATTGAAAATGATTAATAAAATTAAACATAAGCCCAAATGAGTTTTGCCCACTACCTGTTACAAGTAAACTTATACCTTGTAGTTTTTTACGGCTTTTATAAACTATTGTTAGATCGGGAGACCTATTTTACCCTGAATCGCTTTTATTTAATTGGTGCAGGGGTTTTATCGTTGTGCATACCTTTTATTCGATTAGAATGGTTAACACAACAAAAGGCCGCTCAGCAGGTTTATACCTCTGTTAACTGGGAGGCCGTATTGCAACAGGCCACCATTGTAACTGAAACAAACACCGGCCTTAATTGGGCAAATGTGTTTGTGTATTTATATTGTGCAGGTATTTTGTTTTTTCTGGTTAGGTTAGTGGTTAACTTGTTTTTAGTTAAAAAACTGATCAAAAACGCCAAGAGCGGATCGGCATTTTCTTTTTTCTTCAACAAAGTAGTTGATAAGAATTTACCCCAAATGAATGTGATCGATATTCACGAAGAAGCGCACATTAAGCAGCTGCATAGTTTAGATATACTATTCTTGGAGCTACTGGGTATTATTACCTGGCTAAATCCAATTATATATCTCTACAAAAGGTCGATCAAGAACATTCACGAATTTCTGGCTGATGAGTTTGCGGCAGAATATCAGGGCGATAAGGCGGAGTATGCATTACTAATTTTAAGCCAGTCTTTCGGCATCTCGCCTAATGCCCTAACCAACGGTTTTTTTGATAAATCACTGATTAAAAAACGGATCTTTATGCTCCAAAAAGAGCGATCGAAAAGAATTGCTGTAATCAAGTATGGCATTTCGATCCCCTTATTTGCCATTTTGATTGTATTTTCATCGGCTACCGTGAGAAAAAGTGAAAAATTAATTTCATTGACTGATCAAATTCCGTTAGATAAATCTTTTGAAATGATGCAGCAGATGGTAACTGAGGAAGCCAACGAAGAAATTTCGCCTAAAGAACCGCCCACCTTTGAAAAAGTGGTTGAAGTGAATTTAACGCCGAAATCGAGTGAGAACATTGCACCAAAAACGGGTGCAGTAAATAAACCCGGTAAATTTAACCCGCAACGCCTTTCGGAGGAAAAAACGACCCATTCAGAGACAGTTAGACCCGACAACTCGAAGGTTTACGATTTTGTCTCATTAGACAAACAGCCTGAGTTTCCCGGTGGGATCAGAAAATTTTACGAGTACCTGGGCAAATCGATAAAATATCCGCAAGCTGCCCAGGAAAATAATGTGCAGGGCAAAGTGTTTTTGAGTTTTATTGTTGAAAAAAGCGGTGAACTTTCGGATATTAAAATTACCCGTGGCCTCGGCAGTGGAACAGACGAAGAGGCAGTACGTGTATTGACCAACAGCCCAAAATGGATTCCGGGAACGAGCAATGGCCAAACAGTTAGGGTTAAGTACAATATTAATGTGAACTTTACGCTAAACGACGCCAGAGATGAGACACCAAAAGTTGCTCAACGCTCCTCAGCTGTAAAACTTACCGATGGAAACTTTGCCGGCGTTGTTGTTGTTGACGGTGTAAGACTAACTGAAAACAGTTTACTAGCCACTATCGACGCAAACAGCATCAAATCTATCGAAGTTTTGAAAAGCCAGAACGCAATTAGTTTATATGGATTCAAAGCCAATGCCGGAGCTATTCTCATTACCACAAAAACCGGAACTATATCTAAAAGGCCGAATACCACAGAACAGGCGCTGACCAAGCCATCGTATTTCGGCCTTCAACAAGCGTATTAAAAAAGACAGTTATGAAAAAATTTATAACGTTAGCTATAATCGTAATATCGGCATCGGGCGCCTTTGGCCAGGACACTGACGGGGCAAAAAGCACTGGCATTACCTTTCGAGGGCTTCAAACCGTTACTCAACAGCCTTTGGTTGTTGTAGATGGCAATAAACAATTGGCCCGGGGAAAGCGCTCTTTAGATCAAATCGACAACGATAACATTTCTGCTGTTAATATTTGGAGCGATAGTGCCGCTGTGAATAAATACGGCTTAGATGGTGCAAACGGCGTTATTGAAATTAAAACGAAAGACGGCTTTACCAATTCTTTAAAGGAAAAAGATTTTTTGGGCAATTCAACAAACCTAAAACTCAACATGCCAGAGTCAAACCATCGGCCGAAACTGCCGTTAAATACCGAGCCTTCAAAGCGACGCAATTTATTGTTTAAGGACACTGACCCGAAAGCAAAACCAATTTATGTTATCGATGGAAAGGAAGTGGCCGAAATTGAAAGTATAAATCCAGACTCAATTCAATCGGTAGATGTTTTAACGGGAGCTCATGCAACGCCACACTACAGCGAAAAAGCAAAGAATGGTGTTGTTATTATTACCACAAAAAAAGCCAAAACACGGACAAGGAATGATTAAGAGGAATCAAAATCCACATGTCTTTTCCGCAATGATGTTGCTGGCAAATCTGTTATGAAATACATTGAAAAACTTCAGTACATTACCAATGATCATCCCAATTTAAGCCATGTTGAACAAGTGCAATTGGCCTGTGAGGCTGGGGCGAAATGGGTGCAGTACCGTTGCATGAGCAAACCAGATGAGGCGCTGTTATCAGACATTAACGCCATTGCCGAAATTTGCGATGATTGGGGAACAACGCTAATCGTATCTGAACATGTGCACTTCGCGGGCAAGGCCGATATTCAAGGCTTCCATATAGAACAGGCCAATCCCGATTTTACCGCGTTGCGCAAATTGGTAGGAAACGACATCACACTTGGAGGCTTTGCAAACCATTTTAGCGATATAACAAGGTTTGCAAACGATGGAGCCGATTATGTTACTTATGGTCAGCTCTCTGCTACGGCAATAGCAGCAAATGATCTCAGTCCTTTCTCTCTCGACGCGTATCGAGAAGCAGCAACCAAACTGCGTGAGTTGAATCTACAGTTGCCCGTTTTGGCCGTAGGTGCAATTACGCTTCCCGATGTAGCACCTTTAATGGAAGCCGGAATTTACGGTGTTGCCATTTCTGAGGTAATCAGCTCTGCCGACGATTTTATTGAGGCCTACCAAGATTTTTACGATGCCGTAAAGGGCTAAAAATATCTCTTGGATAATTCTAGACACTTACCTTTTGATTCTATTTTTTATCTTCGCAATATGTCATCACATCACATTGTAAAGGAAAAGCAAGAACCAGCGCTCTATATCGACGATTTTGGAAATTTTGATGAAGAATTTCTCGGCCAGCTTTTAGAATGGAGTCCTACGCTTTTGGTAAATAGCGAAAGCTACGATAAGATCATTTCACTTGGTTTAAAGGTTGATGTTTTGGTAAATGGAAATAATCAGGAGGTCCAGGAAGATACCAAGGTTATTCAGGGGCCAGTGGACGCTTTGATGGTGGCGATTAACTACCTCTTTGAAGAACGATATCCTGCCGTAAACATCATCACCCGAAAATTCGATTTGGAAAAGTTTGCTGGGTTTGAAGACAAGATCAATTTGGTTGTTTTTACCGAAAGAGCCAAACATTACCCCATAAAATCGGGTTTTTCTGTTTGGAAACCTGCCAAAAGCGAGTTCTTGATTCATGGAAACAGGTATTTGGAAGTAACCAACTTAATGCAGACCGAGGAAGAAATTTTTGAAGTGGTTAAGGATGGCTTCGTGGAGTTTACCTTTTCAGGACAGCCTATATTTATCAGCGAACCGATATGATTACGCTTAGAAAAGCCAAAGAAGAAGACATAACAATTATCAGGCAGATTGCCGAAAATACCTGGCCGGCCGCTTATCTCGATATTATCGGGCAACAGCAGATTGATTATATGCTCGATAAAATGTATAGCAAGGCCGAAATGCTGAAACAATTTCTGCAGGGACACATTTTTCTAATAGCCGAAGAAGGTGAAAACCAATTTGGTTTTGCGGGCTATTCAATCGTCAATCACGAAGAACGGATTTATAAGCTGCACAAGCTGTATGTGTTGCCAACGGCCCATGGTAAAGGTGTGGGAAAGATCTTGATGAATGAAGTTTTTAATCAGGTAAAAGATGCTGGCGGTACTGCATTGGAACTCAACGTAAATAAACGCAATAGCGCTAAGGATTTTTATGCTAAAGCGGGCTTCACCATTAAAGAATCGGTGAAAATCGATATCGGGAATGGCTTTTTCATGGACGATTATATTATGGAATACAAGTTTTAATAAACGCCATAGATAAGTTTTGCTGTCATCTTCGTAGACTAATTTTAGAAAAACACAGGAGTTGGAGTGTCGCTGTCATCCTGAGTATAACGAAGGATCCCCAGGCGATGAAATGCAAAACGCCAACAAACCACTGCCAAAAAAGGGAAGTAAGTCAATCAAGAGCAGTGCAAAATGGGGAAGAGATGCTTTCCCGAAAAGTCTATCGTGTGGACATATTTTTTAGACATAGTTTTGCGAGCTGAAATCATCAAATCCGATAGCTATCGGATGAGGACCTATTTTATGGCGTTTTCTAAGAACGGTCGTCATCCTCAGAGATCAGTTTTGAAAAAACAAAGGAGTTCGGATGACATTTTTTTCTCAGCGAATCGTCGTTGCGAGGCCGGGTTCGTGCGAGCCGAAGCAATCTGATTTACGAAATGAGATTGCTTCGTGCCTCGCAATGACGATCTTTCGTATGCCTGTCATTGGTAGCTTGTACCGATAGCTATCGGTAGGGGATCCTAATGCGCAATAAATTAGGTGCAGAGCATTAATCCCGTACCTACGGGGCCGCCTGCGCGGGAATGACGGCGCAAAAAACGAATGTGTTCACACGATAGGAAAAATCGGGATAGGCCGTGCGTCGCTACAAAGTAGCCCTTTTGGGCAATAACTATCGTTCACATCTCTGTCATCAATAGCTTGTACCCGTTTTACTTTACGCCCAAAACATCAACCCCTTGCTCAAACACAACATCAACCGGAATATTCTTTTTTGTTAATCGATCTAAATCCTGTTGGAGCTGCGCAGATACTACGGCTTTTTCTTTTTGTGCCTTTTCAACAGCTGCCTTATCGCCATTTCCCTGCAAAGTAATGATGAATGCACTTAACTCATTCATGGCCGTTGCAAACTTCTCGAAGTTTACTTTATAGGTGCCTTTCGAAGTGCGTTCAAAAGCTCCTTTTTCCTCAAAATAATTAAAACACTGCATATTTGCTTTGCCGTGGGCTTCGGAAACACCAAAACGAACCGAACGTAAAATACCTGCCATAAAAGTGGTATAATATTCCTTGATGTCTCCCTGCAACTCTCCTTTGGCCAACAAGCCCGTAACCATGTAAAGGCCAAGCACATCGGCCTTGCCCTCTTCTAACCAACTGTATTGCTCTTTCAGCGCTGCACGCACGTAGCCTTTACCGCTAATGGTTTTTTTAATGCCCAGTCCGTGCGCCACCTCATGAAACATCACGTTTGCAAAAAAGGCATCGAACTTGATGTACTGTTGCTGATCGGCATCAATCAGTTCTTTCGCTATTGGCACCAGAATTTTATCGAACTTGGCCTGCATGGCGTTCTTTAACTGCGATCTGCGTGTCCCTTTTTCCTGTTGAATCTTCTCGTCGTTGGGCAGGTTCACCGCTATCGTTTTCGACCCCGCATTGCAATCTCCTGCATAGTAAACCACATCGTAAGCGTTTAATTCAGAATCCGTTCCGGGTGTTTCCGTTTTGTATTTAGCGGCAACAGGCAGGTTTTTCTGTAATTCCGGCAGCATTTTTACGTACTTGGCCAAACGCTTGCTCCATTCCTTATCCTTAATAAGCACATACGCTTCGTAGCTCGTTCGTGCATTAAAGAGCTTATCCTCATAGTTTTCAATCGGGCCGATAATAATATCGAGTCCGTTCGTTTTCATATCAAGCCAGGCGTAATCACTTGCAGTAAAGTTATCCGTAACGAGCGCATCGGCCCTTAAGTTCAAATATTTTTTTAAACCGGCATCCTCTGCAATTAATGCAGCCTGTTTTAACAAAGAGCTGGCTCTTTGAAGTTCTGCAGCAAATAAAACATGGTAAGGCACGGTGGTAAGCTTCCCGGTCGTATCTCTTTGAATTACCGAATAAGCCCCGAATTTATCAGCCAAGTCAGACTTTTCGATTTCTGTCTTTGTAATTCCGTACGGATAAAAAGAGGCTCCTTCTGGCTTCGCACCAACGCCTGCAACAAAGGGCTTATCGTTATTCAATCTATCCCAGGGTCCATAGTTGATATTCAGAAAATCGCGGGTTTTTTCATCCTTTATTGTAGCCATCAGGCTATCTCGTTGCGGGTAAGCCTGCTTCCAGTACAGCTCATCCATAATTTCTGCTGCCTGAATTAAAAGGGGAAGGATTTTTCTGTCGTTAACGCTTAACTGATTTAAGTTGGTTGTTAATTTTACCCTTTCGTAAATGGGTAAACGCTGGGCAACATAATCGTTTAAACTATCTCTTTGGATCACTACAACATTGTTTGCCTCGTTTTTGCCGCTGTTTGTACAGGCAGAGAATACGCCTATCGACAAAGCTATCGCGGGCAATAATGCTGCTGATTTGTATAAATTATTCATAATTAATGGATGTTGCCGCTAAATTAGCAAAATTTAAAAGCTTTGTATAAAGTTTGATGCATTGGATAAAGTTTAACATAACTTTGTAACTTCAACAATCAACAAATCGAAACATGCTAACTTTTAACTTTTCCCGGTACTCACCAGTTTTTGTAATTACTTTAATCATATTTTTATCGGCCTGCGGCTCGAGTAAGTATGCCGCCACAGAGAAAATTTACAAGGAAAAGGCTAAGGATTTCTCAAAAATTATTAGCAGCACACCGCCTCCAGGGCAGCTTTACGATTCATTAGGTGCAACAAATCAAGAATGGATTGGTTCTGTAAATTTTGGAATACGGAAGCCAAACTTCGTCGTTATTCACCACACAGCGCAGGATAGCCTGGCGCAAACCATAAAAACATTTTTTTCTACACGTGCCGGCGTTAGTGCGCATTATGTAATTGGCCGCGATGGGAAGGTAGTGCACATGGTTAACGATTACCTAAGGGCCAACCACGCCGGGCTAGCTAAATGGGGCAAAGATACCGACCTGAATTCATCATCAATAGGGATAGAACTAGACAACAATGGCTTAACCGATCCATGGCCTGATGCCCAGATTAATAGCCTGATTAAGTTATTGGCAACCCTTAAAAAAACCTATAACATTCCGACAGCAAATTTTATCGGCCATGCCGATATTGCACCACGCCGCAAAAACGACCCGAAAAATTTCCCCTGGAAAAAACTGGCCGAGGCTGGTTTCGGCTATTGGTATGATGACATTTTAAAAAACCCACCAGCCGATTTCAATACAGAAATGGCCTTAAAATACATTGGCTACGATACCAGTAATTTGCCAGCAGCAATTACCGCCTTCAAAATCCATTTTATACAATCAGATATTACACCGAAATTAACACCAGTTGATATTTTGGTGCTGTACAATGTGTATCAGAAGTATTAGTACGGCTATGCCATAGCACACATTTGGATCAAGAGCGCTTCATTTACAACCAGTATGTTTTTAAAAATAGCTAAAATATTAGTATAACTAAATATTTAGTTGTAACTTTAGTTATGGTGTTGGTTTACCGCACCATAAGAATAATCAGTGAAAACTTAATATTTAAAAACATGAGAAAACTAATGATTTTGGCCCTATTGGGCGCAGCCATGTTCATTAATTCGGCAAAAGGCCAAAGTAACAAGGTAGTCGATTTTACTTCAGTTGATGTACAGCCCGCTTTCCCCGGCGGAATTTCAAATTTCATGAACTATTTGGGTAAGGAAATTAAATATCCCAATGTAGCCAAAAAAAACCATGTGCAAGGAAAGGTGCATTTAAGCTTCATTGTTGAAAAAAGTGGAGAACTGAAAGACATTAAGGTTATTAAAGGCCTTACGACAGAAACCAATGCCGAAGCCATTAGAGTACTAAAAAGTTCACCTAAATGGAATCCTGGGTTAGTAAAAGGAAAACCGGTAAGGGTAAAGTATCATCTTCCCATTAATTTCAAACTAAGCTAAAAATGCCCAATTCGGCTTTTTTAAAGAGGCTGAATCACTAGGCAAAAGGAGGTTTAACGCAGATCCGATAGCTATCGCATTTAAATTTGGCGCCTTAAACCTCTCCCTTTTAATGGCGGTGGTTTTTGCCCTGTCTGTACATCCCTTCCGAAGAAGTCGGAAGGGAAAGCAAAGGCATTGCTTTTGACCCAAACGTTGATAGGGAGAGGTTATGAAAAGTCTTGTGAATCCATAGCTATCGCATTTAATTTGGCAGGGAAATTTATGCCAAAGGCATCCCTTTGGGAGGAAAATTCAACCTTGATACAGCCTCTTCATTCTTTATTACCCATCACTTAGTTAGCGTTGCTTCCGCTTGTGCTTTATAATTTGATATTGACTAAAGGCAACAAGGCACCCTGCCAAAATGATAATGCCTGCCGACAGCAGATTCTTCGGGTTTTGATTGATGTAATAAGCGGCGGCTAACACCAAAATTGCCGCTGCAATGCCGATAATATAATGAATGATTAGTCCCTTTTTCATGTGCAAAGATTTAGAAATAAATTAGCATTGGCAAAATGAGATCAATCTTTTAACGTTATTCTGTTATTCTCAAACCGCAGTTGATGGCCGATAAAATCTACATCGGTAAGCTGTTTCATGCGTATAAAAGCCCGGTTGGCATCATCGATCGTTAAGCCGTTAATTTTATCTTGCTTAACAGAAACAACATCGGCGACGATAAAATCGCCGTTCGAGTTAAGTTTTAACTGCAACAAGGGAGCAATACCATTATTTCCTTTTAGGCTGAACATGCCGTAAGTGCAAAAATTGCCCAAACTGTAAGCAATAAACTTATTCTTATACACTTCAACGGCCCGGGTTACATGTGGGCCATGGCCCAGAACTACATCCGCACCGGCATCGATAACAGCGTGGGCAAACGCATAAACATTGCCCCTGTTCTCTTTGTAAAAAATTTCATTTGTTCTCGGTACGTGTTCAAATCTGGCGCCTTCGCCGCCGCCATGAAATGATACGATTACAATATCTGCTTGCGCTTTCAATCGCGATACCAGCGCTTTGGCGCTGTCTATCTTGTTAATGGATACCGTGTTCTCATTTGGTGCAAAAGCGCAAAATGCATATTTTACACTGTCTTTTTCGAATAGCTCAAAAGGCTTGTTCAGTTGGCCGGCGTAATGAATTTGTAAAGAATCTAACAACCGTGTAGTATTTTTGCGACCTTTTGCGTTGAAATCACCCACGTGATTATTAGCGATGCTTAAAACGTTAAATCCGGCTTTTTTATAAATACCTGCATAGCGCTCGGGCATTCTAAAGGCATAACAGTTGTTTGGGTTAATTCCCTTGCATTTATCAGAATTGCCGGTGTTTAAAAAGCAACCCTCTAAATTTCCGAAAACAATGTCGCCTTTTAGCAGGCTATCTACCGCTTTAAAACTGTTTACCGCATCATCGGGAGGCAGATTGGTTTTAGATGGATAGGCCGAGCCCAGCATAATATCGCCTACAGCAGTAATCGAGATCGTGTCTTTTATCTTTTTTAATGTGGTATCTGACTTCGCAACCGGCACAATTACCTGGGCGGTATTGCTTGTACACCTCACAAAAATAACGATAGTAAAAAGTGATAAGATTAGGGAATTGATAAACTTCATGTCTTACAATTATCGGTTAGGCGTGAAAGTAATCGGTATAAAAAAATCCTCCAAAATTTCTTCGGGAGGATTATATCTATTCAATCTAAAATCGTAAATCTACGATCGTAAATTGTCTTATTCTACTGTAAATTCTTTTTTGAATGATTCTAACACGCGGCCGCCTTTATAAAAGTAACGGCTGTAATAGGGTTCGTTCAAATTGCTGATCACTACGCCACGAGAGCTCGATGCATGGGCGAATCTGTTGTCACCTAAGTAAATACCAACATGAGAAATGCTTCTGCTTTTAATCTTAAAGAAAACTAAATCGCCTTCTTTTAAATCTTCTTTAGATAACGGATCTACCATGCTGAAAATATCGCGAGAATTTCTTCTGATGGTTGTGTTGAAAACTTTGTCGTAAATCGCTTTCGTAAAAGCAGAACAGTCAATACCTCTTTTTGTGTTTCCTCCGTAGCTGTAAGGGGTTCCGATCCACTCGTAAATAAACTTATAAAGTTTTAAGTTCGCAGTTGCATCTACTGCAACACCCATCACCTGCGAAAAATATTGAGACGCTAAGTTGTCGGGATCGTTTAATTCTTTACTAGATTCTTTCGTTTTTGTTTGCGCAAATGCGACTGAGAACGTGCAGATAGCGATTAGAGTTGAAAACAAAAATTTTTTAATCATGTTATACTTTATGTTTGGGTATTCACTTACACAGTAACGTAAAGCACCTGGGCTTATTGTCGGCTGCCAAAAGTATCAATTATACAAATGTTATCCAAATGTAAATTGTTAAAAAGTAAAAGTTATTAACATTTTAACGATTCTGGACTGTTAGTAAACGACAATTGAACCACAAAATTGTATGGAAAAGCAAGTTCCTGCACTTCATTGGGCTCGAAAGCCCCGCCATTCGCTTTACTTTCTCCAATTGAAAAAATTGTCGTCGTGCTCGCTGCTGTCGGGTTTATTTTACTTAGGTTAACCTAACCAGGCAAAGCCCGACAGCCGCAATTATACTTTTTTGGCGCAACTACCACAAATGTTGAAGAAATTTACAAAAAAGATAATGCAAATGGCGGGGCAAACTTCAACCAAATAGCACTGCAATTGCCTTTCTGAAAAAAAATCGATAAATTACGACTAAATAAGGTTTGGCAAAATTAAATTCCACATTAAATTGAATAAGGAATTTGATAAATCGCGAAGCTTAAGGTCTGTAAAATCGGTGCTTTAGGCTAAGAGGATATAATGATGCGGTTTGGAATGTAAAACAATGACTAAATCGTACATTTAAATCAATTTGCATGATGTTTTTACATTAGATAGTGCCAAAAATTGCAATAAAAAAATTAGATTTGCTGTCGCAAAAAAACAAATACCATAAAATGAGTGCAGTAGAAATAAATAAAGACACTTGGTTAAAGTGGTTCGAATCGATGTTGCTGATGCGCAAATTCGAAGAGAAGACCGGCCAGTTATACGGACAACAAAAAATTCGTGGCTTTTGTCATTTATACATTGGACAAGAGGCTGTAGTTGCAGGTGCAATATCTGCGATGCAAAAAGGCGATTCGATGATTACTACTTACCGTGATCATGCTCATGCTTTGGCTTTAGGTGTTAGTGCCGACAGCATTATGGCAGAAATGTATGGTAAGGCCACAGGATGCTCGAAAGGTAAAGGTGGTTCGATGCACATGTTTAGCAAAGAACATAATTTTTATGGTGGCCACGCCATTGTTGGAGGTCAGATTCCACTAGGTGCTGGTGTTGCTTTTGCAGAAAAATATAAAGGAACTGATAATGTTAATATTTGTTACATGGGCGATGGCGCTGTACGCCAGGGTGCATTAAACGAAACTTTTAACATGGCTATGCTTTGGAAGTTGCCTGTTGTTTTTGTTTGCGAAAACAATGGCTACGCAATGGGTACTTCGGTACAGCGTACTACCAACATGACGGATATTTATAAAATCGGATTGGGTTTTGACATGCCATGCGCTCCGGTTGATGGTATGGACCCAGTTGCGGTACATAACGCCATGGACGAGGCTATTCAGCGTGCACGTAAAGGTGAAGGACCTACTTTCTTAGAAATGAGAACGTATCGTTACCGCGGACACTCAATGTCTGACCCTGCAAAATACCGTACCAAAGAAGAATTAGAAGATTATAAGGCAAAAGATCCGGTTGAGCATGCAAGAGAAACAATCTTGAAAGAAAAGTATGCTGATGAGGCCTGGATTGAGGAAGTAGAAGCGAAAGTTAAAGCTACTGTAGATCATGCTGTGAAATTTGCAGAAGAATCTCCTTGGCCAGAAGCATCTGAATTGTATAAAGATGTTTATATGACTGAGAACTACCCTTACATAATGGACTAATATTTTTAAGATTTCAATTAATTAGATATAATGGCTGATGTAATTAAAATGCCCAAAATGAGCGACACCATGACCGAAGGGGTATTGGCGAAGTGGCACAAAAAAGTGGGCGATAAAGTGAAAAGCGGCGATGTTTTGGCAGAAGTAGAAACTGACAAGGCAACAATGGATATGGAATCTTATTGGGATGGCACACTTTTATACGTAGGCGTAGAAGAAGGTCAGGCTGTTCCGGTTGATGCTGTTATGGCCGTTATTGGTAAAGAAGGCGAAGATTATAAAGCGGCTTTGGAGGCTGAAAGTGGGGCAGAAAAAAGTAAGGAGTCGGGAAGTCCGAAGTCAGAAGATACAGCGCCAAAAGCTGAAGATAAAAAAGAAGAGGCTGCACCTGCTCAGGGCGGCGGCTTAAGCGAAGAGGAACTGGCAGAAAAAGGTGTTACGGTAATTCGTATGCCTTTATTAAGCGATACCATGACTGAAGGCGTTATTGCTGAATGGCATAAAAAAGTTGGCGACAAGGTTAAGGATGATGATGTTTTAGCTGACGTAGAAACCGATAAGGCGACTATGGAGGTGATGGGCTACGCAACGGGTACTTTGTTACACATTGGTGTAGAAAAAGGAGAAGCTGCGAAGGTAAATGGAATTATCGCTATTGTTGGGCCTGAAGGAACAGATGTTAGCGGAATTTTAGCTGGAGGAGCTGCTCCGAAAGCTGAAAGCGAAGATAAACGTGAAAGCAAAGAAGAAGCACCGAAAGCTGCCGCTGAATCGAGCGTAAATGCTCCTGTTGCTGAAGGTTCTGCTGACGGCCGTGTGAAAGCATCGCCTTTGGCCAAGAAAATTGCCAAGGAAAAAGGAATCGATTTATCGCAGGTTGCGGGTAGTGCCGAAGGTGGTCGTATCATTAAAAAAGATATTGAGAACTTTAAGCCTGCTGCACAAGCTGAAAGCGGAAAGGCCAAAGCCGAAGGCGCAACAGCTGCTGCAGCTCCGGTTATTCCTACTTTTGTGGGCGAGGTTAAATACACTGAACAACCTGTTTCGCAAATGCGTAAGGTTATTGCAAAACGTTTGGCTGAAAGCTTATTTACGGCTCCGCATTTCTATTTAACAGTAAGTATCGATATGGATAATGCAATGGCTGCCCGTACGGCAATTAACGCTGTTGCTCCTGTTAAGGTTTCATTTAACGATATCGTGATTAAAGCGGTTGCCGTTGCATTAAAGAAACACCCGGCTGTTAACTCATCATGGGGTGGCGATAAAATCCGTTTCAACGAGCATACCAACATCGGTGTGGCTATGGCTGTTGAAGATGGTTTGTTGGTGCCTGTGGTTCGTTTTGCCGATGGAAAATCGTTATCGCACATTTCTGCAGAGGTGAAAGACTTTGGTGGAAAAGCAAAAGCTAAAAAATTACAACCGGCAGATTGGGAAGGTTCTACCTTCACGGTTTCTAACCTGGGTATGTTTGGCATTGACGAATTTACATCGATTATCAACTCGCCTGATGGTGCAATTTTATCGGTTGGTGCAATTCAACAAGTACCAGTTGTTAAAAACGGAGCTGTAGTGCCGGGTAATGTAATGAAACTAACACTTGGTTGCGACCACCGTGTAGTTGATGGTGCAACCGGCGCACAATTTTTACAAACATTAAAAGGCTTACTAGAAGAGCCAATCAGGTTGTTGGCCTAATTAACACCGCCAGTTTACAAACTGATAAACATAATAAAAGCCATTCTGTAAAAGGAATGGCTTTTTGTTTGTAGGTTGGGTTCAAATAAACTTCTGCCCTCCGACTCGTTCCATTAACGTTTTATTACTTTGGGTTTAACGTACTGTCTCATTGTCCCTCTTTGGAGACCTGTTCCGACCTTATTCGGAAGGGTTGCACACACACGAAAAACACAGGAATCCATACAAAGGGAGAGGATTTTTGGAAATCATCCTCCTGCCCCCTTCAAAGGGGGACGCATGGCGCAGATAGCAACGAACAAATTGCAAACGTCACTCATATTGATTTTATTCCAATAATTACCCCTACCATTGACGTTAAAAAAATCGTTATTTCGACCGAAGTGCTCCGTAGGAGCTCCTTTGGAGGAGAAATCTTTGAACCTTAGATAAAGATTTCTCGGCTGCGCTCGAAAAGACGACCTCTTTTAGCCATATTCTGAACACTTATTCTAAAAAACAACGTCAATTATATGGATTTTTATGCAATAAATTAAAACTCAGGATGACAATGTTTAATTCGCCACTCAATGGCGGTGGAAGTCGGCGGTTAAATAAAATCGAGCGTATTAAATCGCTTATTCAAAATATCTGCATTGTTTACATCGAGCCACTTATCCAAAATGGTTCCGTAAACCTGCCTAAAATCCAACTGATATTTTAAATCGCCGGTATCCAAATCGCTTAAATTGGGTGCGCTGTTAAATATCCCTTGCTTTTTCAGCTTGCCCCCAAAAATCAACATGTTGTTGGCCGTTCCGTGGTCGGTGCCGTTGCTTGCATTTTGCTCAACCCTGCGGCCAAATTCGCTAAAGGTAACTACCAATGTATCATCGAGCTTATTATTCTTTTTTAAATCCTTTAAAAAAGCGGCCATGCCTTCGCTATATTGCTTAAGCAGGTTGCCTTGCTGATTAACCTGGTTAACGTGTGTATCAAAGCCGCTTAAAGAAACGTAATATACCCGCGTTTTTAATCCCGATGATATAAACTTCGATACTGTTTTTAGTTGATTGGCAAAGCCTGAAACGGGATATGCGGAACTAGATTGATAGATTTTTGATGTATTTTGAATGTAGCTTGCCGACGATTGTGTCTCGATCATCGTTTTGTACAGATAGCCCAGGTTGTCCTCATCTAAATGCGCTTTATCGCTTTTTAACATGGCCTTAAAAAATGGATCGTTCGTATTTCGATACAATGCAGCTGGATCTTTTAAAGCAATTCCCTTTTTGCTCTGGCCTTTTAAGGCTAACGACAATGAATCATCAACTTCGATGGCGGTATACGGATACTTACAGGTTTGGCAGTTGCTATCGAGGTAGCGGCCAATCCAACCTGTAGATAAAAACTGGTTGCTATCGCTGCCCGTTTGCCAGATATCCATTGAACGGAAGTGAGACCGATCGGGGTTTGGATAACCCACATCATTTATTATCGTCATCCAACCCTGATCGTAAATTTCCTGCAGTGCTTTCATATTTGGGTTGAGCCCCTGCATATCGCTTAGCTTGATCACTTCTTCGGGCTTAATGGCAATGTTTTTGCGCTTTTGACAGTAAATATCATTACCGAAGGGGATCACCGTGTTTAAGCCATCGTTACCGCCGGAAAGCTGAACTACAACCAAATTTTTGTATAAGCTAAGCTCATCGAGCGCCATGGCCTCCAGCGGTTTCATAAAAGCCGGAACAAATAGCGATCCTGCCGCTACGAAGCCTGTGTTTCTTAAAAAATTTCTTCTGTTCATAACTAAATGTTCATTAGTTCATTCGTCATTCGTTTATTGGAACTACTCATTAGTTTTACGATTTGCAAACCAATGAACAATTGAACCAATGGCCAATGAACTATGTGTTTAACAAAGCTGATATTCGGGCATGCTTGTAATTTCTATGGCTGTGCTTCGCAAACCCTTGTTATCACTAACCATGTCGGTAATTTTCTGATTTAATTTTGGCTGGAGCAAGAACGAAGTAAGCTCAAGTGGAGTTAAATGTTTAGGAAACGTTTCTAAAAATTTCGGCCAGTCTGCGTTGGCATCTATATACGATTTGCGTTTCTGGCCTGAGTTGGCATTTGTGGTGGCTGTTCGGCTCAGGGCGATTACCGCCTCATCCTCGGGGTCGGCTTTACCGCTGAAATCTATCTCTCCATCGTTCAAAACCAGTGATGGGATTCGCATCCTCAACATTAGCGACGAACTGTCTATCCAGCTTTTGCCTCCGGGCCAGCCGGCAACATTGGGCGGGTTAAATAAATACTGGCCCAAACTGCTTTGCAACTGTATTAAAACCTGTGGCCTGTTGTAAGTAACAAAAAATTCGCGGCTTAAGCCTACCAAAAATTCAGTTGGCGATTTTATTTTTGTACCAACATTTGCATCGTCATAAAACCAATCTGATGTAAAAAGATGTTTCATCATGGTGGCGATATCATATTTCGAATTGTAAAAACTCGACGCCAGTTCCTTTACATGTGCCTCATTGGGCGTGTCGTTTACGAAGAAGCGATAAATTTTTGTGGCGATAAATTCAGCTGTCTCCGGTTTCTCAAGAATGATGTCGATGATGTTCTCTCCCTGAAAGTTTCCAATCTTGCCGAAAAACTCCTTTGTTCCGCCATCATGCAGGTTCTTTCTAAAAATAAAAGAGCCGTCTTTATCGTACATCCATCCCGTAAAAGAGCGAGCCGATTCTTTAATATCATGTTCAGTATAATTTCCCCTGCCGAGCGTAAAAAGCTCCATTAACTCGCGAGCGAAGTTTTCATTTGGTCTTCCCTTTCTGTTCTGCTGATTATTTAGATATTGCAACATGGCCGGCGATTGCGATACTTCTACCAATAAGGTTTTAAAACTGCCGAGGCCATGCGCCCGCTGAATGTTGTTTAGTTGTTGAGCGAAATACGGAATCCTGCTTCTGCACGCAAAATGGCCATGCCAAAAAAGGGTCATCTTTTCTCTTAGCGGCGCATGGGTATTGATCATTTTGGTAACGAATGCAATATTTAAATCGCGGCCTACCTCATTTTGTTCGCGAATAATTTGCTGCCGCATTTTTTTCTCGTCGTCCGTAAGGTCTTTTTTTCCGTACAAGCCTGCTTGAGCCAACAGTTGTCGTTTCGACTCGAGGTCGTTTACCAGATTGATCGGATCATCATTTTTTGATTCTTTGATGAGCATATCAACAACTTTATCGATATTTTTTTTGCTCAACTTTTCCAGATCAGAATAGGATAGGCCAAAGCCTGCCCTACTGTACAGGTGCTTTACCTTAACGAAATTAGCTTTTGTGCTCATAACGGCGATTTAACTGTATGACATTATTTAAACGTTAGGGTTTAATCGTTGTTTTCTTTCTTACTTTCGTGCTATGTTTTTTCAGTTGCTTGATGATGATTATGGCTTCCCGGATCCTGCACTTGCGGAAGACGATGGGCTGTTGGCGATTGGTGGAGATTTGAGTATGGAAAGGCTGCTCACAGCATACTCAAACGGAATTTTCCCATGGTTTAGCGAAGGTGATCCCATTCTTTGGTATTCGCCGCACGAAAGGTGCGTAATATATCCCGAAAAGATCAAAATCAGTAAAAGCATGAAAAAGCTTTTGGCTAATGGAAGCTTCAAAATTAGTGTAAATACGGCTTTTGAACAAGTCATTGTTAATTGCGCTACAACACCCAGAAAAGATCAGAACGGCACTTGGATAACGAACGAAATGCAAAGTGCTTACATCAATTTACACCGAAATGGTTATGCGCACAGCGTAGAGGTTTATCTAAACGGAAAATTGGTTGGTGGACTTTATGGTGTAAAAATCAATGGGGTTTTTTGCGGCGAAAGTATGTTCAGCAAAGTGAGCAATGCATCTAAAGCAGCCCTGATTTATTTAAGCGAGTTAAACATTGAGTTGATAGATTGCCAGCTACCGAATGAACATTTGATGCGCATGGGCGCAGAAATGATAGATAGAGAACTGTACCTGCAAATTTTAGGAGGCCAGCACCTGCCAAACCAGGGCTAAAAAAATTGCTACAGCATGGAAAATTTGTTGCCCGGCACTAGTCTTCTCTATCTAACGAATGGCGAATGGCCCGTTCGATTCTTCTATCGGGGATGAACCAAATAGCAGCAACAATAACGTACATTGAACAGCCGAGCCATGGGTTAACAAAGCTGAGGCCAATTCCTAAAGCATAAAAAACCAACGAAAGTTTTCCCTTGGCATCGTTGCCTATTGCTTCTACAACGAGCGAATGGGCGCCTTCGCTCTTCTTTATTACGATTACCAATATGAGATATGCTATTGCGGCTAAAAATAATACCAAACCATAGGCTACAACTGGCCAAAAAGTGAAATGGTTTTCGCCCATCCAGCCAGCGGTTACGGGAAAAAGCGATAGCCAAAAAAGGAGGTTGAGGTTGGCCCATAACATTGGGCCGCTTACTTTTTTTACGGCATGCATTAAATGGTGGTGATTATTCCAATAAATCCCTACGTAAACGAAGCTTAATACGTAGCTGATAAATTTCGGGATAAGTGGCTTTAGCGTTTGCAGACTTTCCCCTTCAGGAACCTTGATTTCTAACACCATAATGGTAATAATGATTGCTATTACGCCATCACTAAATGCTTCTAGCCTGCCTTTGTTCATAACTGCTTTCCTAATTACAATGATTAGCGAAAGTAGTTTAAAAAGCAAAAACCTGCAAGAAGTTTATCTTACAGGTTTTGGAAAATATTGCAGTTAAAGATCCCTCCGCTGCGGTCGGGATCACGAGTAAGAAAATTCTTACAGCTCTCTTACCCAAATGTTTCTGAAACTGATAGCGGGACTTGGGTCACCGTGATCTTGCAATTTAATTGAGGCTGCACCGTGTTTTTTATATTCTGGCGTGCCGATATACCTTGTAGCACCTTTTAAAACGTAATTGTTTTGCAACAATACTCCGTTTAAGAACAACGTTACGCTAGCTGGTGTTTTAACTGAGCCATCTTCATTAAAGCGCGGCGCATTCCAAATGATATCGTAATATTGCCATTCGCCCGGTTTTTTGTTGGCGTTTGCCAATGGGATGGCTTGTTTATAAACGCTTCCGGTTTGACCATTTACGTAGGTTTTGTTGTTGTATGTATCCATGATCTGGATTTCATACCCATCATCGCCACCGCCTGTGGAAGCAAGAAATACGCCACTGTTTCCCCTGGCCTGTCCTTCGCCCGAAATGTTTGCAGGAATTTTCCATTCCATGTGCAATTGGTAATCGGTAAACTTTTTATTCGTTTCAATGTTACCTGTTCCCTTTTTTACGGTAAAAAACCCGTCGTCTATTGTCCAGCCCGCAGGTTTAGATGGATCTTTAACTGAATGCCAAGCGTCCAAATTGCGTCCATCAAACAAAACGATCGCATCCGATGGTGCCTCTTGCGGCAGCTTGCCCGGTGTTACCACTTTCGGAACAGGTTCCCAAACCTCGGTTGTTTTGGGGTCGTTTGCAGGATCGGTTTTTTTGTCTTGTGCCATTGCTTGTACGGCAAAAAATGTTGGAATCAGTAATAGTGCGTATTTGCTCATAATTGTGTATTAACTTTTTAAAGTTAACCAGTTTTATAACAAATGGAAATTTCGTATTTAAAATATTACCCCAAATCGTCGGTAATTAACGTTTCTGTAACGATCAGCTCATCTGCACCGAGTTCCTCTTGTCTTTGTTGCGCCAAATCTGTCATTGGGCAGTAGCCTGTAATTCCTCTATACAAAAGGCCGGCTCCAATGGCTGCGCCTGTCAAGCCAATTATTGGGTGAGAGAATATTCCGGTTATTCCTTTAAAAAGAAGATAAGAACCTGCTGCGCCAGATAACCAGCGCTCGGATTTTGATATGTTTTGAAACAATTCGGGGTATTTCCAGGCTTCTTTAACCGTGCTGAGGGTGCTGTTTATTTCTTCGTTTATCATAGCAATAGAGATTATGTTTGATAGTATAACAAGCGAAAGGGAATTGGGTTTTCGGTTTTTGTCTTTGGCGTATTGCAAAGGAAACAGGGAAAAATACGGAATATATACGTGTTGCTTGCAAATGCCTTAGTTGTGTCGCGTTTCTTTGCCACGGAAAAGGGAAAACACGGAAAAACAATTATTTTGCGTTGTAAGTGGATTTATATCGTTGAAGAACCTAATGCTTTATAATAGCATACGTCTAATTTCCAGAGTAGGCTTTCCAAAATTGAGTACGAGGCCAACTTTACATTCGGAGCATTTTAAATAGTTTATTGTTTGAGCAAGATCGTCATTTGCGATAGCACTTTTTGCCTTTATTTCAAGAATAACCGAGTCGAATACAACAAAATCGGCATAGAAACTGTGCTGCAATAAAATTTCTTTGTAATAAACAGGATATTTTTTTTCCCTTTCAAAATGATGGCCTCGAAATTCGAATTCAAGACAAAGTGCATCTTTATAAACGATTTCTAAGAAACCGCATCCAAGATGGCGGTGAATTTCTATTGCTGCACTGATAATGAGATCAGTCTCATCTTTTAAAGGAAAGTTTGTTTGTCTAATATCCATAACCGTATTTTTCCCGTAGGAGTTAATTTTAAACTTGGAGATGGATAATAATAGCTGAAAAGAAGGACGCTAAACTTCCGTGTATTCCCTCTTTCCGTGGCTAATTGTTAACTAAGATATTAATTTATTTCAAGATATTCAGGGTAATCTCATATAAAAGCATTTCTCCTGACGCATACTATTCTCTAAATAAGAGATTAACATTGCCGTGTATTCCCTTTTTTGGTGGCAAACTAAGGTGTCCTAATTCAATATATCTCGGATGTCGTCCTTACTCAACGATTTAAAAAAGCTCTCTTCGGTGGTAATTAACGAACTCGCCAGTGATTTTTTCCTGTTCTGTAAAGCCAATATTTTTTCTTCAACGGTATCTTTCGCGATAAACTTATAAATGAACACCTTTTTATCCTGCCCGATTCGATGCGTTCTGTCAATCGCTTGTTGCTCCACTGCCGGATTCCACCATGGGTCTAAAACGAAAACATAATCGGCCTGCGTTAAGTTCAAGCCTACGCCGCCAGCTTTTATCGATATTAAAAAGACTTTCAGGTCTTCATTTTGTTGAAAATCTGCAACGATCTCGCCTCTATTGCGTGTTGCACCATCGAGGTAGGCAAAAGGAATATGCTCGGCCTCAAAGTATTTCTTAAAAATATCGAGGTGTTTTACAAACTGAGAGAAAACCAAAACCTTGTGTCCTCCCTTCAATACGTTATCTAGCGTGTGGATTACGTTTTCGAACTTTCCAGAGTCTGAAAGATACTCGCCGTCGATCATAAACGGATGGTTTGCAAGCTGCCTCAGGGCGGTTAAACCCTGCAAAAGCTGAACTTGCTTTTGAGCAAACGTACCGTCTTCCATGCTCTGCAGCAAGTCGTTTCGGTATGCAGATTTGGTTTTTTCGTAGTAAGCCGCCTGATCCTCGCTCATGTCGCAGTAAATTACCTGTTCGGTTTTTGGCGGTAGTTCGGCTGCAACCTGTTCTTTGGTCCTCCGCAAAACAAAGGGTTTAATTATCGATTGCAGCTTACGAGCTTTCTCTTCGTCCTTCTTTTTTTCGATGGCTTGCACATATTCATCGTTAAAAAAAGCCTGCGTACCCAACAATCCCGGGTTTAGAAAGGTAAGCTGCGACCATAAATCGCCCACAGAATTTTCTACCGGCGTACCGCTCAATATCAGCTTATGACGCGATTTTAAACTTCTTACCGCTTTAAACGATTTTGAAGACGGGTTTTTAATGTTCTGGCTTTCATCCAAAATAATGTAGTTGAAATAAAAGTTTTTCAGTTCATCAACATCAACCCGCGTAACTCCATAAGTGGTTATTACAATGTCGTAGTTTGCAAAATTGGCCACATCTTTATTCCTGTTGGTGCCTGTATGGGCCAGTATTTTGAGCTTTGGCGTAAACTTCTTCGCCTCGGTTAGCCAGTTGTAAATGAGGGATGTAGGCATAATAATCAACGAGGTACTTTGCGCAACAATCAGCGCATCATCTTCCTTCACCTTTTGCAGCATGGCCAAAGTTTGAATGGTTTTACCTAATCCCATATCGTCGGCCAGGCAGCCACCAAAATTATATTCGCGAAGGAAACTGAACCAGTTGTAACCTGCTTTTTGGTAATCGCGTAAACTTCCATTAAAGTGCACCGGCATTTGGGTATCGGCAATATCTTCAAAATCAGAAAGTCGTTGCAGTTTTCGTTCAAGCGTAATGTTTGCCAAACTGTCTTCGGCCAGATCGTTAATCAGGCCAATGTGATGCTTTTTGAGTTGAAGCGTTTTGCCCGGCTCGGCAAGGCTGAATAAACTTCCATACTGGGTAAACCATTTTTCGGGAATGATGGCTACTTCACCATCGGGAAGCAAAAACTCTCTCCGTTTATGCAGGATATGTTGTTTCAGCGAAAGAAAAGGAATCTGATATTTGCCAAACCATACTACGGCGTTAATATCGAACCAGTCGTTTCCTTCCTTAACCTCTAAATCTATTTTACTTGCACCAAAAACGAAACGCTTTTGTCCCGTTGCCTGTTCAACTTCAAAGCCCGAGGCTGTTAAAATCTCGATATGTTCGTTCACCCAGTTGATGGCGGCGTAACTTGGGTTTTCGTTTTCTTCGGCTACTTCGAGATTGCTGAACAGCGAGCTCGTTTTTCTTAATCCCAACGAAACTAGAAAATTCAATTGTTTCTTCTCCCAATCTGCAGATCGCCTGATTCTATGGAAAACATAATCATCACCTGTTTTCTCTAAACGAACGGTTACCTTGTTTGCATTTTCCAACGGAAAAGAATACTCGCCATATTTAAAATACAGCTGAATTTGCGACAGTCCGCCATCTACAAACAATACCTTTAAAACGGGAACCGCCTCAAATTGCTCAGTGCGGATTTCGAAGCCCTCGGCATAAACATGGTGCTTTTCGATCAGTGGTGCCACAAACCTTTCAAAATAGGTGGCCTCGGTTGCTTTCGGAATGGCAATAAAGCGCTTATTTAAAAAAGGCTGAAGCTTTTTACCCTCTATATCCTGATCGAAGAAGTACAACACATCATTAAGTAAAAGCCATGCTGGCTTGTTACTGATGATCTGCGCTTCTTTAAACATAAATTCGATACGCAGATTTTGATATTTTATAGTTGGAAAATACCGCGTCTCGGTCTCGTTTCTACGAAAATGGAACAAGATGGAGGCGGGCTCCGTAGCAAGTTCGATCTTGCGCTCAACAGGCCAGCCATCTTTGTCCATAACATACAGCTCATTTTTAACCTTAAGCAGCTCGAGTGCTTCTGCAAGCTTTTTCTCAATCTTCGGGCGAACGCTTTCATAAAACTTATCGTCGAACACCTTAGTAAAGAACTCTGTTGGCCTGATTAGCTTTTTGTAGTATCTTTTTATCAGTGCGTCTTGTTCTATTCCGTCTAAAATCTTAATTAGTTTAGAATCTAATTCGGTTAAACAAGCCTTAAATTCGTCGGCTGTATGGGTAAAAATCCGTTGGTAAGTAAAAGAAAAATCGCCATTTGGATTAAGTTGAACAACATGTGGCTCAACCAAATAGCCCAAATACTCATGCTTGCACAAGGAGTAAACGATTTTGCAGGGTTTAGAGCTATCTACGCGTAACATTAGTTAGGGAAAAAGTTTCTTAAGGCTACCGGCTTTAAGAAACTTTAAACATACAACATTTTGCGATTACATCAAAAAATGCGATGAGTTTTGTAAATAATTTAATTAATAGTACAAAAGATCGCTATTGCTCTTTAATTATCATTTCGACCGAAGCGCTCCATAGGAACTCCTTTGGAGGAGAAATCTTTGTACTGATGACGTTTTTAAGGCCGCCGCCATTCCCGCGAAGGCGGGAACCGTAAGGCGAGCGCATTAGCATTAAGATTCCAAATTAAATTGGGAATGACGACCGTTCGTGGTTGGCGTTAATCGTTTTGTCACTTAAAGTTAGGCAGCTGCAATTTAAATAATTACGAAACCGTCAATGGAAGAAACAGCCTGTCCCGACTTTTTGGTGTGGACACCTCTTTGAAACATCATTTACGAGTTCGAATAACCAAATTGCAACATGTTTATGGCGTTTTACAAGAACGCATAAGATTCTTTCAGCCTTAACGTCACTCATATTGATTTTATTCCAATAATTACCCCTCAGGATGACAGCGTTACTCCCCTGAACGGAATGGCAGGAAGCAATCGGCTCTGACTAAATTATATGTCGTATGAGATTGCTTCAATCGATGAAAAATCGATTTCGCTACAAAGTAGCCCCTTTGGGGCAAAGACGGAAATAGAAAGTCGTTCGGTTAGGCGGGCGCTCAATGTCGTTTAGGTAAGCTCGACGGGCGTCAGTTTGAGCCTTTCGACTTAAGCCTGTATTGAGCGTAGTCGAAATGCTCAAGATAAACTCAGTCGAAGACCTCTTTTATTAGATAAAACCATTAACATCCGCCCTTCGACTCCGCTCAGGGTGACAATGTTCTATAATTTTATCCTTAACTAAATGACATTAGCCAAGCGCTCAGCATGACAGCATTAAAACTGCCATTCGATCTAAATAAAAAAGGCATCCTGATTATCAGAATGCCTTTTTATTACCATATTGAATTATTTTATTTCCAACCACCGCCTAATGCACGGTACAGCTCAACAACTGATTGCAGTTTTTGGAGTTTGTCGTTTATGCCATTTAACTGGGCGGTGAGCAAACTTTGCTCTGAGGTTAAAACATCGGTATAATTAGTAGATGAGCTATAACGCAACAATTCTTTGGTAAAATCTACCGCCTTAGTTAACGATTCGATTTGTTTTGCCCTTGTTGCTTCCTTTTCTGCCGCGGTTTGGTAAGCATACAATGCATTAGAAACCTCCTGCCCCCCTGTTAGCAAGGTTTGCTGGAAGTTATAAAATGCAATCTGCTGGTTTGCCTCGGCTGTCCGTAAGCGGGCCTTGTTTGCGCCTTTTGCAAATATGGGCTGGGTTAAACCGCCAACTAAATTATAAAAAATAGAGTTGTCGAAAAAATTACTGAGTTGCAAACTGGTTAAACCACCTGTTGCTGTTAATGTTAATGCCGGATAAAAATAAGTTTTCGCAACATTCGTATTCTCAAAAGCCGATCGGAAACCAAGTTCGGCGGCAATAACGTCGGGGCGGTTTTGTAAAAGCTGCGCCGAAACACCCGTTTGTAAGTTTGAATAGGCCACTTGTTGATCTAGCGAAGTGCGATTAATAGCACCCGGAGCCAGGGCCAAAACAACGCTTAATGCATTTTCGGCTTCCTTGATGCTCCTTTTCAAATCGGGCAGGGTTACTTGAGCAGCATACAGGTTGGCTTCACTCTGTACAACTGCAGCGCCATTAACAATTGCGCCTTCTTTCAGCGCCCGCATGGTTTCAACATCTTGTGTTCTTATTCTTACCGTTTGCTCAGTGATGGCCAGCTGTTTATCTAACGCCAATAACGTATAATAGCTGTTGGCAATCGTTGCAATCAACTGTGTTTGAACAGCACGCCTTGCCGCATCGCTTTGTAATAAGCTTGCAAAGGCAGCACGTTTGGCACTACTTAGCTTGCCCCAAATATCGGCTTCCCAAGCAGTGCTTACGGCGGTCCTATAGGTTTGGGTTTCGAGATTGATGTTAATCCCGGCCGGAAAGTTTAATGCTGATGCAGATTGCTTTGCATCTGTAACCGAAACATCGGCCTGTAAGCTAGGCAAAAACGCCGCACGGCTCTGGCGCAATGTTGCCTCGGCAATTTTTATGCGCTCGATCGCTTGTTTAAGATCTAAGTTTTGGTTTATCCCCTGCTGAATGAGCGATTGCAACGTGGTATCTGCAAAGAGTTGTTTCCAAGGTAAATCGGCTATCGTAGTGGTATCTGTGGTGTTATTATCGCGGTATAACCCATCGCTGTTTACCTGCGGCCGCGTGTATTTTTGAGTTACGCAGGCGCTTAGGCTAAGCATGGCCAAACCGATTAAAAAAGAATGCTTATATCTGAATTTCATGTTCATTTTAAATTAGTGTTTACTTTTAGCCGTTGCTAATTCGTACTCTTCGGGTGTTTGTTCTCGCTCAATGCCAGCTTCAAATGGCGATTTATTACTTATTCGCTCTTGCAGCCCCTGGAAAATAATAAAGAGTGCAGGAATCACAAATACACCGAAAATTGTTCCGATTAACATACCACCAACAGCTCCGGTACCAATTGATTTGTTTCCCGAAGCCCCAACACCTGTTGATAACATCAGCGGTAACAACCCTAAAATAAATGCGAACGATGTCATTAAAATTGGGCGTAAACGTGCTGTTGCGCCATCAATTGCCGCATTAACAATGCTCATTCCCTTTCGTCGCCTGTCTACCGCGTACTCCACAATTAAAATGGCATTTTTGGCCAGCAAGCCCACTAGCATAATCAGCGTTATCTGCGTGTAAATGTTGTTATCAACTCCAAATATCTTATCGAAAACAAATACACCTGCTAAACCGATAGGTAAAGAAATTAGTACCGCTAAAGGCAAAATGTAACTTTCGTATTGTGCTGCCAGCAAGAAGTATACGAAAACAACGCAAAGCAAAAAGATAAAAATGGTTTGGCTGCCGCCGCTGATCTCCTCACGAGATAGGCCCGAAAATTCGTAACCATAGCCCGCAGGTAAACTCTGTGCAGCTACTTCTTGCACCGCCTTTAGGGCATCGCCTGAGCTATAGCCAGGATTTGGGTTTCCGGTTACGGCTATCGATGTAAATAGGTTGAAACGCGAAATGGCTTGTGGACCGTACACCTTTGTTAAAGTAATGAACTCAGAAACAGGCGCCATTTGCCCCTGGTTGTTGCGAACAAAAATGCGTGTTAATGTTTGTTCATTTGCCCGGTATTGGGCATCGGCCTGATACATTACCCTGAACTGCTTACCAAATTTGTTAAAGTTCGATGCATACACACCGCCGTAATAACCCTGCATTACACCTAAAACGTCGGCAACGGTTAAACCGGCTTGCTTCACCTTGGCCACGTTAACATCAATTTGATATTGTGGGAAGTTGGGGTTAAAGGAAGTGGATGCATACTGTATTTCGGGGCGTTTACTTAATGCAGCCAAAAAGCCATTGCCAATTTCGTTGAATTTTTTGATATCGCCACCGGTTTTATCTTGTAACTGAAACTCAAAACCGCCACTTGTTCCGAAACCCTGAATGGTTGGAGGTGCAAAGAAGATGATTTTTGCGCCCTTAATGCTGGCCGTTTTGGCAAATAACTCGCCGATAATAGCCTTTACATCGCGATCACGTTCGTTCCATGGCTTTAAACGCGAAATTACCATCCCGTACGAGCTTCCGGAACCACTAATCATACTTCGGCCAACAACGCGTAGGGTAAATTCAATTTCAGGAATATCGTGTGCAAGCTTTTCGATCTGTGCAATAATAACGTTCGTTTCCTCTTGCGATGTTCCGGCAGGTAAGGAAATATCAGACATGATGGTACCCAAATCTTCATTTGGCACGAAACCTTTTGGTGTGGTATTCATTGTCCAAATCAACACAACGGTAAAAAATGCAATGCCTAAGCCCACTATCCATTTTTTGTGGGATAAAAAGCTAACCGATTTTTTGTATTTCTTTGTTACGGCGTCGAAAGATGTGTTAAATGCGGTATAAAAACGTTGTAAAAAGTTCTTCTTTTTGTCGTGATCATCACCATGTGGTTTTAAGAATATTGCACACAAGGCGGGGCTCAGCGTTAACGCATTAATGGCCGATAAGATAATGGAAATGGCCAGTGTTAAACCAAACTGCTTATAGAACACACCTGATGAGCCCTGGATGAAACTTACCGGAATAAATACGGCTGCCATTACCAAAGTAATTGAAATAATAGCTCCGCTAATGTCTTCCATCGCATCAACTGTCGCTTTTTTGGCGTCGGTGTAGCCTTCATCTAACTTGGCGTGGACGGCCTCGACGACAACAATGGCATCATCTACTACGATACCAATGGCGAGCACGAGGGCAAACAGTGTTAATAAGTTGATGGTAAAACCGAATAGGCTCAAGAAAAAGAACGTTCCGATAATGGCCACGGGTACACTTATCGCCGGAATTAATGTTGAGCGGAAATCTTGTAAGAAGATAAACACCACCAAAAACACGAGGATAAACGCTTCGATTAATGTGTGGATTACTTTTTCGATTGATGCATCGAGGAAGTCGTTTACGTTAACCAAGGTAGAATAATGCACGCCTTTTGGAAACGATTTTTGCGCTTCATCCAAAGTCTTGATCGAGTTTTCGATTACCTCTTTGGCGTTCGATCCTGCAGTTTGGTTAATGGCAATACCTAACGCCTGTTTTCCGTTAAACTTCACCGAACTGGCATAGCTTTGGGCACCTAACTCTATCCTTGCAATATCTTTTAAACGAAGAATTTGTCCATTTGCATCTGCTTTGATGATCATGTTTCCAAATTGGGCCTCATCTTTCAATCGTCCGGTATATTTCAACGTATATTGAAAAGCTTGATCGCCCTGTTCACCCAGCTGACCGGGGGCGGCCTCAATGTTCTGATCAGCCAATGCGACACTCACATCGTTCGGCACCAAACCGTAAGTGGCCATTACATCGGGCTTTAACCATATACGCATGGTGTAATCCAGAGTTCCGAAAGCACTGGCATCACCAACACCGTTAATACGCTTAATTTGCGGAATGATGTTGATGTTGGCATAGTTTTGCAAAAACTTCTGATCGTATGATGGATCGTCGCTGTATAAAGCAAAAATAAGTACGTTACTGGCCTGTCTTTTTGCGGTAATTACACCCGATTTTGTAACCTCGGCGGGTAATAAACTCGTTGCCCGAGCTACCCTGTTTTGTACGTTTACCGCAGCCAAATCGGGGTTTGTACCCAGTTTAAAGTTTACGGTAATGGTGGCACTACCATCGTTACTTGCAGAAGAAGTCATGTAAGTCATGTCTTCCACACCATTTATTTGTTCTTCAAGCGGAACAATAACGCTATTCATCACCACGTCGGCATTTGCGCCCTGGTAGGAGGTAGAAACCTGCACCGTTGGCGGTGCAATTTCGGGATATTGCGACACCGGCAACGTAGCTAAACCTAAAACACCGAGTATTACGATGATAATGGATATAACCGTTGATAAAACCGGCCTTTCTATAAATTTCTTAAGCATAATTGATATTGATTACACTACTTTTAGTGTGATTGTACTAGTTTTATCGTTATTTTCTTATTTCAGCATACACTGAATCGGCAGGCTGCTCCTGTGGCTTAATCTTCATGCCGTCTTTTAACGATTGGAAGCCCTCTAATACGATTTTATTGCCTGCTTTTAATCCCTTGGTTACAACATAGAACTTGTCTTTCGCTAAATCCATAATCTCGATTTCTGTGCTCACTACTTTTGCAGAATCGCCAATAACATAAACGAATTTTTTCCCCTGTAAATCGATGGTCGATTTTTGCGGAACCAAAATTGCATTCTCAACTTTTTGTGGTATTCTGACAGAGGCGCTTCCGCCCGATTTTAATAAGGCAATCGGGTTTGGAAAAGTCGCCCTTAATCTCGCTGAACCTGTTGTTGTATTGATCTGGCTGTTAATAGATTCAATTTTTCCATTTTGCGCATACACGGTTCCATCGGCCAGTACCAAACTTACTGCCGGAATGTTTGCCATTTGCTGAGCCAGATTATTTCCTTTGTAAATATTCGCGAAATCTAAAAGCTGCTTTTCGTTTAGCGAGAAGTAAGCGTAAACCTTTGATGTATTTGCAACAGTAGTTAGCGGCTCGGTGCTTTGACTGCTTACCAAACTACCGGTTCTAAAGGGAATGCTTCCTACAATACCATCAACCGGACTGGTAATGCGGGTATACCCGAGGTTTACCTGTGCGTTTACTAAAGTAGCTCTGGCTTGCGCTAAGGCGGCCTTTCTGCTCTGTAGGGTAAGCTGAGCGGCATCTAAATCATATTTGCTGATGATATCTTTTTCTACCAGCGGCTTGGTTTTGTTAACTTGTAACTGAGCGGCGTTAACATCGGCCTCTGCACTGCTAATGGCTGCTTTTGCCGTTCTTACTTCTTGCTCGTATTGCGGTGCCATGATAGTAAACAGCAACTGTCCTTTTTTTACCCGCTGGCCTTCGTCAACAAGTATCTGCTGAATAAATCCATCAACTTTTGGGCGTATATCAATGTTTTGAATTCCCTCAATTGTTGCAGGATAATCGGAGTTTAGTTCTGTTGTTTGTGCCTCGACTGAAAAAACGGGATAAGGTTGTGGGCCAGCCGCCGCAGCTGCTGCTGCCTTTTTTGAATCATCGTTATTTCCGCAGGATGCCAGAAGCATACCTATGCTCACGGTGAAAAAGAGAGTTGTTACTTTTCTCATGGATATTCTTTGTGTGTGTTTAAATTTTTTCCGGGTTGAAAGCGCTTGTCACAATTTAGGTTATGAGTTTCGCGATTTCTGCCCAAAAATAAAGCCTAAAAAAAATTATGTCTGTCCAATTTCTGTCATTTAATCAATCGATTGATTTATTTTAACTCAAAAAGCCCGCTTTATCCGCTGAAAAACCCTGTTTTATAAGTAGTTGAAGCCTTGAAATCGTGTAAAAAATAGTGTGTAAATATCTTGCGACAGTTGTTAAATAGTGTTTAGAAAAAAGGAGCCTTTGTAATAGTAAAGCACAAATGGCTTTGTTGTGGGGGAGGAACAGCCTGCTCCGACTTCTGCTATGGTTTTGGCACGTTCACTTCACTTGCACTCTTTTGGCAGCGGGTTTTTAGCGTGCTGCATTTCATCGCTTGGGGATCCTTCCCCGAAGTATCCGGACAAACGTTACACTACCATTGACGTTTTTGTGCGACTTGCTGTTTATAAGCCTCTACATGAACGGTCGTCCTGCTGAATTTATTTCAGCATCTTTCTCGCTATAAGGGCCCTGATCCCGTACGTACGGGACGGGGTGACGCGATGGCTAACCAAACGCCCAAGCAGGCCGTTCTTTCGACTGTAGCGCACTTGTACCGATTTTCATCGGTAGTGGAACGGAGAAATCTTTGAACTTTTCATCGAAAATTGGTTGAAAGATTTCTCCGCTTCGGTCGAAATGACGATTAGTCGAAAGAGCTGCCATTCGAACTATATGGTCATTATTTTTATTATTGTTACTAAGAGGTGATCTGCGTAAAAAGGCGCAAATTTAGTGCGGCTAAAGGCTTTCAACCTGCCCCTCGAAAACCAACTTGGCGGGGCCGCACAAAAACACATTGGTAAAGCACTTACCATTGTAATCGAACTCAATTTTAATGTCGCCGCCCAGCACTTTGATATCGGTTTTGATGTGTCCTGTTTGTTGTTTATGCTTCGCCATTGCCATTGCTACGGCAGTTACGCCGGTTCCACAGGCGTACGTTTCGTCTTCAACACCACGCTCATACGTGCGAACAAACAAATGGCTACCCATATCTTGTACGAAGTTTACGTTTATGCCCGCTGCTTTGTAGGTATCGTTGTAGCGAATACTTTTGCCAGCACCGAAAACATCGAAGTTTTTCAAATCGCTTTGTAGAGCAACGTAATGTGGAGAGCCTGTATTCAGCACATAAGCCGTCCCATCCATCGAAATCTCCTCAACATCGATCATTTGCAGATCGACCCATTCACCATTTTCTGAAATTCTGGCATAATGCGGCCCATCAACTGCCAAAAAGTTCGCCTTTTCCTGGATAATACCCAGTTGTTTAGCAAAAGCCACGATGCAACGACCACCGTTTCCGCACATGCTGCCCAGGTTACCGTCGGCATTGTAATAATGCATCTCGAAATCATAATTTTCATGTTTGGTAAGAAACATCAATCCGTCGGCGCCGATGCCAAAACGTCGATCACAAAGGCGTTCAACCGCTTTGTTGTCAATATCCTGCAAAGGACCTGAGGTATGATCAATCAGAATAAAATCGTTTCCGGCACCCTGGTATTTAAAGAAATTGAGGTTCATTTTTATCGCTATTTGTGAGTATGGGTATTATTTTGTGATTTGTAATTTTGTCAGTGTGTATGAAAGAACGATTCAAATTTTCATGCAATCTTCATTGTTCTATGCAATGTTTGGATTGAAAAAGCTACTTATTTGGCCTGTTTTCTTTTATTTAACATTTTTTAACACGATCTTAAGTGCTTTGGAGATACAAATATCGTTTATATGGTACTAAATTTGATTAAACTTATATAAAGAAATTTGAGCAGATAAAAACTGCGAGCGTCCTGCTAAAATCAAAGTGAACACAAAGCGCTCGTAATAAACAGATTAATTATTATAAACAAACAATTAGCTAGCGAAATCGCTTATATTAATAAACATTTATAACAATTACCAAACATACAAAGCTATTAAGGCTAACCAAATAATTCTTAAAAACGCCTTTAATAGCAGCTTAACGATTAAGAAATAATATCAAACGCATGAATTGTTAAAGCAACTGATTTTCGAACCAGCGCTTTTAATAGCTTCATGACCAATAAAAAACAAATTTAAAACACATGAAACCATTAAAAGCAACCGACAACTTAACCAGCGCTTTTAATAGCTTCATGACCAATAAAAAACAAATTTAAAACACATGAAAAAAATACTAGGAATTACGATGGTAGCTGCCCTTATAGGCGGAGCAGCGGCAATTGGTGGGTATAAATTATTCGAAAATAACCAGGCGGGTACTACGATATCCGACAAGCAGAATTTATATTTCGCTAATAATCCAATAAAGGTTTCATCTGCTGGCACGGCCGATTTTACACAAGCAGCAGCGGCAGTAGCGCCGGGGGTTGTTCACATTAAAACAACATACGAAGCTAAAGGTGGCGGATCGAGAGGTTCTTCGCCGATGGATATGTTCGAAGATTTTTTTGGCGGCGGTGGACGCCAGATGCAGCGCATGCCAAGAGCGGCTTCGGGCTCGGGTGTAATTATTAGCGAAGATGGCTATATTATTACCAACAACCACGTTGTTGAAAACGCTTCGAAAGTTGAAGTAGTTTTAACTGATAGACGTAAAGTTGAAGCTAAAGTAATTGGCCGCGACCCAAATACAGATTTGGCCTTAATTAAGGTAAATGCTACTGGTTTGCCAGTGGTAAAAATGGGTAATTCGGATAATGTGCAGGTTGGCGAATGGGTTTTGGCAATCGGTTTCCCGCTAGATTTGAATACTACGGTTACAGCAGGAATTGTAAGTGCTAAAAACCGCAGCATTGGCATTATTGGCCAGGAGCAGCAAGGTAACCAAATGACGGAGGAAGAATACAGAGAGTACCAACGTACAGGAAAACTGCCCGATCGTCCGGCAAATACCAGTATCGAATCTTTCATTCAAACCGATGCTGCAATTAACCCGGGAAATAGCGGTGGTGCATTAATAAATGCCAACGGTGAGTTGGTGGGTATTAACTCGGCCATTGCATCGCAAAGCGGTTATAACCAAGGCTATGGCTTCGCAATTCCTGTTAACTTAGCTCGTAAAATTGTTGATGATTTTATGAAATATGGAACGGTTAAACGTGGCTATATTGGTGTAAACTTCTTCCCGTTAAGTGCTGAAGAAAAACCAGAAAGCATCAAAACTAACGAAGTTAGCGGCTTGTACGTGAGCGATGTAGTTCCGGGTAGCGGTGGCGCCGCAGCAGGAATAAAACAAGGTGATATTATTAAGAAAGTCGATGGAACGGTAATTAACGATTCGCCTGATTTACAAGAGCGAGTTGGCCGCTTAAGCCCGGGCGACAAAGTGAAATTGAGCGTTTTAAGAGACGGTGCCATGAAAGACATTACTGTAACGTTAAAAGGCGAAGCAAGTATTGGACAAACAGCAAGTAACAATTCGACAAAGAGCATTGAGGTTTCGAAATTAGGCGCAACATTTGCTCCTGCGACCGCGGCACAAAAGTCGAAATTTGGTATTAGCAGCGGCGTAGTGGTTACGTCGGTTGTTACCGGAAGAGCTTTTGATAACATTGGTGTAGAAAAAGGCCTCATTATTACCAAGGTGAACGGCCAGGCGGTAAACTCGGTTGCTGATGTACAAAAAGCATTGCCTAAAACCAGAAATAATATGATTTATATGTCTGGTGTGAGCGAACAAGGAACGTTTAACTTTAGTTTCCCCGCTCAATAATTAGCCGGCGAGCAATAAATGAAAAAAGGCTTCCTGATCGCAAGATCATGAAGCCTTTTTTCATTTAGTCTTGTTGAATGGCTTCATGGTTTGCGTGGCAAGCTTCGGCACATTTCTGGCAAGCTTCGGCGCATTGTTTACAATGTTCTTGCTCGTGTTGGGCGCATTCTGCAGCGCAAGCCCTGCATATCTCTTCGCAAAGCAATAAATATTGCCGTGCGATGGCCGAGTCGCGTTGAAGTAATCGGCCAGCCAGCGTACAAATATCTGAACAATCTCTATCCAGCTTAATACAATCGGCCATCATTTTCATGTCGTCTTCCTTTAAGCACGATGAAGCGCAATACTCACAGGCAAGTGCACAATCTAAAAGTGTTTGAATTAAGGCGTTGTTATTTCTGTTTTCCATATCGTAATGATTTTGGTGATAAATTGTTTTGTTAATTTAACAACCTAACGACCAGGGAACAGTTTTAAAAAGTTCTATTTAGTCGCCCGAAGTTACCCGTTGACTGAAGTTGCCCGTTGACTGAAGTCAACGGCAATGATAGGGAGGTCGACAGATCGGCAAGCAGAACTCATTTAATCAGCTTTACTGTTTGGGTAATCCAATCGGCCGAAACGGGATCCAGCATAATATCAGGCTCAATTCCAAGGCTTTCAAATTGCAATTCTTGCTTATTTCCGTTCATATCCGTTGGGTAAAAGCTAAAGCGCTTACTCGGGAGCAAGACTGCATTGCCATAGTTACTACCGTAGGTAATTGTCCCTTTAGTAGTTGCGCCAAGTGTTTTCACATTTTTGCGCCCGCTTAACTGGATAATGAATTGCTCGGCATTACTAACTGTATATTCGTTCTGCAAAATATAAACGTTGCCGTTAAAGCCTTTCAAAAAGTTGATAAATTGCTTTGATGTTTTGTAGCCTCCTCCGCCATTATTGCGCACATCGACAATCAAATTTTTGGTCAGTATTGTTGGCTTCACATCGTTGAAAAAATCGGTAGCCGTTTTTATATTTGCAGGCGATGAAGAAAAACTACTCAACCTCAAATAACCTATGTTTTCTGCTACTTCTTTGTATTCGAAATTACCATTGCTTTCGACTAAAACGGAATAATTTTTTTCAGCCGTTTTCTGGTAACCTAATCCAATTAATCGGCCATTGGTAAACTTTACGTTTCTTAAAAGCACATAAGACCCCGGCGATCTTACAAAGCGGATTACATCGAAATTTTGTTTCAAACCTTTATGCAAAATTGCTTCAACAGCACCAAATTTGAGGTTCTGCAAGTAATAACTATTTAGCTCGTTTTTATAAACCACATATTTGTTAACTCCTTTGTAGTCGGTATAAATCCCTTCAACACTATCGGCGGGGTAGCCCTTAAATTTGCTTTGGAGGGCGGCCGAATCAATTTTCGGTTTGAGATATTGAAATTTGTATGCTGAATCTGCATTCCGATAAAAGCCCAGATGATTATCGTTAACAGGATAAATAAGTTGCGCTAATTTCTGGTAAGCCTCAAAATCGTTAGTCGTTTTTAAATTTTGTCTCAAATCCTCATAGAGGCGGCGATATGAATCGTCGTTTTTAAGCTGATCTTTATAGGAAGGAGTTTTTTGTATGGCTTGATATAAAAAATCAAGATCCGCAATATTTAATTGTTCCTGTCCATACGATTTAGCACCAATGACAAGTAAAATGATAAAAATGTATTTAGCCATATGGTAAGGACGGAAATTAAAGGTTTATCGTTGCATCAACTCGCTTACATGCTGCGTTAATGCCACAAAATCGTCGACCGTCAATTGCTCGGCACGCTTTTCAAAATAAATATGATCGTCCATTTTATCTTTTGGCATAACGGCCGAAACGGCATTGCGCAGCGTTTTTCTGCGTTGGTTAAAACCGGCCTTAACTACACGCCAAAACAGTTTTTCGTCGCAATCTAACGTCTCAACTTCGTTTCTGGTTAAGCGAATTACAGCCGAATGAACCTTTGGCGGGGGGTTGAAAGTGCCCGGCTTAACGGTAAACAAATATTCAATTTTATAGTAGGCCTGCAAAAAAACGCTTAAAATCCCGTATTCTTTATTTCCGGCAGGGGCCGCACAGCGTTGGGCCACTTCTTTTTGAAACATCCCCACCATTTCGACCACCTTATTGCGATTATCCAGAATTTTAAATAAAATCTGCGATGAAATGTTGTAAGGAAAATTACCGATTATGGCAAACCGATCGGGAAAAATAGCATCGAAATCTAACTTCAAAAAATCCCCATTAATTAAACGGTCGCCCAACTGAGGGTATTTTTCATTCAAAAAATGGAAAGATTCGGTATCAATATCGATTAAATAAGTTTGAAGATCGCTGCGTTGAAGCAAAAAATCTGAAAGGATTCCCATTCCCGGCCCTACTTCTAAAACCTGATTGTATTTATCGGTACTAACCAGACTTTCTACAATGCGGTTGGCAATGCCTTTATCGGTTAAAAAATGCTGACCTAAATGTTTTTTTGCCTTTACTAAACTCATCGTTTCATTTTTTGCCATGAAGCGCCGAAATCACGGAGCGAATATTAAAAATATTCTTTTTTTATTTTCCGTGTCAGCGAGTTTCAGTGACTGAATTTTCTTACAAAATAAGTAAATTTTATCCGGTAAGCGTCGCTTTAAACGAAAATCAGTAATTTGCGCTAAAATTCCCAGTAATTATGAGCAATAAACTTAAAATTGGCATCAGTATAGGCGACGTAAACGGTATAGGTTTAGAGGTGATTATTAAAACACTTTCTCATCCTGCTATTTTAAATTACTGTGTTCCGATTGTTTATGGTCATACCAAGGTTTCATCTTTCCACAGGAAGGCGAATGGCCTCGGCGATTTCAGTTTTAATGTAATCAATCATGCCAATCAAGCCCAGTTTAAAAAGGCAAATATGATTAATTGCTGGGAAGAGGATGTAAAAATCGAACTTGGCCAGGTAACAGAAACCGGCGGCAAATATGCGCTCTTATCGTTAGAGCGAGCAACAGCTGATTTGGTAAACGGCGATATTGATGCATTAGTTACTGCCCCCATAAACAAGCACAATATTCAATCGGAAACCTTCGCTTTTCCGGGGCACACCGAATACTTACAAGAAAAAAGCGGCAGCAAGGATGTATTGATGTTTTTGATAAGCGAAGGCTTACGCGTGGGTGTAGTTACGGGCCATATACCCGTTAAAGACGTTGCAACCTCGATAACAAAAGAGAAAATTTTGGGCAAGGTAAAGCTGATCAACGAGAGTTTAAAAAAGGACTTCTGGATCGAAAAGCCAAAAATTGCCGTTTTGGGGTTAAATCCGCATGCGGGCGACAATGGTTTGCTTGGCAAGGAAGAGGCTGAAATTATAACGCCAGCTATTCAAGAAGCGTACAACAAAGGGATAATGGTTTTCGGACCCTACCCTGCCGACGGGTTTTTCGGCAATGGCAGTTATAAACAGTTCGATGCCGTTTTAGCCATGTATCACGATCAAGGCTTAATTCCGTTCAAAACATTGGCTTTCCATAACGGCGTTAATTTTACCGCTGGACTAAACTTCGTACGCACCTCTCCGGATCATGGAACGGGCTACGACATTGCAGGTAAAAACATGGCCGATTCTACGTCTTTTACCGAAGCTTTATTTTCTGCCATTCACATTGTTAAAAACCGCCGTGAACAAGAGGAAATGCTGAGTAACCAGTTGCGCACAGGCGGAAAAGTGATCGAAACACAGTTCGATATTAAAGATGATGCATCTTAAGGGGGGAGTCTGAAGTCTGAAAGTCCGAAGTCGGGAGTCCGGAGTCCGAGGTTTGGGAGCTGAAAGACTAGCTTAGGTTACGAAAATATCTCAGAAAGTCAACCCTTGCTAAATGAACAGCGATAAATCTACCCGCTACATATTACCAATTATTGTGGTTGCGCAATTCCTTTGCACGTCACTTTGGTTTGCAGGTAATGCCGTATTGCCCGATATAGTAAAATTTTTTCCAAGCGAACCGAACTTATTGGCCAACTTAACCAGCATGGTGCAATTTGGGTTCATCAGCGGAACCCTCGTGTTTGCTGTTTTAGCCATTTCCGACCTCTTTTCGCCCTCCAAAGTATTTTTCACCTGTGGGTTAATAGCAGCAGTGTTCAATTTGGCCGTATGTATCCAATTTAACGATGTTCACCTGCTGTTATTGTTCCG
>Ga0308165_1001181_pt1 | contig 38319 bp, 59 predicted proteins | sample PhyWR2_FD_201032 | JGI IMG/M metagenome (GOLD analysis project Ga0308165, IMG submission 201032) | Phyllosphere microbial communities from UC Gill Tract Community Farm, Albany, California, United States - DLSLW.R2 | ecosystem: Host-associated > Plants > Phyllosphere > Unclassified | place: USA...
CGCTCGCGCAGCTCGTCGTCGGTCGGCTCGCGAACGACGGTCACGACCCCCTCAGCGGACACGGTGCCGGTAGTGGGGACGTGCAGGACAAGGTGCGCGGGCTGCCCCGGAGCGATCGTCAACTCGAGAGCGGAGACGTCGTTGGAGAGGTCCACGCCGTCGACGATCACGGTCGTGCCGTCCGGGGCCGTGGTGAGCGTGAAAGGGGTCGTCATGCCCCGATGGTCAGGCCAGGGGTGTGGCTCGCTTCGCGACGCGGGCAGCGTGACGCTGGGCAGCCTTGGAGCCGAGCACCCCGTCGCCGAGGTCGATGTTGGTCTGTCGGGCGCGGGCGACCTGCCGGTCGAGAGAGACACGGCGAGGACGCTTCGCGTAGGCCTCAGCGCGCGCGACCTCAGCTGCGGCCTGGTCGGCACACTGGGCGTCCGACGGCGACGGCATCGCACGGGCCGCGTCCTCGGCGCTGTCGATGTCGATGCGCCCTGACGACGACCGGCGGCAGTTCGGGTGGCTGATCGGGTACTGGCGGGCCTCGGCGAGCGGCACGATGAGCCCGTTCGCGCGCCGCGGGTCGTCGTGGGATGTCCACCCGCACGCGGCGCCGTCGAAGATCTCCATCCACCCGATGCCCAGCGCCTCGGCCTGGTTGAAGGAGCCTTCCTGGTAGGCCAGGGCCGTCTTCGTGCGCAGCACCATGTCGGTGTACGTCGACAGGCCGACGCGGCGACCGTCCGCGTAGATGACCGACGTGATCCCCTTCCCGGTGAGGTCCGCGGCCAGGCGGACACCGGCCTGCTCGGCGGTCATGCCGGTGTAGATCTTGGCGCGCACCCAGTCCCTCGACATGGTGCGCACGAGCTCGCGAGACGACTCCCGCACGCCCTGCGTGCCGCGTAGCAGGTCGTCCATGGTGTCCTGCGCGAGGGCGACGATGGTGTTGGTGTCGACGGCCTGGAAGGACGTCGTGGCGCGGGAGCTGATCGCCATGGCGAAGGCCCCGACCTCGTAGGCGACCTGTGTCGTGGCGAGCACTGAGCCGGCCGCGAGAGCGTCGACCTGGTCGGCGAGCTGGGCGACGAACGCCTGGAGTTCCTTGAGGCGGTTCGCGCGCACTGGGGGAGTCATGCCCCACCACTCGCGCAGCAGCCGGTCCTGCTCGGCGACGATGAACAGCCAGACGGCGTCGACGTCGTTGCGCACTGCGGCGGTGAGGGCCTCGATGCTGTCGGGCTGGGTCACCGGTAGCGGTCCGTGCGCAGCAGCGGCGCGGTCTGGAGGCGGTTCGACACAGTGCCGCCCTGCTCGGCCGCCCACTGTGCCTCGAGGCGAGCGATCTGCGCGGCCAGGCCCGGCAGGGACGCCTTGGAGAACCCGACGTTGAGCACGCCGTCGAGGCCGAACGTCGAGACTTCCTGGCCGCCGGCGGACGCGTCGGCGTAGCGGCGCTTGAGGACGCGGATCGCGACGGGCAGCCAGCGACCGAGCTCGTCGAACCACTCCTCGAGGGTGTTGTCGTCGGGCTGGGTGCCGACCTCGTCGCGAATCTGGCTGAGTGAAATGCTGTCCATAATGTCTCCTCCTATGCGGAGTGTCGCGCGGGGGGTGGGAATCGTGTGCGGTATCTTGGGCGGATGGGGCAACTTGTGAGTAATCCAGTGAAATTCAGCGATGACTACTTCATTTCACGTCCGCCGTACTGGGAGGATGTTGCAGAAGCTGCCGCTTGCGGAACAAATCAATCAATGGTTCGTCTCATTGACTTGCAGCGTCTCGAGCTTAAGATTCAGGAGCAGTCCGAGTCTTCCGTTCTATCCGCTCGCGTATCGATTGTCAGTGTTGCCTTTGCGGGATCTGCCATCATGTTTAATAACTACACCCCCTCCGTCGGATCTTGGGCGTTCTATTTTCTTGTACTTACCTTGGTTGCGGCCCTTACTGCAATCGCTGCATTCACTTCAAGAACCCACTCCAAAGCTGTTCGTCAAGACCAAATGCTGAGAAACGTCAAGCCGTGGATTTCGCTCTACGAGCGACGACTCTCTGGTCACCTAACATCAACGGATGCATGAACTGAGTCGAAAGCAGGCCTCAGAGACAGTCGGTGCGGTCGGTGGGCCACCGCACGCCCGTCGAGCCCGGCCACACGAAGCCGGTCTCGCGCATCATCCACTCGAGCATCGGGGTGCGCTGGACAGGGACGAACTGCTGACGTGCCCACCCCACAGCGGCCTCGCCCCGGACCTGGGCGGTAATGACCTTGCGGTGCGCGCCGTAGAGCTCGTAGATGGGGTAGTACGTCGTGGGTGGGGGCGGTGGCGGCTTCTGAAACGACGGGTTGATCGTGTTCAGACTTGACCACGAGAACACCCCGGAAGTCGTCGAGGCACCGCCGTAGGCCGCCCACTTCACGGCGTACATCCCGGGCGCCAGGCTGGCCTGCTGAATGCGGCCCGCCGAGCCCCCGCCGCTGTCATCATCGGAAGCCACGAGCGTCCAGTCACTGAACCGGGTGTAGCGACCGGCGGGCATGCGGTAGAGCAGGATGAACAGGTCCGCGCCGCCCCCGGAGCCTGCCTGGCTGAACTCGACGGCCCCTGTGGTCGCGGTGACCTCGAAGACCCACCACAGGCTGTTGCCGCGGTTGTCGTTCGGCTCGCCTGCCTCCGTGCCAGCGCCGACGTTGCTGACGGGGCTGATGCTGCCGCTCGCAGTGTGCAGGATCAGCGCCTCGGCGAAGGTGCTGTTGACGTCAGCCATCTCACTCCCACCGGATCGCCAGGCCGACGGCCCGCGCGTTGAGGTTCTCGGGAGACATCCCTGCGCCGAAGGCCGAGTACCCGTTGGAGACCGGGATCGGCATCATGCTGAGCTCCTGGCCCTCGAGGGTGACCTGGAAGATCGAGCCCGGGGCGTCGCCGCCGGGGTACGACAGGCCGAGGCGCGACTGCCACGGGGCCTGTGCTGGGGGGAAGAAAACCCACGGGAAGACAGGGCCGAGGCTCGCAGCTGCCAGCGGGGTTCCACCAGAGAGCACGACCCCGGCGATGCGGTAGGGGACGATGACGGGCACGATGCCGCTGGTGAACGACACGGCGTCGTAGGCGATGACCGCGGCCTCGGGGTACTGGTTGTCCGACGCCGGCGGGCTGACGATGAGCACGCTGGTGCCGTCGGGTGACCGCTCGACGAGGAAGAACGGGACGCAGAAGTTCGGCGTCCCGTTGGTGGCCGGGCACAGCGCGACGTAGCCCGGCCCCGCGCTCGCCCGCCAGTCGGAGACCGTCGTGGTGTTGCCGTAGCCGGCGCGACCGGTGAAGAGCACCGTCGTGGGGTTCCCAGCGCCGTCGGTTCCCTTGCACAGCGTGACGCGCATGGCGGGGTTCGCGGTGTTCGAGATGCCGGTGCCGAAGTCGATCCGCAGGAAGATCGGGCGAGTGGCCTGCATCGGGTCGTTGAACCGGAAGATCGCGTACCCGACCATCGTGGCCACGGTGGGCTTGAGGACGGTGGTCGGGTCGATCTGGCCCGTGTCGGCGGTGCGCACGAGGCCGACGGCCGTGAGCATCGAGATGGCGCGCGCGACCCAGTCCCGGAATGTCGCGTCGGTCGTGTTGACGAACGACCCTTGCGTGGTGAGCGTGGTCATGCGATGGACCTCCAGGTCAGTGTGATCGTGGCGACCGCGTCCGCAGTCCAGAAGAGGGGCGTTGAGCCGATGAACGGCACGAGATGCTCGCCGGGCTCGGTGGCGTTGAGCTCGTAGATGAGCCCGCAGCCGCCCGGGTAGGGCGTGTAGATGGACCTCGCCCGATCGGCGGCACGCCCGGTGGCGTCGAGGTAGAGGCGGATGCGCACTGGGACGTCGACGTGGACGCGCTTGACGATGAACGTGGCCGCGAGGGTCTGCTGTCCGGCGCCGTCCGCGACGTCGAAGGTCAGCGTCTCGTCTATCCCGCCTCCGCCGTGCTCGGCGTCATAGACGAGGGTGTCGCCAAGGTAGAGGCGTTGGGCGTTGGCGATCATGAGCCATCCTCGATGACGTAGAGCGTGAGCGGGCCGTGGGTGGGGAGGGCGTCGTACTCGGCCTGGGTGCCGCGCCAGGCGCGCAGGAACACGCCTTGGAGCGCGTCGCGGGTCTGGGAGGTGGGGTCGGTGACGAGCGCGGCCACGCCGGCGTCGCTCGTCCCATCTCCGCCCCCGGTGGGTGTCGCCCAGACGACGTCGTGGTCGGCGCTGGAGGCCTTGGTGGGGACCTGGCCGGTCGTGCCGCCCGTGGGCAGGCCAGGGCCGGCGGGGCCGCGGTCGCCCTGCTGCCCGGGCTCTCCGTCGCGGCCGGGAGCACCGTCGGCCCCGTCGCTGCCGGTCGCCCCCGGGAGTCCGTCGACGCCATCGCGCCCCTGCGTGCCCGGAGCCCCGTCCGTGCCGTCTCGACCCGGTGCGCCGCGTGGTCCTTCGGGTCCTTCCGGGCCGGGGTCGCCCGCAGGCCCCCGAGGGCCTTCTGCTCCGTCGGCTCCCGGCTCGCCGGGGAGACCGCGGGGGCCGTCCGCGCCACGAGGTCCGTCCGGTCCCTGCTCACCGGCGGGTCCTCGCTCGCCGGGTGCGCCGTCGAGGCCGTCTGCCCCGTCGCGGCCGGTCTCTCCCGCGGGTCCGCGAGGACCGACCACCTGCGCGACCTCGAGTACGACGACTGCGGGCTCGATGGCCTCTACGGTCTCGTGGCTCATGCCTGGCTCCTGGTGACGTCGGGGGAGACGGTGACGGTGCCCTGCACGAGGCGGGTCACGCGGCCGTCGGGGCTGATGAGTTCGAGGTCCCACACGCCGAGGGCCTGCGGGCCGTCGCTGGTGACGCGCGAGTAGGCGTTCCAGGCGGGGTCCTCGGTGGTGGTGTGGTCGATGGTGACCGTGACGAGCCCGTCGGCGGTGAGCGTGATGCCATCGGTGTCGGTGAGGTTCAGCCAGATGTCGCCGCCGACCTTGCGGCGCAGCTGGGCGCGCGCTGACCATCCGGTGAGGTCGACGGGGGTGGTTGTGGTGCCGTTGCTGGTGGAGTAGCGGACGGCGTAGGACTGGTCGGCGCCTTGGGCGACGATCAGGTCGACGGTGGTGATGGCTTCGCGGCCGAGCGTGGTCATGGGGCCTCCTCAGCGCTCATCGTCGGTCTGGGGGTATGAAGTGGCCCCCGCCCAGTGGTGGACGAGGGCCATCTCCCAACGCTGAGCGAGGAGCTGGTCAGAGCGCGCGGGCGCCGGTGATGCCCGAACGCTTCTTGCCGGCTGCCTCGAGCGCGATGACGCGCGCTGCATCCTCGGGGTTGGCCTTGAGGTAGGCGTGCACCTCGACGGCGTTGTGCTCGCCGGGGTCAAACGTCGGGCCGGCCGGGACCACGGGCTTGTCGGTGACGATGAGCTCGCCCTGGCCGGGGATGACCGTCGTGACGTCGCCGGCGGGCTTCTCGAGCGGGGGGACGGTGAAGGCGGCGTGGGCGTCGTCCCAACCCTGGGCGTAGCCGAGGATCGCGCCGCGCACACGCTCGGGGTGGACGTCGACCGGCAGGCCGATGCGCCCGGCCTCGACGAGCTCGCTCTCGCTGAGCGGCTCGACGACTGCTTCGCGGACGATGTCCGTCGCGTGCACCTCGACGCCGTCCGCGTGCTCTCGCGCGATGCTCTTGCACAGGCCGACCGGCTCGCCGGTGTCGGTCAGGTGCCCACCGATGGACACGCCGTCGGGGATCTCGTCACCGGCCTTGAAGACGCCGCGGTCGGTGTGGACGACGCCGGTGAGGTCTGCACGGATGCGTGCCATGTCTCCTCCAGAGACTCGTAGGGGGTACAGCGAAGGGGCGGGGTGCTCCCTTGTGAGGATCACCCCGCCCCTGTGGACGTCCGCTGGGGTCAGAGGACGGTGGCGACCAGGAGACCGTTGATCTCGCCGGCGACCGGCAGGACGACCGAGGACGCCTTGGTCCAGGTCACGACCGGGTCCGGGACCTTGTACTGGACAACCGTGATGCCCGGGGCCTGCTTGGCCGTGAAGTCCACGGAGTTCGAGCCGACGAGCTCGAGCGCCTCGGCCGTGGTGCCCCACTGCGTCTCACCGACGTTGTCCGTGGTGAGGATGTAGCGGTTGTCGGCGATCACGCGCACCTCGTTGCCCGCGTCGTCGGGCACGAAGCCCTCGTAGACGTTGAGCGCCGGAAGGCCGAACTGGGCCCGGACCACGTTGACCTGGTCGAGGTTCAGGATCGGGCCGAGCTGGCTACCCGGGAACTGCCAGAAGTACGAGCGGTACTGCTCGTTGCGCGTCAGGAACGTCAGGATGCGACGGGAGATCGTCGCGCGGGTCGGGCGCACCTTGGCGTCCTTCGCGACGAGCTCGACCCACACCTGCTCCTGCTCGACGAGCGGAGCGGCCGGGTCGGACCACAGGATCGGGGCCGTGACGATGTGCGAGGCCGGGAGACCGAAGTCCGCCTCGTCGACGACGCCGTTCTCCGCGATGGAGATCTTCCCGGTCTGCAGGAACTCCCCACGGGCCTTCTCGACGCGGTGGCGCGTGGAGATGGTGAGGTTCTCCACGTCGTCGTAGGTCGACTCGACGAGGCGGTCGATGCCGGTCTGCGAGGGGGCCTCGTTGAGCTGGTGGATGAGCTCCTCGTTGACGGGCAGCTTCTCCGACAGGGCGGGGAGCTTGAACTCCGAGACCGTGATCGAGTCGCCGCGGCGTCCGATCGGAGCCTCAGCACCGTAGGACCGGAACTTCGCGGTGAACGACTTGCGGACGTGGCGGGCGACCTTGGTCTTGCGACCGTCGACCTCGCGGTCCGGGAGGATGTTGGAGAGGGGGTTCTCCACCGGCTCGGGGACCCGACGGGAGAAGACGGTGAGGTCGACGTCGGAGACGAGCTCGAGGATGTTCTGTGCCATGGGTTCTGTCTCCTCAGACGAACTGGATGCGGGTGGCGACGTCGGCGCGACCGTCGGCGTCGACAGCGATGGGCAGGCGTGCGGTCACGACCTTGCCGTGGTCGTAGAGCGCGAAGGGCTCGCGCGTGGCGCCGGTGGCGACCGGGACGTCCCACAGGACGAACCCTGCGAGGGTGCCGAGGCCGGTCGTGGTGTCGGCCGGGGTGTACGGGCCGTAAAGGCCGGTGGCGGTGATCTTCGCGACCGGCGTGCCGCCTCGGACGAAGCCGAGGGGGAAGTGGGTGGCCGCGGTGAACTTCGAGACGTCGAGGGTGGCCGACCCGGCTGCGTCGGTGCCGTGCGCGGTGCCGAGCCACGAGGGGTCAGATGCGCCCTGGTACTCGGTCTTGTGGACTGCGATGCCCATGGGGTGTCTCCCGTGTGAGTGAGGGTGAGGGTCGTTCACTCAGCGGGGCTGGCGTCCACATGGTGCGGGTGTGGTCCCGTCCACCTCTTCGGTGGTGTCGCGACGATCATGCGGTGTGGGGTGTGACTGAGGTGGGTGGTGGTGCGCAGGACGCGCTGCTGCACGGGGGAAGGAGCCCGGACAGGAACCCCGCAAGCGGCCTTCACCCCTTCATGTGGCCCGGCCCCTGGTGGAGCAGTCCAGGGGCCAGGTTCCGGGAGGGTGTTGACGCACCACCACCAAGAGGGGTGGGTCAGGCGGTCTTGCCGAAGCGACGCTCGGCCTCGCTCAGACCGTGAGCACCGGGCGTGGCGGTGCCCTTCTGGCCAGCGGGCGGTGTGCCGCCGTCGGTGTGCGGCGCCGCGGGTGCCACGGGCGTGCCCGTGAAGAGGCTGGGCGCCTCGTTCTTGAGGGCCTCGACAGCCGCAGCGATCGCCGTCTTGTCGGCGTCAGCCGCCACGACGAGCGCGCGGGCTGCGACAGCGGGGGTCGATGCACCGGCGGCCGACAGCGCGGCGGTGATGCGCACGTTGCGGAGCTCCTCACGGGTCGTGACGAGCTCCTGCTCGACGCTGGTCTTCGAGGCGAGCGCGGCGTCGCGGTCGAGCTCGGCCTGGGTCTTCTTCGCGTCGTCCGCGGTCTTCGCGGCTGCGGCCAGGGCGATGACGGCGTCGAGGTCGAGGTCGGTGAGTCCAGCGCCGGCGAGCTTGGTGTTGATCGCCGTGGCGACGGCGGTCTTTCCTGCGCGCTCGCCCTGGTCCTTCTCGCGGGTGAGGAACGCGGTGACCTCGGCCTGGGTGAAGGTCTTGTCGGCGTTCTCGGCGGCGCGCGGGTCGGTCTGGCCGGAGCCGGCGGGCTCGCCGGGGGTCTCGACGAACATGAGGTTGGGGCGTCGGGTGCGGAACATGCTGTGTCCTCCTTGGTGTCGGGTGGTGCGTGCGGTCATGGTGCGAGCAGGGGTGTGACTACGACCAGAGGCCGCGACGGTAGAGGGCATCGACGAGGTGGGTCAGAAGGTCGGAGTACAGGTGCGCGAACGACTCGTTCGCGTTGCTGAGGTCGGCGAGCTCCCCAGAGCGGTGCAGCGATGCGCCGTAGAGGGCGGTCGCTGCGTGGTGGACCTCGTGGGCGACGATGTTCACCCCGAGATGCCCCTGGGCGAGGCGGATCACCGGAAGGGTGATGACCTGGTCGGCGTCGCAGTACGCCTGGCACATGCCGGTCGTGTCCGGGTGCTCGTTGCCGGTGAACCGCTGTCCGGCCGCGCGCATCTCCTCGAGCGTCGGGTACACGAGCACGTGCACTCGCGCCTGCTCGCCTAGGGCGCGGGATGAGATGCGGATGAGGCGTGTGCCGCTCACTCGTGGGCCTCGCGGCCGTCCAGGGAGTAGTGCGTGATGAGCCAGCCCATCGAGCCGTCGTCACGCGGGACGGGCTCGGTCAAGGTGCCGCACACGCAGGTGGAGTCGGTGTGCTCGATCACGTCCTCGAGGGGGAGGACGTGGACCTCGCCTGGCACGTGCTCCGCGGTCGCGAGCCACCTGCCGTCCTGGGGCGCCTTCTTCCACGACGGGCAGCGCGTGCACCCGAGGACGGACATGGCGAGGCCCTCGGGGAACCAGCCGAGGCGTTCCCTGTAGCGGTGCCCGATGAGGCGGCAGAGGATCATGCCTGCTCGCCGCTGGGGTCCGGCACGACGAGGGTGGCGGGCAGCGGTGCGGCCTCGGGCAGGCCGAGCAACTGGCGGGCCGCCGCGGTGTCCCCGGTGGCGTCGACGAGCTTGACCATCGCGTCGAACCACTCCTGCTTGATCGCGTTCACCTCAGTCGTGGCGTCCTCGATCGGCAGACCGGCGTCGACGAGGATCTTCACCGCGGTCGGCGTCGAGATGCCGTGCACCGGCAGCAGGTCCTTCACGGTCTCGATCGCGGCCGGCTTGTCGGCAGGCAGCGATGCACCGAGCTCGATGCGCGCGGCCGGCGTCGCCCCGACGGGCAGCGCACCGTAGGTCTGGGCCAGGCGCATCACGAACTTCAGGACGAGCGGGTACTTCTCGTCGCGCACTGTCCGCATCTCGCGGAGCAGCTGGCGGGCCGGGTGGAAGCCGAGCTCGAGCGCGTACCCGGACGGGACATCGTCGGGCTGGACCTTCCCGATGAGCGACAGGGACAGGCGAGAGTTGATGGACAGGCGGTTCATGAGCTCGGTGGAGAACTTCACGAGGGCGTCGAGGTTCTTCGATGTGTCGATGAACCCGGCCGACCCGCCGGTGGGCATCGCGAGCTGCATCCCGGACGTCTGGACACCGCCTGCGTCGACGCCGGTGGTGACGAGGGCGGGGTTGGCGTTCTGCGCCGCTGCCACCATGTCGGTGTCGTTGCCGGACAGGTCGTCGAGGAGCATCGAGATGCGCAGGAGCAGCGCCCGCCCGAACGTCCGCTGCGTGGACGGGTCGTTGGGGACGTGGACGACGGGGATGAAGTCGACGCCGAGGTCGATCCACCCGTCCTCGTTGCCGTCGGTCGAGACGATGCGGCGGTGCTCGGCCTTGGTGAGGTCGAAGGCGTAGACGTCGCGGCCGTCGAGCTCGCCGGCGTCGTAGTCGACGGACCGATACCAGCACGTTGCCGTGCGGGTCTCGCCGTAGGACGTCGCGACCGGCGCGGCGAGGTCGCCGAGGGTCCACGTCTGGCGGCGGATCCACACCCGGTCAGTGGCGTCGTCCTTCCACTCCCACGCGACGTGCACGGTCGTGGGGAATTCCTCGACGTCCGACCCGGCAGCGTCGAGGTCGGGGAAGTAGAAGCCGGGGTCGATGACGCGCAGCGTGGGCCGGTTCTTCACCCTCGACCAGCCGAGGACGTAGACGCCGTCGCCGTCACCGATGGAGTGCTCCTCACCCTCGAGGAGCTTCTGGGTGAGGCGCTCCTTCACGGCCCAGTCCTCGAGCCACGTCAGGTACTCGGCGGGGGCGTCGTCGGGCAGGCGCAGGGTCTGCTCGTCGCCGAGGAGCAGGGAGCGGGCGGTGTCGACGAAGAGGGCGGCGTCGCCGTACTCGCGCATCTGCTCGGCGGGGGCCGCACCGCCTTTCGGTGCGATCCACATGGCTTGGGGCAGGTGGAAGCGGCGGGTGTTCGACAGGTATGACCCGAGGACGTTGTAGGCGGCGAGGCGGCGGGTGTCGTGCAGGGACACCCACGACTGCATCCACCGCGGCCGGCGGGCGTCGCGCAGCTCGGGGATGTGCGCGAGGGGCGCGTAGAGGTCGTTCACGTAGTCCTGCACTGCGGCTCCCGGGGTCGATGGTGGTCCGGGGCGAGTGTGAGGCCAGGGGTGTGACTTGTGGCGAGAGCATCGGTTGACCATCATGGCGCCATGAGACCGACGAAGTTCGAAGCAGAACTGATTCAGCTCGACACACTGAGCCCGGATACGCGTGAAATCCGGATGGAGTTGATCCCAGACATCGACGACACGGCCTGGGAGATGAACTGCGATCTCATCAAGGCTGAAACCCCCGGGCAGCTGGAGTTGGCAGCGCGCCTCTCGAGGTACTTCTCGATCGAGACCGGTCACCAGTACCAATACGTGGATCACAGTGAATCCCGCACCTCGTACTACTTCGTTCAGCCCACCTGGATTCTGGTCTCCGCGCCCCTCGCGGCTGGCTGTATCTGCCTGACTAAGTTGAATGACGCCTTCGTCGTGAGCTGGATATGGATCCACCCATTCGAGCGTTCGAAGAGTCGCCACGCTCTCCCGCAGTGGTGGAAAAAACTATCTGAGCTGCACCCAGATTTCGCTCTACAGTTGCCACTTTCCAAGGCGATGGAGGGCCTCCTGCGGAAACACGACCTCCATCCCCGGCTAGCTAGGGAGTGAGTTAGCGGCCCCGCATCCCGGCCCACCGCTGCTGCGTCGGCCGGGTCGCGACACCCCCGTCGGAGTGCTGGGGGAGGAACAGCACGGTGAGGCCGTGCACGAGGGCGTCGATGCGGTCCGGTGAGTCCCCGGTGCCCGTCCACGTGAGCATCTGCGCCTCGAGGAGCGTGAGCCGCCCGGTGCCGTCAGCAGCGTGCTTGACCTTGCCGGTCTCGTAGAGCGCCGCGATGGACTCGGCGCGGGTGCGCTTCGACTGCGACGCGTGCACCGGGGTCACCCGCGGCGCCATGCGCGTGGCCGGCTTTTCCTTGTGGATGTGGTTCCACGCCGAGCGCATGACCTCCAGGACCATCTCGCCGCCCTGGTTGTTCTCGATGATGACCTCGTCGGCGTTCCAGTCGAGCACCGCGTTCCACGCCGCGGTCGCCCACTCGAGCGGTGTGCCCTTCGTCGTGCGGTCGTCGAGCACCCAACCGGTGCCTTCACGGTCGATGCCGGTGACGACGATGCCGGTCATGTCGGAGGTCTTCTTCGACGTCGCTGCGGGGTCGATGGACACGACGATCTTGGCGAGCTTGCCGTACATCTCGCCGGTCTTCCCGCGGTTGTTCTCGATCCACGGCGACTTCCACACCGCACCGTCGACCGGGGCGGGACGCTGCTGGTAGAGCGCGGTCCAGGACCGGGTGTCCTTGGAGACCTTGATGGCCTCCCACTCCTCGCGGGTACGGGGGTACTCGATGAGGGTGTCGGGGTCCTTCCACCACCTGGCGGAGTCCATGAACTCGCCGAGCTCGCGACCGAGCGGGTCGTCGGGGGAGTCGGCCTGGGCGGGGATGGCGATGTTTCGCCAGCGGTGTCCGTCTTCGGCGTTGAGGAGGCGTCCGGCGAGGTCGTCCTCGTGCCAGCGCGTGAGCACGAGTACGACGGGTGCGCGGGGTGCGAGGCGGGTGGAGCCGACGGTGTTCCACCACTGCCAGTGGCGGTCGCGGAAGACCTTGGAGTCGGCCTGCTCGCGGTTGCTGATCGGGTCGTCGATGAACAGGGCGTCGGCGGCACGGCCGGTGAGGCCGCCGGACATGCCGACGGACCTCACGCCTCCACGGCGTCCGGCGATCTGCCACTGGCCGGCGGACCCGTTGTCGGCGGCGATGCGCAGGTTGAGGTCGAGGGTGCCCTCGTCGCCGGAGTTGTTGTTGATGTAGGTGCGGATGTCGCGGCCGAAGCCTTGGGCGAGGGACTGGGCGTAGGAGACGATCGCGATGCGCCGGTCGGGGTTGCGGGCGAGGAACCACAGCGGGCCGACGGTCGTGACGCGCGAGCTCTTCCCCTCCTGTGGGGGCATGGACACGATGAGGCGGTCGCAGCGTCCGGCTTCGACGTCGACGAGCGCGGAGTCGATGAGGTCGAGCGCAGGGGTCTGGCGGACGTTGGGGTCGATCGCGCGCGCGAGCGCCCCGGGTGTCGACCAGCGGGGGTCGGGAGTCCAGGTGCTGCGGGTGACTTCTTCGAATTCGCGGGCGGCAACCTCAGCCCATGACGTCGTCATCGGTACGCTCCGCACATGGAAACGATCGTGGTGCCGATGGTGGTGGCTGTAGTTGGGATCATTCCGCTCATCACGGGACAGCACATCAGGCGGACTGCGATAGGCAAGGATCTCGAGATCCTCTCGAAGTTGCCGCCTAGGTCCTCGGCGCGGGAGATGCTCGCATCCAGCATCGACGCAAGAATCGGTGACCTCTTGAATCCGAGCATGAGGGCACTCGACTGGTTCATGCTCGGCGTGGCAGCGCTGGCGATCGGCGGAATGAGCATGGTTGTTGTGGGCGCTCCCGGCCTCGAGGTCGAGGAGTGGTACACCAAGCCATTGGCCGGGCTCACGCTCGTGCTGTATGTGGTAATGGTTGTGATTATTCTTCGGCGGCGGTCGGCCCGTCGGCGCATCAACCAACACCGCCTGCTAGAAGCCGCAGCCGCCGCGGCACCACCTCCGACACCCGAGCCTGTTGATCCGATGACAGTCCGAGGTCAGCCAGGATCGCTCGGATCGCACCAGCGACCTGCTGACCCTGCGCCTCAGCCAGCTGCACCCGCCGCTCCTCCACACCAGCCTTGAGCGCAGCCGTACACACGATGACGAGGCTCTTCCGCTCGCGCTCGTAGAGGTCGTACCAGAGCGATAGGGCGGCCGACTCGACGGTCGTCTCCTCGACGTCCTCGATCGCCATCCCCTCGAACTCTTTCTCGGTGACCTTCGTCGACGTCTTCGTCTTGCCCCAGACCAGATCACCCTTCTCGAGCTCCTGGATGCGACCACGCAGCCACTGCACGTGCCCCGCCGTCCAGCGGACCTCCTCGAGGAGCGCATCCGACGGAGAGATGTCCACCGACAGCCCCAGCGTCACGACAGCAGCCTTAGCAGCCTCCTCCTCGAGACGACGAGCAGCAGCCGCCTTCGCCCGCGCCGAGCCCGACCCGTGCACCCGGCACGTCGTACCACCGGCAATCGCGTACCGAGCGCACTGGTTCCCTGTGGACTTCGCCTTCGCAGCACACCGCTGGGACATCACGCACCGGCCTTCATGAGGTCCACGACGGCGCGACCCTTCATGGGGTTCGACGAGGCGGGCGTGCGGTGCATGTGGTGCGCCTATCTGTGTGACGGAACGGGTGGGGTGTGGTCAGCAGTCGGAGGCGTAGCGTCCGTGCGTGACGGGCTCAGGTGCGGGGTCGCGGGGCGGCCAGTTCCAGCACCCGGTGTCGGGGGTGGGGGACTGGGGGACGGCGTACTCGCGGTAGTCGCCTCCGAGGCCGTGCACTAGGAGGTCGAGGGTGGTGTCGTCGGGGAGCTCGGCGACGAGACCGTCGGGGCGGGTGACACCGGAGGCGGTGCCGTCGGGGACGGTGGAGTCGCGGGTGCGCAGGACGACTGCGGGGGACACGACGCCGTCGCCGTGCTTCGAGGTGTAGTGGACGATGCGTCCGACGGTCGGCTTCACGGGGCTCCTCCAGGCAGTACCCGAGGGGGAACGCAGAACTCCCCCAGACCTCACCGCTTGGTGGGCCTGGGGGGAGTCTCCCTACAAGGGTGTGAGTGGTTACCGGTACCTACGGGAGACGCGCACCGAGCAGACGATGCAGGGACCATGGATGGGCGGATCAGGGCCTGGTCATGTCGGTGGCGGCTTGTGGCCCGCTATGCTCCGCGGCATGAAGATTCGCACAGAGGGCAACGAGGTCCTCACGATGGAGTACTGCTTGCGCTGTGACAGTGGAGGGCCTCACCAGCGATGGGCGGAAGAGTCAGATCTCTTCCAGTGTTCGGTGTGCATGGGGCCGGTGCAGGACACGAGCGGAGAGCCGTACTAGGGCTGAACGCCGCGTAGCTGGCGTTCATGCGACTCCTTCTAGGTCCAGGGCGATCTCGATGGGCTTCGTGAGGCGGGCGATGATCAACGGGAGGTAGTCGGCCTCGCGCTCGATGGCGATGCACCGGAACCCTTCGACGACGCACGCTTCGGCGGTCGTCCCCGACCCGGCGAACGGCTCGAGGACCACGCCCCCGGGAGGAGTGACGAGGCGGACGAGCCACCGCATGAGGTCGAGCGGCTTCACGGTGGGGTGCGCGACGCCGTCGACGTTCGGGCGCTCGTGGGTCGGGGCCTTCGCCTCGTACCGGAACGTCGGGAAGAACCTCGACGCGCCACCCGAGTCGCCCGGGGTGTCACGAGGTGTCGCGTCCCCTTCGAGCCGCCCGTAGACGACCCCGTCACGCGGTGCTCGCTGGGTGCCGGCCGCCATCTTCCCGCTCGTGAGGATCCCGGTCTGCTTGTCGAGCTCGGCGGCCTGCGAGTTGTCGAGGAGCACGTTCGCGGGCCAGCGGCCGGCGGCGGCCGGGTCGAAGGACTCCGGCGCGCGGCCCGCGGGGGTGCCGACCTTCGCGGGGCTCGCGCCGCGCATCGGCACGCGCGCGGCGTCGCGGTCTGCAGCGCTCATGGCGACCCGCGTGCCCCCGATGTTCAGCGCGCCGGTGCCGTGCGCGAGCACCGTGGCTGCGACGGTGCCGTCGAGCGGCTTGCGGCCGACGACGATCGGCTCGAACGCCGGCTTGAGCGCGGTGCCCCATCCTTCCCACCGCTGTGCGTCGGGGGTGACCGGAGATCCGGCACGGGCGGAGAGAGTCGTGCCGCGCTCGGTCGAGAACCCGGCCGGGCCGCTCGCGTAGCGCTCGCCCCGCAGGTGGCTCACGCGATCGCGGACGGGCTCGCCGTCCTCGCGCTGCGCACCGGCCGCCTTGTCGATCGCCTTGGAGACGTCGAGAGACTTCGGGAAGCCTGAGCCGTAGAGCCACGCGATCGAGTCGCGGATCTCGAAGCCGGCGTCCTCGACGGCAGCGGCGAGGCGGTGCCAGGTGCGGGACCCGCCGAACGCGACCATGTGACCGCCCGGCTTAAGCACGCGCAGGCACTCGCTCGCCCACGCCTCGCACCAGTCCTGGAACGGCTTGCCCGCGACACGGACGGAGTCGACCCGGGCAGCGAGGTACGGGCCGGCGGCTGTCGCGTGCCCCGTGCCGCGCTCGGTCATCTCGGCGGAGCGCTCCGACTCGACCCTGACGCCGCGGCCGACGCTCGACGGCTTCCACGGGGCGTCCCAGTCCTTGCCCATGAACTCCAGGCCGTAGGGCGGGTCGGTGACCACCGAGTCGACGGACGCGTCGGGCAGCTGGCGGAGGACGTTGAGGCAGTCACCGTGGTGCAGGACGACAGACGAGTCTTCGTAGTGGGGAGGGGTCATGGCGCTCATGCCTGGAACCGGATCGGGACCAAGAGGTGCCGGTACGCGGTCAGCAGCTCGCCGTCGGCGTTGGACCCGACGAGCTGGACGGGCTTGGCCGGGTGGTTGATGCCGAACTGGACGTCCTGGGTGTCCAGGGCGTGCAGGGCCTCGGCGAGAAACTGGGGGTTGAACGCCAGCGTGGTGTTCGCCCCCGAGAGCGGGGCGCCGGTCACTACGGCGTCGAGGGACTCGGAGGCCGTCGCGTCCTCGCCCTGGCCGGCCATGACAGACACAGTCCCGTCCTCGAAGACGAGGCGCACGGGGATGCCTCGGTCGGCAACGAGCGAGACGCGCTTGACCGCGGCGGCGAGGTCGGCGACGTTCACGAGGGCGGTCACCGCGACAGCGTCGGGGAACAGGCGGCGCACGGGCGGGTAGTCGCCGTCGATGAGCTGCGTGGTCGACGTGCGGGTTCCGTCGGAGAAGCCGAGGACCCCGTGACCGTTGGTCGTGACGTGCACGTCGCCCTGGAGCTGCTTCGACGCCTCGGTGAGGGCCTTGGCCCGGATGAGGTAGGTGTCCTCGACCGTTCCGTCCCAGGGGAGCTCGCGCACGGCGAGACGGTAGCGGTCGGTTGCCATGAGCGTCAGGCACCCCGGGCTGGCCTCGACCATGATGCCGGTGAGCAGCGGGAGCGTCTCGTCGCGGGAGACGGCGACGGCGACCTGGGCGACCGCGTGCTCGAAGACGTGCCCGGTGATGGTCCCCAGGTCGTCCGCCGCGGTGGGCAGGGCCGGGAACTCGTCGAGGGGCATCGTGAGGAGGCGGAACTTCGAGGACCCGCAGCGCACGTGGATGAGCGCACCGTCGGTCTCGAGGGTGACGGGCTTGTTCGGCAGGGACTTGGCGATCTCAGCAAGCAGGCGACCGGAGACGATCGAGCGGCCCTCGGTGGCGACGTCGGCGGTGACGGTCGTCGTGGCGGAGGTCTCGTAGTCGAAGGCGGACAGGGCCAGGCGTCCGTCGGTGGCGTGGAGGACGACGCCGGCGAGGATCGGGTTGGCTGGTCGGCCGGGGATGGTGCGGGCGACGAACGCGACTGCGTCGGAGAAGGTCGTCTTGTCGATGGTGAGCTTCATCGGGTGCTCCTGGGGGTGGTGTCGGGGCGGGTGTTGCCGGATCGGTCGGTGCTGTCGTTGGCGCCGGTGGGGTCGTTGCTGGCGCCGCAGCGCTCGCACTTCCACCAGGGGCAGCTGGGGGAGTCGCAGTGCTTGGCGGTGCCCAGGGACCGGGCGCGGTTGCACGCGGTGCAGAGCGCTCCGGCGCGGGGGTCGGTCGGTCGGGGGATGGTGCCGTCGGTCATGGGGTGTCCTTCGGTGTGATGTCGCGGGTGTAGGCGTCGGCGGAGATGAGGCCGCGGATGTAGGCGGAGCGGGAGAGGTCACCGCGGGCGGCGTCGACGAGGGCGGTGCCGGTCGGGGTGAAGCGCACGGGGATGGTCACGGTGCGCGGTTCGTCGAGGTCGGGTGGTCGGGCCATGCGGCCAGGGTCGACCCGGGGGTGTTACGTGTGACGGAATGGGTTCCGTGGCACCGAATCAGGCGGCGTCGACGATGCGCGAGTAGTGCAGCTGGTGGACCAGGGCGATCGTGTCGGTCGGGCCGTTGCGCTGCTTCGCCACGATGAGGTCGAGCTCGCCGGCCCGGGGAGACTCGGCCTCGTAGTAGTCGGGCCGGTAGAGCAGCACGACGGTGTCGGCGTCGTTCTCCAGGCTCCCGGACTCGCGCAGGTCGGACAGCAGCGGGGTGTGGTCGACGCGCATCTCTGGGCCGCGGCCGAGCTGGGCGGCGGTGACGACCGGGATGCCCGCGGCCTTCGCGGTGAGCTTGAGACCCCGGGTGAACTCCTCGAGGCCCTGGCGGCGCTCGACCTTGGGGTTCATGGTGCCCAGCTGGACGTAGTCGAGGACGAGCAGGTCGGGCTGGTGGGTCTTGATCGCGGCGCGGATGTCCGAGACGGTCGCGGTGGGGTCGTCGACGATGTGCAGGTCGGCCTCGCGGATGCGCACGGTCGCCTTGGCGATCCGGTCCCAGTCCTCAGCGGTGAGGTCTCGGGCCTGGATGCGGGACAGGTGCACGCGGGACTCGGCGGCCAGGAGGCGCTTGAGGATCTCCTCGCGGCTCATCTCCAGCGACCAGAGGATCACGGACTTGCCCTGGCGGATCGCGACGTCGCGAGCGAGGTCTACGCACATGACGGACTTCCCGGCCCCTGGTCGGGCGGCGACGAGGATGAGCTGGCCCGGGGTGAGGGGGTTCAGGCATCGGCGGGTGGTGCGGTAGGGCCACTCGAGGCCCGATGGCTGGTCGCGCTGTTCGAGGTCGTCGATGACGTCGTCGATGAAGTCCGAAACCCTGGTCGCGCGCTCGTCGGCGGTTGGTCGGTACGCGGCCTCGATCTCGGCGAGGGCGAGGGCGGCGAGCTCGCGGGGGCTGATGGCACCGTCGGAGGCGAGCTGGGTGACGCGCTGCCCCGCCATCGTCATGCGGCGCAGCACGCCAGTCTCAGCGACGATGCGGGCGTGCTCGCGGATCGCAGCCGGGTTGATGCCCGCTCCGATCAGGTCGGCGATGACCAGGAGCCCGCCGACCCGCTGGAGGTCACCAGAGCGCTTCAGGGCGGCTGGGAGCGTGTGCTCGTCGATGCTCTGCCCGGAGTCGTGGAGGGTGAGCATCGCGTCCCAGATGGTCTCGTGCGCGGGGACGTAGAAGTCCTCTGGTCGCACGACCTTCACGGCGGTCGCCATGGCTGCGGGGGAGTTGAGGCATGCTCCGAGGACGGCCTTCTCGGCGTCTGGGTTCGTCTGTGGGTCTGGCACGAGCGCATCCTCCGGGAGGCGGTGTGGGCGTTGACCTGGGTGTTTCCAGGCTCGACGATTGTTCGAACGTGTGTTCGATAGGGTGTGCGGATGGTCGACAAGATTCCGCTCCGCGCGATGGCGTACTCGCTCAGCCCGCTGGCGGTTGGGGACCCGATCACGCGCCCCGAGCGAGGCGTCCCCGTCCGGGTGTGGGTGCACACCGCGGACGGGGACTCTCAGGTCGAGGGGGAGGCGACTGCGTGGTCGCCGAAGGCTGTGCACGTGCGGTACTTCGACCAGCACGGCCGGGAGGGCTTCGTGTGGGTGTGGGCGTCTGCCGTCACACGACTGTGAGCTGCACGAGCCCTCAGATGCTGAGCGGCAGGGCGTCCTGTGCCAAGCGGATGGCAGCGAGCTCGGCGTAGGTCGGGTCGAGCTCGACGCCGATCGCGCGACGTCCGAGTTCCTTCGCGGCGACCAACGTCGACCCTGTGCCCGCGAACGGATCGCAGATGACGCCCTCCGGTGCCTTCTCGATGAGCATGCGCATGAGTGCGACCGGCTTGGGGGTCGGGTGCCCGGCCTTCGTCGCCGCGTGCGACGAGAGAGGCACCTGCAGCACTGACGTGGACCGGCGACCCGACCAACCGTTGCCCGAGACGTAGATGAGCTCGTAGGACGGGCGCCACGGGAACCGCGTGTCCCCCATACCGACTCCTGGCCCCTTGTCCCAGACGAGCGGAACGCCGCGGTAGGGAACCGCGGCGTCGAGCCGACGGGGCGACGCGAACATCGCGTAGGGCCGATCGAGCTCATCACCGCGTCCGCCCCCGGCGAGGAACATCTCGAGCGCCGCATCCCTGACCTGAAGCGTCTCGTCCCACTCCTGCTTCGCAGACGTCGTCGTGAGCTGGCCGCCGATGCCGTAGGGCGGATCCGTGACCAGCACGTCGGCCTTCGCCCACGCGTCGTCGTCGAGACAGGAGCCGAGGTAGAGCGTGACGAGATCGTCTTCGTAGTAGATGCGCACCCATCCACCCTGCCGATCCCTCCGGGGTAGCCCTAGGCCCTAGCGGCCTACCGCCTCTGTCTCTTCTGCAAGGTGGCCTGTGCGGTCGCCGAGTTGTGCGACAGAGCGGTCGGACGGTCCCTCCACGCTGATGCGCACGCCGAAGGTCAGGTCGTGACGCTGGACGATCCAGGTGCCGTGGCCGGCGACCTCGTTCACGCCGGGGATGACGATCCACGAGACCCACTCACCGGAGTCCGTGCCGTCCGGGCCGGACTTGATCGTGCCGCCGCACCAGGCGGCGATCGTCTCCCAGCTGCACTCGTCGTCGACGGCGACCGCGACCTCGGCGACGACCTCAGGGCGGAACGCGTGGTGCATCGCGAGGTCTTCAGCCGCCTGAGCCGCTCGCGCCTCTCGCTCCATCACTTCCGCGACGTGGCGACGGACGTCACCGTGGTCCTCGAGGATCACACCCTCACACCCGGCGGCGCAGAGGTGGTAGGGGATCGGCCCGCGCACGGTGTCGGGCCACGGTGCACGGTGGTGCTCGGCGGCGATGCGATCGCTAAGGGCGGTCATGCCGACACCTCGGTCGTCGTGGCGAGGGTGACGTCCCAGATGCCGTCGCCCCAGTAGTCGACGTCGACGTCGTGCGTACCCACCGGGAGCCCGTCGAGCACATCGACGAGATCGACGTCGGTGAGCTTGATGGCGCAGCCGGTGCTCTCCGTCATCCAGTCGCCGTCGAGGAGAAGGTGGTACACGCCGTGGGCAGTGCGCTCGCCCTCGTCCTCCTGGTCCTCGGTGGCCTTCTGGTCCGACTTGGCACACTCGGTGCACTCGAACCACACGTGGCAGTCGGACGGCTGCGGGGTCGGGCAGACGACCGTGTACTCGATGTCGTCGCTCTCGTCGTCCGCGACCTTCGTGATGACGATCTGGTGCGGGGGGCGTGGTGTGCTCATGGTGGTCACTGCTCCTGGTTCGGGGTGGTGGGGGTGCTCGCGAGGCGAACTTCGGTCTTGGCGACGGCCCGGGTGAGGGCGGCGAGCATGGTGACGGGCATGGGCTCGGGGTCTCTGCGCGTGGCCTGGACGGCGACGCGGAGGCTGCCGCGCCAGGGGACGAGGAGCCCCCAGCCGAGGGGCAGGTCGTCGCGGACGACCTCGCGCGGGGCGACGAGCCACCAGTGGTGGCAGTGCCGCGCCCATGCCTCGGCCTTGGTGGGGTCGCGGAGCTCGGCGAGCGAGTCGGAGCGGGAGACCTTGACCTCGTGGCCGTGGATCGAGCCGTTGCGGCCGTCCCACGCCTGTTCGGCCTTCTCGCGGTCGGTGCGGGTCTTCGGGACGAACATGTCGATGGCGATGTAGTCGGCGATCCGCGTGTGGCCGTAGGAGAAGCCGGCGGACGTCGGGACGTGCTCGGCGCGGACGTGGCGTATGCCCTCGTAGGTCCCGTTCCGGTACGTCCTGCCATACCTGGCGTTGAGGCGGTCGAGCATCGTGCGCTCGGTCTCGCGTGCTGGTGGCGCGGGCTCTGGCCGTCCGGCGACCTCGAACAGGGCAGTCATGACGCGACCGCCTCGAGGTGTCGGGTGACGTTGTGGACGGTCGACTTGGACAGGCCGACGACGTCCGCGACCTTCCGGACGGACAGGCCCTGGGCGTGGAGCTCGACGATGGCCGCGCGCTGCTCGTTGGTCAGGGAAGGGACCCCGCGGGGTTGCTCACTCGCCGCGGGCTCCCCGGTGTCCTGGGTGTCCACGTCCACGGAGTCCTCGGGGCGCGCGACGATCAGGTCGGCGATGGTGTGCGTGGCGAGCAGCACCCCGACCGGGAAGAGCCCGGCCAGGATCGAGCCCAGGACGCCCTGCCATCCGCCGGGGCCGGCGTCCCACGCGTGGGAGCCGTTGGACGCCACGGACACGGCCGTCCACAAGGTCAGCCACGTCCATGCCGGCCCCTGTCCCTCGCCGCGGGCTCGGGCGGCGAGGGCTGCGTAGGTGTAGACGAGGATCGCTCCGTCGATGAAGACGGGCAGCGCCCAGGCGAGGTGCGGCGGGACGGCTGCCCAGGGGGCGATCGCGGACAGGCCGGCGAAGGACAGCGTGAAGCTGATGGCCGCGAGGCCGCTGGTGAGCACGACGGCGACCAGGAGGGCGGGCTTCGTGTCCGGGTTGAGGCGCGCGGCGGTGCGGGTCATGAGGCGAGCCGGACGGCCGCGCAGATCGCGTCTTCGCAGTACGCCCAGTTCGGCATGTGGTGGTCGTCGTGCGCGAGGCGCGCGGCGTCCACGACCTCGGTGAGGTCACCGGCTTCGCACTCGTCTCGGCAGTAGGTGGGGGCGGCCTTGATGATCTCGGGGCGTGGCCAGTGCGTGGAGAGCGTCACGACACCGTCGCCGAGGCGACGCGGCAGGACGTGGCCCTCGATGACGATGTGGTCGTCGGTCTTGTCGGTCACCTTGCCGTGCACGTGCACGACGACGTCGGCGACCTTGCCGACCTCGTAGATCGATCCGGTCATGGTCGAGTCCCTTCGGGGATGGAGGCCGGTGCGACCTCCGTGACGGTGATGGCGACGCGCACCCCGGCCGTGCCCGGTGCGCGCAGCACCGGGTCGACGTCGTGAGCGTTGAACCGCGTCTGGTGGATGTGCTCGTCGGAGTCGTCACCGAGAGCGCCTGCGTCGACGAGGCCGTCTATCGCGGCCTTGATGGTCGGGTACCAGTTCGGGGAGTCGCGGCGTCCGCGGCGGCCGAACGTCAGCTGGACGACGACCTCGACGGGCGACGGGATCTGGTCCGTGCCCCGCGCGACGGCGGCGAAGCGGTCGCGGATTCTGCGGGACTTCACGGGGCGGACCCGTGGATGCGCGTCGATCCTCCGGTTGGAGTTCATGACGGCATCCACGGGCAGCGTCACCGTGAACGTCCTAGAACGGGGGCTCATCGGCGAACGACGACGAGGCTGGGCCGGCGGTGGCCCACGGGTCGTCCGCCGGAGCGGAGCCGCCGCTGGACCCGCTGTTGCCGCCGGAGCGCTGGGCGCGGGTGACCTTCGCCGAGGCGTACTTCAGCGACGGGCCGATCTCCTCGACCTGGAGCTCGACGACGGTGCGCTTCTCGCCCTCGTGGGTCTCGTAGGACCGCTGCACGAGCCGCCCTTGCGCGATGACCCGCGTGCCCTTCGTGAGGGTCTCGGCGACGTTCTCCGCGGCCTCGCGCCAGATCGAGCAGCGCATGAACAGCGTGTCGCCGTCCTTCCACTCGTTGGACTGGCGGTCGAACGTGCGGGGGGTGTTCGCGATCGTGAAGTTCGCGACCGCCGCACCTGCCGGCGTGAAGCGCAACTCCGGGTCGGACGTCATGTTCCCGACGACGGTGATGACCGTGTCACCTGCCATGGTGGTTCTCCATCTCTGCGGCCAGGGCCGCGATCTCGTCTGGTCGGAAGCCCGACCAGGTGTTCGTGACGACGCCGTCGGTGGTGACGGTGACGATGGGGGCAGCGAGGTGCCCGGCGGCTCGGAACTGCTCGAGGAGGTCCGGGTGCTCGGTGAGGTCAACGACCTCGTAGGGCACCCCGGCCTTGTCGAGCTTCCGGTAGGTCGCGTCGCACTGGACGCACGCCGGTTTGCTGTGGACGGTGACGGTCACGCTCGCTCCAGTCGGGGGAAGGTGGGGATGTGGTGGGCGGTGAGCTCGCGGTGCACGGGCGGGATGCCCGCTGCCTCGCATGCGGCGGTTTCCGCGTCGTGCAGGGGACGCCCGTCGCCCAGCGCCGCCAGGAAGGCCAGCCGCCACGCCTGGTACGCCCCGACGTCGTCGGCGGGCACCTCCGGCGGCGGGACGGGCGCCGCGGTCCCCAGAACGGCCCTGACTCGCTCGGCGCGGATGCGCTGGACCCCGGCACGGATGTGCGCCGGCATGATCCACTCCGAGGAGGCGGCGTAGTGCTTCAGGACCGCCGCCTCGGCGTCGGCGAAGTCCACATCGGCGAGCACCTGAGCCCACGACGTTGCGACCGAGTCGTTGAGGGTACGGTTGTCGAACGTCATGACCTTGGTCAGCAGGACCATCGCCTCGGACGGCCTCATGCGGCACCCTCGATCTGCTGCTGTTCGCCCTGCTCGAGAGCGGCCAGAGCACGAGCTCGGTCGAGGGCCTCGCGGACCTTGTCGTCCGTCGTCGGCCGAGCCGACGCGGCCGGAGTCTGCTCTCGCTGGGCGGCCAGCCGCAGCTGGTCGTACTTCTTCCTCAGCGTCGGCATGGACAGCACGTTCGATCGCCAGAACGGGTCGCCCTGGCACCAGTCGATGGCCCGGATGACCGAGGCCTCCTCGCGCTCGTCGAGGTCGAGGAGCCTGCGCGCCTCGTCGTGCCAGGCCTTCGTGATCGTGGGCCGCTTGGAGCCGTTGGCCTCGATGCGGTCTGCCAGGTGCTGGCAGATGCGATCGACGTCGGGTCGAGTCGGCGCGTCAGCGACGCTCGACGAGGAGTCTCCTACTACCTCGTTAGAGGTAGTACGGGTCGGGTCGGGTCGGGTCGGGGCACTGTTACTCACAAGTGACGGACGCTCAACAGACGCGTCAGTAACGTCGTTACTAACGGGCGACTCACCCGTCTCTCCCTTGTGCCTATCCCGCCATCTCGCCTGGCGTTCTGCCGATTTGCGTCGCTCTTCCTCGACGCCGTCGCGGGTCGGCTGGTACTTGGGCCAGTTGTGGAACACGATGCACGGTCCACAGTCACCGGCGCTCGACCAAGCCTCGGCCGAGGTTCCATCGAGCCTCGACCGAGCCTCGGTCGAGCGTCCGTCGTCCCACAGCCGGGCGTCGATGAGGGCCTGGATCAACTTCGGGGTCGCTCCGAGCTCGTCCAGGACGTACTTCGGGACGACGCCGTCGGTGAGCTCCTTGGCCGACCAGTTCCCCGCCATGGTCCAGAGCCCGACAGCCGCCAGGCGCTGCGTGCGGGGGATGCTCAGCACCTTCTTCGACGATGAGAAGCCGTCGTCGACCTTGAACCAGGTCATCAGGCGCCTGCCAGAAGGGTCTCTTCGAGAGGCGACGTGGCGTAGCCGAGGGAGGCGAGCAGCTGGTACATGCCGGGGGGTGTCTTCTCTACGGTCACAGCGAGCCCCAAGAGGGCTCTGAAGGTGGGGACGCCCGAGAGTGCACCCGGGTCTGTCACACCCACACGCTCAGCCCACTCGCGGACGGTCCTGCGCGGGAGGTTCGCTGCCAGCACGGCGACGATCTCCCGCATGACTGGTCGCTCCGTGTGCGGCTGCTGACCGCCAGCGAGGAACGGTGCGAGGAAGTCGTCCCGGAGCCGGGCTGCGACGGCTTCGTCGGTCGCGTCGCCGACGAGCGCGAGGTGCTCGCGGGCGACCTCCTGGCGGAACTCGCGCGTGCCGACCGACTTCAAAACGTTCGTCTCGGCGTCCGGGGGCAGCCCGAGCAGCGCCTCGGCGTCGTCGAGGGTCACCTGCCCCGTCTTGAGCTGCTCCTGGGTCTCCGGCGCCAGGGACAGCAGCCGCACGCGCCGCTCGACCTGCTTCTTCGGCTTCCGGGTCTGCTCCGCGATCCGCACCGTCGTCAGGCCCTCGAGGTGCAGCTGCTCGTAGGCGTGCGCCTCCTCCAGGGCCGTCAGGTCCCGGCGGTGCCCGTTCTCGCGGACCATGACCAGCATGACGTCCGCCTTCGTCTTCAGGGCGGTGTTCACCACGCACGGGACCTCGCGCAGTCCCGCGGCCTTCGACGCCGCCAGCCTGCGGTGACCGGCGACGACGTACCAGTCGTCGGCCGCCGGCGCTGAGCCGCCCGGGCACGGCACCCCGTCCGTCGAGTGCTCGACCAGCAGACCGGTCGTAAGCCGCTCGACGACGTGCTCGCAGTCCTGGCACACGCCCGTAGGCCGGCCCCAGGACCCCGGCCGCACGACGAGCGGCTCGATCAGCCCGTCCGCACGGATGTCCGCGGTCATCGCCGTCAGGTCCCCCAGGTCGAAGCGGGGGTTCATCGGGTCCGGCATGATCGACCGGACCGACAGGGTCTTGAGTTCAGCCACAGGGGGCCTCCTAGTTCTCTACGCGGGCGTAGGCCCGCATGTACGTGCGCCGCACGTAGTCGACCGTCTCGGGGGAGACGTGGGGGTGAGCGAGTCGCTCGCTGATGACCTCCGAGGACATCCCCTCAGCGGTCATGCGCTTGATGACGGTCAGGACGCTCGAGTGGAGCTCCCCGGACGTCGTGACGGGCAGGGCGTCGGCGATCGCGGGCGTGATGTCCGTGACCGGGGTGACGTCGATGACCGTGACGTCCTCGACGTGCACGCCGTGCCGCTCGCGCCAGGCGAGGCGCTCGGTGAGGGTCATGGCCGCGGCGACGCCGTCGACGTTGACCTGCTCGAGGACGAGCGGCCTGCACCACGACGCGAGGGCCGGGCAGCCCGCGCAGAGCGCCCGAGCCTGGGGGAGGCGGTCGTCGGTGTCGTCGACGTCGGCGAGCCATTGGCCGCCGTCGACGCACGCTGGCCGGGGCGGCTTCACGCAGCCACCTCTAGAGGGTGGAATTGCAGGTCACGATCGCGCGAGCCGCCAGCACACCCCATGCGAATGCCGGTAGCCTCCCCGGCATGGCACAGGACAGCGTCTTCGGAGAGATCCCTGGGAACCCGCCCGGTACCACCTACGCCGACCGCGAGGCAGTGAAGCGAGCAGGGCTTCAGCGACATCTCCAAGGCGGGATCTCTGGGCACCCCACGCAGGGGGCCGACGCGATCATCGTGTCTGGCGGGTACGTCGATGACCGGGACTACGGAGACAGGATCATCTACACCGGTCAGGGAGGGCGAGCGACGGCCACTAAGCCGGCGAAGGACCAGGAGCTGAGTGGCAACAACCTGGCCCTTGCGATCTCGGGGCAGACGGGGTTGCCCGTCCGAGTGATTCGCGGGGCTGGTGGAGACGCAGCCTTCTCGCCGAAGGCTGGATACCGGTACGACGGGCTCTTCGTCGTCGTTCAGCAATGGTCTGAGATCGGCGTGGAAGGCAAGCTGGTCCAGCGCTACGTTCTCGAGGCCTCCGACGGCGGAACCTCCTGGGAGACTTCTGGGGCCACGAGCAGCACCCGTCCGGTAGGCAGAGCAGCGCCTTCCCGATCCAGCAGCGTCGTCCAGCGGATCGTCCGCAACAGCGTCATCACCCAGTGGGTGAAGGACCTCTACTCCGGCACCTGTCAGATCTGCAGAACGCAACTTCAGACCCCGGTCGGCTTCTACTCCGAAGGGGCACACATTCGTGCACTCGGGGCGCCACACGACGGGCCCGACACTGTCGACAACGTCCTGTGCCTTTGCCCAAACGACCACGTCCTCTTCGACAAGGGGGCGTTGTACATCGCCGACGAGCAGGTGTTCTGGGCTGCCGACGATAGCCTTGTCGGCGACCTGCTGGTGTCGAAAGACCACGGGATCGACTGGTCGCACGCGGCATACCACCGGGAGCACTTCGCTCGCGCGCACTGACCTCGTGAACCTCACGCTGCGCTCCTAGCTGCGCCCTTGGCAGGGCGCATGGTGACGCCCGCTGCGAGCAGGCGACGGTGGACGGGGACGGTCGATGCCGAGAACTGCTTCGCGATCTGCCGGATCGACAGGCCGGACTCGTACAGGCGCACGAGCTCGGCCTCGTCGGGCAAAGCGGTCTTGGCGCGCAGCGTCACTCCGGCGGTCTTGAGGTGCCGGTAGACGGTGTGCTCGCTGATGCCCTGCGCCTCGGCGATTTCCGGGACGTTGAGGCCGTCGTCCTGGTAGGCGGCGACGATGGCGGCGGTGTCCGGCTGGACGCGGTCGGCGGGCGTCATCGTCCGTGGCCGCGGTGGTCGGGCGCGCTTCGTGATGGGGTTGCCGAAGGCGTCGCGGGTCCCGGCGCGGACCTCGCGCTGGGAGAGTTCGGCGGCTTCCTCGAGGTCGCGGAAGCGGCGGGCGGCGTCGCACTTGGCGATCATGCGGCTCGTTACGTCTTCGCACTCTGGATAGGACGGAATCCCGAGGTGCGCCGTCATCGCGCGACGATTGGCTTGGGAGGTTGGATCAAGCATTCTTGCTCCTGTGGGTGAAGTTGCTAGGAGGTTCGCGGTCCTTCCGCGCGTCTCGGGGAGCTCTCGGGTTTTGGCGCTAAGGTTCGCTACCATGTGGACAACTATCATCGGCTTCGCGGGAGGAATAGCAATTCCTCTCTTGGCGAGAATTCCAGCATTTTCTGTTGACGGCAGAATGGTGGCGCGTTTGTCGAGAGATGCTGAGCTATTGAAAGAACTGCCGCCTGGCGCAGCCGCTAATCAAATGCAAGGTGCAATCGCTGAGTCGGTAGGGCAGTTAATCGAGTACCGAAGGGCATCGGTATCGCGGAGTGCATCAAGACGTCGGGCCTGGGAGGTTTCCGGCCTGGTGGTGCTCTTGGCGGCTTTGATGGGTCTCGCGACACATCTGAGCGCGAATGGCGATATCAAGCCAAGCCCGACTGTGCTTGCTGCGGTCACTGGGCTGCTACTTGCCACCTTGACTTCAATGCTTGCTGCCCTCTCTCGCAGCCGCAGGATGAGGGAGGCTCGTGGTCGACTTCAGTTCGATCGCCAGCAAGGCGTTTACGCTGCCCGCATGTCGGCGCTAGATCGTTTGGAAAAGCACGCCGAGGAAATATATCGCAACGATGATCTTTCGCCGCGCGAACGTCGACGCCGCCTTGCTGAGGTGAGTGAGCAAATCGATGCTCTGAATGATCTCATCTAATTCCGACCGCTCTGGGTGGGTGATTGGCGTTTTGTTGGCTTAGGCGGTCGGTGGACCCTGCATGTAGCGCTCCACCGAGAAGGCCACGAGGGCCAGGACGAGCACGGTCAGCGCACCAGCCAGCAGGTCGCTCACAGGTCCCACTCCCGGTCCCAGGCGATCTCCACGACCTCCGCCTCCTCGGCGTCGAGGTCCCGCTCGAGGGCGGCCGGGCCGTTGAGGCGCTGGAGGCCGTCGAGGATCACGGATGCGAGCCGCAGGTACTCCGCAGAGTCGGCAGGTACGCCGCGCTCGGCTGCGACGTGCTCGAGGTAGTCCGTGCCGCGGTAGTCGGTACCGACCGGCCACCACCCCGACGACGCCGAGAGGAACGCGGCGCCGTGCGTCCAGTTCAGGATGGGAACGAGCTCAGGGTCCTCGTGCTGAGCGACGATCAGCCCGGAGGCGATGGCGTCGGCACGGTGGGACTCAGCCCAGCCGTGACAGCCGGTCGTCCCCGAGCCGCACAGCACGAGCCCGTTAGACGGTCCCGAGACGACAGGGTTCTTCGAGCCTCCCATGCCCCTCGGGCGCCGGTGATGCACCGACCAGGAGAACCCACGCTCCTGGCCGCCCACGGATGTCCCGCAGCGCACACAGCAGCCCTGGTCCCGCTCGACGATCTGGTCGACCACGGGCCGACTGAATCCGCTCATGACTGCTCTCCGTCCCAGTTGAGGTCGTACTTCTTGTGGCACGGAACGCACCTCGGGTCGTAGTCCATGAGGTCGGTCGAGAACGGGCCTTCGGCTGAAGTCAGCAGGCCTGCCACCGATCGGTTCACTGACCACTGGCTGGCTCCCTCTCCACACGACACGCAGGCGTGGCTGCGGGCCACGCCGCGCTGGCGTCGCAGTCGCTGGTGAACGGCCGCGTAGGTCGCCTCGTCGCCGGTCCACTGGGGGTGGGCAGCGCCGGTGAGCACCTGGCGTTCCTCGGGTGCGACGACCTTCTCGGGGTCCCCGTGGCGGCGCTGTCGAGTTGCGTGGGTCTTGCAGAGCCCGTGAGCGCCCTCGTCGATCGCCGAGCATCCGTCGACCACGCAGGTGCCGCGCGAGGATCGAGGTGGAGCGGTGACGCGGACCTTCGTGAGCCCCCCTGTGCGCTTCCACCTCTTCCAGTGCAGATTGCAGACGTGGGCGTCGCCCGCCCAGTGCCGCGCTGGCCGCCCGCAGGCCTCCAGCGGACAGGTCTCCAGCATCGGCCGTCGGGTGAGGTTTCGGGGGTGGTTCATGTGTGCTGCCCCCATCCGGTGGCCTGGAACTCCGCTCGCGCCGCCGCGCCCAACGAACGGCCGACGTCCAGCTGGTCACGGAGTGTGCGGATCGACTCTCGTGCAGCGCGGACCTTCGCCTCGGCGAGCTCGGCGGTGAAGTCGAGGTCCGCGGTCTCCTGCACGGCGGTCTGCTTGCGGACGTCCATGGACCCGGGGGTTGTCAGGAACATCCGGGCGTAGGCGACCTTGAAGGCCGCCTTGGCGGTGACCCACTCTCGGTCGAGCACCGCGATCTCCTCGGTCTTCGCCTCGAGGGCCCTCGACAGTTGGCTGAGGCGCATGACGACCTGGTTCGTGGTCGGCAGCGTCCCGTGCGACTGCTCGGGTACTGGCTCGCTCACGCGGCCGACTCCGCGGGCGGCTCGTCGACGATCTCCGCGTCGACGACCTCAGCGGCAGCGGTCAGCGCCTGCCCCTTCTCGGTGATCTTGGACGCGAGGTCGGTCGTCATGGCGCCCGCGTCGCGAGCCTCTCGGTAGAGGTCGCGGAGCGCCTGAGCCTCGGTGGCGGCGTCGACGTCGGCGAACCAGTCGCGCCCGCCCTCAGACGGAGCCGATTGTGCCTCCCGGGCGGGCGGAGCCGCCGCCCGGACGGGCGGGGCCGCAGGAGCCTCGGCGTCCGCCTGGGTCATCTCTTCCGCGGTGTAGATCCCCGACAGGTCCATCGGGAACGCCTTACGCAGAGCGAGTGCCTCGGCGCACTTCGCGATCATCACGGCCGGCTTGGACGACCAGAGCCCGTTCGGCTTGTCGCCGTAGAACGACGCGTACTCCGAGAAGAGCGCCACCGCGTACAGCGGCTGCTCGAACCCGCGCCGCAGTACCCCTACACGAGCGGCGACCGGAGCGCCCGGCTTGAGCCAGACGTCGGTCCAGACCCCGTCCGGGCCGCACCACTCCGGGCCGACCTGGCCCGCGTAGTCACCCGAGCGCTGGGCGACGATCCGCAGACCGTCGATGCTCGCCTGGATGGTCCACTTCACCGTTCCGCTGCGGCGGTCGTTGCGGCCGATCATGTAGATCTGCCGCGCGAATGGGTCGAGGCCCGTGCGCTGCGCGAAGTTCAGGAAGACCGCGAGGTCCCCGTTGGACGCGCCCTCGACGCCGATCTGGCGCAGGGACGCGAGCTGGCTCTCGGACCAGAAGGACTGCCCGCTCGAGACTGAGAGGGCGGAGGACTGCGAGTTCTCTCGCACCGCAACCGTGGTCATGCTGCTGCCTTGTCTTCGATGAGGGACAGGCGGCGCGACGGCGCCCCCTGCTTCGTGAACTCGGCCTCGACCTCCACCGGCGTCTTGCCGACGTGCGCCGCGAGCGACTTCACCGCCGACGCCTTGTCGAACGTCTTCCGGCCAGCGACGGGCTGCCAGCGCAGCACCGGGCGTCCGTGCACGGTGAGGTACTCGCGGTCGCCGACCGTGGCCTTGAGGCGGGCCTCGATCGCGGCCTTCTCGCCATCGATCTCCGCCGCGCCGGCTTTCAGCTCGGCGAGGCGCTGGAGGTCGTCGAGGACCATGTCGGGGACCGGGAGGTCGTCGACCTCGACGATCGACTCCGGCTCAGCGGTGGGGAAGCGGTAGGACAGCTCGGCCGCCGTGACGGTCGCGACGTCGAGGGGCGGGGGAGTCGCCGTCTCGACGTGCTCCCAGAACGCGTCCGCCGCAGCGACCTGCCGGGCGATGTACTCCTCGTCGCGGGGGAACGGCCCGAGGACGACAGTCTTCTTGCCGACCTTCGCCGCGAACCAGCCGTGCGAGCGCCCGGTCACGTGGAGGTACCACATGAGCTGGTCGTAGGCGTGGTCTGTGATCTCCTGCTTGAGGACCATCTTCCCGGCGCCGGACAAGGACTCGTGGTCCTTGATCTCCAGCACGCCGCCGTCGGAGGTGAAGCGATCCGGGTTGGCGAGGTGGTGGCGCGCGTCGCGGTGGTGGTACATGCCCGCTCGGCGCGTCTGCAGACCGGTGATCTCCTCGAACCGGGTCGCGGTCAGGGCCTCGGTGTTCGTGCCCCACCACATGGCTTCGGTCGAGATCTCCTCGGGGGACTCGACGAACTTGTCCTGCCATGCCTCGAACGGCGTCTGGTACTTGTTGCCGCCCATGAGAGTCGCGATGTCGGTGCCGCCGACGCCGGAGGTGCGCGCGGCGAGCCAGTCGGCGCGCGGCGCGTCTGCGGTCAGGAGGAGCTTGCCGGCGGGGGCCTTGTAGTCGACGGCGCTCATGCGGACAGCGCCGGGGAGAAGCCAGCGGTCTGGCGGGCGCGGCGCTGGCGCTCGCGGATCTCGTCGGCGCGCAGGATGCTGTCGGCGGCCTTCTGGGCGTGGCGGCCGCGCGGGGGCAGGTGCTCGCCCGAGGTGAACCGCTCGAAGTCCTGGGTCTCGAGCGCGAGGAACGCGGCCGTCTTGATGTCCTGCTTGTGCTTCGGCTTGTACATGTGAAGGATTCCTTCGTGTCTGGTGGTGACCCCGTCGGTCTTGGCGGATGGGCGGGGTCGCTACTGGAGGGGCGTGTGCGGTCCCGTGAGGAGGACCGTGAAGCCGGGGCGCAGTCGTGAGGCCCCGGTGAGTTCTTCGGTGAGCGAGCCGTCGGTCTCGCGGAACACTGCGCGGATGACGGGGTGCTCGATGACCGTCTGGGCGAGCGCGTACCGCGCCACCTGCCCGACGACGGTCACGCGCAGGACGCGGTCGTCGATCGACGTGGTCTGGACGTCCACCGCGGTCTGTGCGGCGGCGTGCGTGACGTGCTCGAGGACCACGCGCGGGGCGGCCTCGTCGGTGATCGTCACCGGACCCAGCCCTCACCCGAGCACGTCGGGCACTCGTGGATGCGGGCCTTGTCCGCGAACCGCGACCCCGAGCACCGCGGGCAGACCTGCGGGGCCTTGTCGTCGAGCTCGCGCTGGAGATTCGCGACGGAGTCGGGGTCGAGGTCGATGGTCAGCCCGGCGAGCGCGACTCGTGTCGCCAGGCTCGGGCCTTCCTCGACGGTGATAGTCGTCAGGGACACTGGAGTACCTCCTTCATGGGAGTGCGGGGCCGGTCGTCTGTCGGGGATGACCGGCCCCTGCTGTCTGTTCAGGCCACTCGGCCGGCGGCCATGGCCTTTTCACGTCGGGCGATGTCGGCGTCGAGTGCGGCGCGACGGAAGCGGTACGGGGCGTTGCGGCCCTTCCCGACCTTGAAGCCGGGGATGACGTTGGTCCTGGCCCAGCGGCGGACGGTCTCGGGGTCGCAGCCGTAGAGCTCGGCGACCTCGGTGACGTTCAGGAGCTTCTTCTCGGCGGTCACGCTGCGGCCTTCTTCTCGTACCCGGTCTGGAGCAGGTGGCGGGCGAAGCCGGGGAGCGTGGAGTCCGGGGAGGCGGAGAGGTCGGCGACGAGTCGGTCGACGGCGTCCTCGTCGACCGGCGGATGCGCCTCGAGGTACTCGGCCGCTGCCAGGTAGCGCATCGCCTCGTCCCGGAGGGCACCTGGGTTCGAGGACCTCGAGATCTCAATGACCCCTGAGATGATGCGACCGTCCGCACCGTCCTCAACCTCGGGCAGGTCGGCCTTGTCGATGGTGAGCACGCCGAGCTCGGACCGGACCATGTCGAGGAGCTCCGGGACCCTGAGGTCCAGACGGGTCATGGTGCAGCCAGCCTTGTCGAGGAGCCTGGCTGACAAGACGCCGGGCTCCGCGATGTGCTCGAAGACGGCGCCGGTAGCGTGCGAGGTAGAGGCGTCGTTGACGATTCGGGTGGTCATGGGCGTGCCTTCCGGTGGGTGATGACTGCGAGGCGGATGAGGAGTGCCCCGGCCGCTGCGGCGAGGAGGGGCGCTGCGATGAGGTGCCCGCCGGAGTACAGCGGGGAGACGACCGCGACCCGCACGGCCGTCGCGGCGAGGGCCGCGACGACGGCGAGCGTGATGAGGTGGCCGCGGAGCACCTCAGCGGCCCTCGAGGTTCCGACGGCGGTCGACCAGGTCGAGCAGCGCCGCGTAGGACTCCCACCAGGACTGCCGGTCCATCGGTCCTGCGTCGCGGAGAGCCTCGGCAGCGTCGAGGAGGTCGTTCTCGGTGGTGATGAGGTCGTCTTCGAGCTGCTGCGTGGCGTCGTCGTCCATGAGGGCTCCTCGCTGGGTGTCGGGTGGGCGTGGTGCCCCGTCCGCGATCTGTGAGCGCCGGGCGGGGCTGGTGGTCCTCGGTCGGCTGACCCGGCTCCCCGGGGATGTTCCGACCGGTGTTCACCGCGACCGCGTAGGAGCGTGGTCGGTCGCGGGTGCACCAGGTAGTGAGGCAGGACGACGAGGAGCGCGTTGGCGGGCCTCCTTTGCGCGTGCCGGCCTACTGCTGCCGGTGTAGCGGTTACGCGTCGTCCTGCGGCCCTCGCGGGCCTTCACCCAGGGGAGTCGGCTCTCGCCGCAGTCCTTGGTCGTGGCGTGCTCCTGGGCGAATCCGTGGGGCCGAGGGGCGCGTCGTGCGCTGGGTGGGTTTTGCCTCTGTGCAGTTGTGAAGGAGCTGGCACGCCGCCCGGGGTGGACCTCGTGAGGTCCGGGGTGGGTGCGGGTGATGCGGTATCGCTCGGTCAGGCGGCGCGGACCTCGAACAGGTCGTCGAGGTCCATGCCGGGGAATGCTGCGACGAGTCGAGCGATGAACTTGGGGCCGGGCTCCTGCTTGCCGCGGAGGACCCGGGAGAGGTTGCCGGGGTCCTGGCCCATGCGTTCTGCAAGCGCGGTGTCAGTGGTGAGACCGGCGAGAACGCGGAACTTCTTGAGCTGGTCGTCCCGCAGGTGGAGCGTGGCGTCCATGACCCCTCCTTCCTTGATGAGCGGCGACTTTTCAACGATCTTGCGCCGATGCATTGACAGTACGCGCACGCGCTGCGTGCACGCAATACCGCAAGGTCACGATTGGGTAACGGGGTCTTTTGAGGGGAGGGAAATGCGCTCTGACCTGCGGAAATGCAGGTGGTGTATTTTGGTGCGCAGAGGGGTTGCGTGAACGCAAGGCCCTGGAACGCCACCGAGGAGAGCCCCATGACGCAGTACGTTCAGGCCGTGACCTGGTGGGACTACGTACAAGACGTGTCAGCGAGGGCGAGCCAGATCGAGATCTCCAAGAAGACAGGGATCTCGGCGGCCACCGTCTCTCGCTGGCAGAGGAGCCAACCTCAACCCGACAGCGCAGCGACCTTCGCAAAGGCATACGGTCGCCCAGTGCTCGAGGCGTTCGTCGCTGCCGGCTACCTCTCCCTTGAGGACGCCGGTGCCACCGTCACAGTGCCCGACATCGGGCAGCTCTCGGCCGACGACCTGCTGGCCGAGGTGAGACGACGGATGCGCGAGGAGGTGGTGGGCAATGCTGAGCACCCCGCCCCCATGAACCTGACCGGGGGGAGCCCGGTCACAAGGCACCTGAGTGCTGTGAGCACGCCCGACCCGACATCGGACGACGACGCAGTGTCAGAGTCATCCCCTACGGTCATCGACTACGAGGATCTGCACCGACGTGCAGATGCAGGTGAGTTCGACGACCCGGAAGACATCGCAGCGTTGAGCGACATCGACCCGGACGAAGACTCTGTCGACGGCGACAGGTAGGGGAGCGCATGGAGTTCTATGAGCTGGTGGCACAAGCAGAGGCATCAGGCGTCGCCGTGATGACCCGCAACATCGGCCGGCACCACGGCCGGTATCTGCTGAAGCACCGACTCATCATGCTCAGCCCTCGCCTGTCTGGACCCCAGACGATCAGCGCTCTCGCCCACGAGCTCGGCCACGCCTTCTACGGCGACGACGGTCCCCAGCCTCCCGAGCTCGAGGCGCGAGCCTGGCGGTGGGCAGCTTGTGCCCTCATCAGTCCCGCGCGCTACGCCGAGGCGGAGGTGGCCGCGGCCACGACGCACCTCGGCGCGATCGCTCGCGAGCTCGGCGTCACGCGTCAGGTCGTCGAAGCGTGGCTGGAGGCTCAAGACTCCATGTCGAACGTCCGATACATCAACTTTGGACGCATCGAGCAAGGGGCATGAAGATGAGGCGCTTGGTCAGTTCCGGACTCGTTCTACTCGCGATTGCCGGATGCAGTAGCGAGCCCGACGCCCAGAGGGTTCAAGGCATCGTCACTGTCCTCGGCTCGACCGTCGGCCACGGCAACGGGCCAGCGCTGAAGGGCGAGCAGTGCTGGGTCGGGCAAGAGGAAACCGACATCGTTCCAGGCCTGGAGGTGAGGCTTCGGGATGGATCGGGAGCGCTCATCTCGCTTGCCCGTCTCGGAGAGCCAACGTTCACGCAAGACCACATGTACGACAGCATCAAGGAAGTAGCGGAGTGCGGCCTTCCGTTCTCGTTCAGCGATGTCGCAGTTGAGGATGGGATCTACACCGTAGAGCTCGATGGTCGCGGCAGCCGCAACATGAGTTCGAGTGAACTGGACGGTCTCGTCACACTCGCCATCAACTAGACCAGGAGACCTGTGGCGCACATCGAAGACCGCTGGATGAAGACCGGCCCCACCGGTCGGAAGGTCAAGACCGAGCGCCACGGCGCCGGCCTGCGGTGGCTCGCCGTCTGGAACGAGCGCGACGGCCGCCGACGTAAGCGCGGCTTCTCGACCAAGGATGCCGCCCAGGCCCACCTCGACGAGGTCGCGCACTCCGTCCGCTCCGGGACCTACATCGCGCCCGAGCGCGGACGCATCCTCTTCCGCGACATGGCGGACCTGTGGCTCGTCGAGCAGGTCCACCAGCGCAACACCAGCCTCGCCACGATCGACCGGCGCCTGCGGCTGACCATCCTCCCGGCCCTCGGCCACCTGCCGCTCGAGGACATCGACCGCTCGACCGTCCAGGCCGCCGTGACCTCCTGGTCGAAGACCTACGCACCCACGACTGTCCAGCTGGCCTACGTCTACACCGCCGGCATCTTCAAGACCGCCATGCACGACCGCCGGATCCAGCAGAGCCCGTGCCTGCGCATCAACCTCCCGGGCATCGAGAAGTCCCTCGTCATCCCACCGACCCCGGGCCAGGTCCAGGCGTTCCTCGAAGCCGTCTGGACCCCCTACAAGGCGATGGTCGTCTTCGTCGCAGCAGCCGGAACGCGAGGTGGCGAGACCCGCGGGCTGACGTGGGACCGCATCACCGAGAACGAGGGCGGCGCGCGAGTGCTGATCGACCGCCAGCTCATTGGCCCGGGGCCAACCTGGGGGCCGCCGAAGACCGACGACTCCTACCGGGACTTCAGCATCGGGAAGAGCACTCTGGCGGCGCTCGGCCCTCGTAGGGACGGCCTGGTGTTCACTGGGCGGCTCGGCGGGCCGATCAACCGCAACGCGGCGGGGGAGGCCTGGCGCCACGCAGCGAAGGTCGTCGACATTCCCGGGCGTGGGTGGCACCAACTGCGCCACTTCCACGCCTCGCTGCTGATCGCCGGGGGAGCGTCACCGGTCGCCGTCGCGTCGCGCCTCGGGCACAAGGACGCGACCGAGACGTTGCGCACCTACGCCCACTTGTGGGAGGACGACGACCAGCGGATGCGCGACGCGTCGGACGGGATCATCACCTTGGAGCCCCCACAGAGCCCCCGGTCCGACATCGTCCCAGGTCAGAGCGCTGCCTGATGGAACCCGGCGTACCGGCCAGCTCATCCGCCCTCGCTAGAGTCGGGGTCGTGCCTGACCACGACCCCGGACCCGCCAGCGGCGTCGCCCCTATGACCGTCCGTGAAGCGCGGTTCCCGCAGGACTCCGCAGTCGTCTCTCGTCTTGTCGCCGCCTACCTCCGTCAGACGGAGTCAGAGAAGGCCGAGCACGCTCTCGCAGACGAGCACGTCGACGGGTCGCTCCCCGCGCGCTACCAGTCCGAGGTCGACGACCCGGCAGCCGTCTTCGCGAGCTCCACGGTGCTGCTCGGAGTGGCAGACCGGGAAGCAGTTGCCATGGTCGTGCTCTCCTCCGAGGCGGGGGCAGCGTCGATCGCGCGCTTCTGGGTCGACCCCGCCTACCGCGGGCGCGGTGTCGGCAGACGTCTGCTCGCCGAGGCGCTCGCGCGGCTCCCACGGCCCGTGCGGCTCTCGGTGTGGGACTGGCGGACCCCGGCCATCCACACCTACGAACGCTCTGGCTTCGCGGTCGTCACGTCGTGGGAGAGCCGGGAACGGCTGGTCTGCATGGAGCTGCGGACCGATAGCATCGAGCGATGACGACCATCGACGCGCCCCAGCCGGACTCCCGATCAGTCATCCGCACGACCGCGGCCACCACGGCCTTCGTCGTGGGGTGGTACGCCCTCCCGGACTACGTGCGGTCCAAGACCG
>Ga0308165_1001182_pt1 | contig 38291 bp, 30 predicted proteins | sample PhyWR2_FD_201032 | JGI IMG/M metagenome (GOLD analysis project Ga0308165, IMG submission 201032) | Phyllosphere microbial communities from UC Gill Tract Community Farm, Albany, California, United States - DLSLW.R2 | ecosystem: Host-associated > Plants > Phyllosphere > Unclassified | place: USA...
ATTCCTCCTTTCCCTACCAGATATTCTTGAACAATTTTTAGTTTAAGTTCAAAGCTATATTTAGACATAAAAATACCGACCTCCAAAAAATTAGATTTTTGGTCTAACTTTTTGGGGTCGGTTCAAAATTCCTAACACTTTTTGCTTATTTAGTTGCATACATGTCCTTTGGGACAAGTAATGGTTCATTGTATTTTTTTTCTAACGCTGTTTTGATCAGGCGAATACCAAGGTTTTTATTACGAGCAAGAATCGGTCCATGGAAATAGGAGCCAAAGACATTTTTGTAAATCACACCTTCGGAACCATCTTCACTGTTGTTGCCTTTACCTTGGATAACGTTCCCTAAAGGCCGTTCACCTTTTCCTAAGAAGGTGCGGCCGTTATGATTTTCAAAACCATAATAGGTTTCGTTGAACTCCTCATTATGAATGACAATGTCTCCAATATAACGGTTATTATCTTGACTTAACGTGTAATGATCCAAAGCGCCTATACCGTGAATTTTTTCCCCTTTAGCCCCCATATAATAATGACCTAAAAGCTGAAATCCTCCACAAATGGCTAGCATTACGCCATCATTTTCAATATATTCAGTTAAAGTTTCTTTTTTTGTTTGAATATCGTCTGAAATGATCAGTTGTTCAAAATCTTGACCACCACCAACAAAGACTAAATCATACTTATTCGGGTCAAATGGTTCATAGATGCTGACGATTTCGGAATGGAAGGTAACATCCATCTTTTCAGCAAGATATTTCAACATGAGTAAGTTGCCGTTATCACCATAAGTATTTAGCAAATTACCGTATAAATGACATACAACAAGTTCTTTAGGCACCATTCATTCCTCCTTGAATATAACCTTGAGCAGCAAGTGACTTACGTAATTGTAAAACCGCTGTATACGTGGCTAAAATATAGACATGTTCTGTCGGCAATGCCTTGATCGCTGTGATAACATCATCTAGGTCTGGAATTTCTTTCAACTTATCCTCAGAAATACCGGCAACTTTCAATCGCAAAGCCATATCTTGATGGCGGTCACCACCAGCAATCACTTCTGGAATATCCATTTGACTGAAGGCTTCATGATCGCCATCCCAGATCCAGCTTACATCGATCCCATCTGCATAATTAGCATTTAATAAAGAGACAAGTGAAAAGGAATAAGGGGCAAGGCCCATCATATCAATTACCTGGTTTAAACCAACTGGGTTTTTCACTAAAACTAGCGTACATAATTTCCCGTTGATGTTGATTGTTTCTTGACGTCCAAATACTTTTTCATCATAGCTTAAACCCGCTCTGATTTTCTCAGGTGCCACGCCATAGTGCTCAGCTACTGCTGTTGCTGCAAGGGCATTATAAACGTTGTACATTCCGCCAACAGCGATACTGTATTGTGAGCCATCGATCACAAAATTAGCAGAAGTGTTATCCATTTTGACCATTTCAGTTAACTGAACATCAAGTTCTGGACGGTGGAAGCCGCAATTTGGACAATAATATTTGCCAAGATTAGCATAAGTAATCATTTTATACTGTAAAATATGGTGGCATTTTGGACACAATAAGCCATCTGTATTGTAATGAGCCATCTGCTCTTTATCTGGCAAATGATTGAAACCATAATACTTTCTTGGATTGACCGTTTCAACTGAATTGAAGATCGGAGAATCACCATTACATAGAATTGGTGCGTTAGGAGCGGCTGAGGCACCATCAACGATCAATTTGTATGTGGTATAAATTTCACCATAGCGGTCCATTTGATCACGGAAAATATTTGTAAACAAAAATAGCTTTGGTTCAATATATTTGGTCACCCGACTTAGACTTGCTTCGTCGATTTCTAACACTGCAAATTTCTTCTTTGCGCCTTTGTTTTTAGCAGATAAAAAGGTTGAAACGATTCCCTGTTCCATATTCGCACCAGTCGGATTCGTCAACACGTGATCGAATTCTTGTCTTAGTATATTTACTGTTAAAGCCGTTGTCAGTGTTTTGCCGTTCGTACCAGTGACAACAACTATTTCATACTCTTTTGCTAGTGTGTCCAAAATTTTTGGATCGATCTTTAATGCTAACTTTCCAGGATAGCTGCTGCCGCCCTTGAAAAAAGTTTGTAATACCCATTGAGAAGTTTTTCCAGCGGCTATTGCCATATGACTTCTGATTCCCATAAAGTGCCCTCCAATTTGCCTTGATTGTCGTTGTTAAAGACAACAAATAAACTCAATCTATAATAACACAATTAAAAAAAAAAATTAATTCCTTTTACTCTTTCTTACTATTATTATCAATCTTTAAACGAACTTGATTAAAGAAGAAAAAAAGAGTGGAAAACAAAAACTAATGTTTAGTTTTGTTTCCCACTTTTTTTCGTCGTTTACTTACTTACTTCGCATCAATATAGCTATATAAAGTATATTTAGAAATATTGAAAAATCCTGCTACTTTATCACCAGATTTTGTTACGAGAAATGCACCCTTACTATTTAGGAACTGAATACATTTGATTTTGTCATCTTTTGTCATTAATGGGACCGGTTTGCCGACAAGTTTTACAGATTCTTCAATCAAATCATCTAAAAGTTCATTGATATCTTGAGGGATATAGTCTGGCTCTTTATCATCATCTTGTTCATCGATCGCAACAAGTGATTTTAGCGTTGATTCAGCAGCTATCAGGGCAGTGATATCATAATTGATTGCAAAAATCCCATCTAAACTGCCAGATTTATCTTTGAAATAAACAGTACTTGATTTTAAAATCCGTCCATCATGTGTTCTTGTTAAGTAATTGATATGATCGATCAAATCAGCGGGATCCTTTTTTAAGGCTTCTAAGACAACTTGAGAAGGTCCATCTCCAAGCTGACGAGAAGAAACATGACCATTTTCAATTGAAACAATTGTATTATTCACATTATTTTCATTGATTTTATGAATGACGATTTCACAATTATCACCGAACTGACCAGCTAAAGCCTTTGCGACTTGAGTGAGAAAATTTAATTTTTCATCAGAAAGCATGGTTTTGCTCCTTTCTAAAACAAGTTAAGTCAAAAAATATGTAGTACACAATGTTCTTTATAACCAGCCTTTTGATATTCTACAAAAAAACAGCTATAACAGTGCATAGATAGAAAAAATTACTAATTATAAAGATCTTCGTGTGTAATGATATCATGCGGTAAATCATAATACAAGACAATGAGCACAGAGCACTAAAAAATATTTTTTAGGTAGCATTGTTTTTTTTTAGGTTAGGTGGTATAATTTACTCGAGTTAGAGGAAATCATACATTTTTGAAGTAAAATGCAAACGTTTTTTTAAGATTCTATAAGGCTAAGAAATTATCTGATTATAAAGATCGTTAGATTAGTGAATAATTGAACTATACAATTGTAAGCGATTTCTATTTAGAGAGCAAAATAAATGAATTTATAGGAGGGTTATCATGTTAGTAATAGGAAATGGGCGACTGATCACCAGAGATAGGGAAGGAACATTTTTTGAAGATGGCTGTGTCGCGATTGAAGGTCAGAAAATTAGAAAAGTAGGAACAACAAAGGATATACGTAAAGAGTTTCCTTCTGCTGAGTTCATTGATGCCAAAGGTGGAGTGATCATGCCTGGTTTTATCAATATGCACAACCACATTTATAGTACGTTTGCAAGAGGATTGAATATCAATGGTTACCACCCTAAAAACTTCATGGACATTTTGGAAGGACAGTGGTGGCGGATCGATCGGACGCTAAATCTACAAGATTCTTATCATAGTGCAAAAATAGCTTATCTAGATAGTATTAAAAATGGTGTAACAACAGTATTTGATCATCATGCTAGTTATGGCGCAATCGAAGGTAGTTTGACACAACTTTCTAACGCAGCTGACGAGTTAGGCGTTCGTACTTGTTTATGCTATGAAGTTTCAGATCGAGACGGGGCAGAAAAAATGAAAACAGCTGTTAAAGAAAATACGGATTTTATCAGAATCAGTAAGGACCGTAGTGACGATATGCAAAAAGCAATGATGGGCATGCATGCAGCGTTTACGTTGTCTGATACATCTTTGGAATATTGTGCAGCTCATACGCCAGATGGTGTGGGGTATCATATCCATATTGCAGAAGATATCGCTGACGTTTATGATTCATTGGCAAAATATGGAAAACCAATCGTCAATCGTTTGTATGATTTAGGAATTTTAGGAAAACAAACGATGGCAGGGCATTGTATCCATATTGGTCCCCATGAGATGGAACTATTACGTGATAGCAATACCATGGTTGTTACAAATCCAGAATCAAATATGGGAAATGCAGTTGGATGTCCGCCAGCAATGCGGATGTTGAATGAGTATGGTCTTTTGATGGGGCTGGGTACAGATGGGTATACCAATGATGTGACTGAATCATATAAAGTAGGGAATATCATTCATAAGCATCATTTAGCCGATCCGAATGCCGCTTGGGCTGAAATTCCTGAAATGTTGTTCAATAATAATCCGAAAATGGCTAATCGCTACTTTGAAAATAAATTAGGAGTATTGGAACCAGAAGCTGCGGCAGATGTAATTATTTTAGATTACAAGGGACCAACACCGATGACAAAAGATAATTACAATTCTCATATTCTATTTGGCATGAACGGCGGAGCAGTTACAGATACGATCATCAATGGCGAGATTCGTATGCGTAATCGAGAAGTGCAAGGAGTTGATGAAGCAAAAATTTGGCATGATGCTCAGGCTCAAGCGCAATCTCTTTGGACAAGAATCAATCAAGCATAGGGCCTAGCCTAGAAAAATAAAAAAGGAGTGACAGACATGAGCGACATCATGCACCCGATTTCAATCGATGGGTTATTGAATTGGATTTTGAATGAATACAAAAATGAATCAACTATTTTTGGTGTAAGGAAATTTTACAAAGCGGATCCAAGTAAAACATTGTCTTTATTCGGTGAAAAAATGGAAACACCGTGTGGTCCGGCAGCGGGTCCCCATACACAATTAGCTCAAAATATTATTGCGTCGTATTTAACAGGATCACGTTTTTTTGAAGTCAAAACAGTTCAAATCATTGATGGAGAAGATTTACCTGTCAGCAAACCCTGTATTACAGCAGCAGATGAATGCTATAACGTGGAATGGTCAACTGAATTACGTGTTCCTCAAGCCTTTGACGAATACGTGAAAGGGTGGTTCATTTTAAAATTGCTCAGTAAAGAATTAAATTTAGGCGATCCAGATGGCTTTATTTTCAATATGAGTGTTGGCTATGATTTAGCAGGGATTCAGTCACCAAAAGTTGATCAATATATCACAGATATGCAAGAGGCAAAAGAAACAGCGATTTGGCAGGAATGTATAGAAGTTGCCTATAAATACTTACCTCAATTTAAAAATATCGATAAAGCATATATTGATGCCATTAGTTCAAAGGTTTGTCGTTCAATTACCCTGTCCACACTGCATGGTTGTCCATCAGATGAAATCGAACGAATCACAACCTATCTATTAGAAAGCAAAAGGCTAAATTCATTCATTAAATGTAATCCAACGATGCTAGGCTATGAATATACACGTCAAACAATGGATGAGCTAGGTTTCGACTATATGGTTTTTGATGATCATCATTTTATCGAGGATTTGCAATTTGAAGACGCAGTTCCTATGTTAAACCGTCTACAACGATTAGCTGATAGTAAAGGCTTAAACTTTGGCGTAAAAATCACCAATACATTCCCTGTGGGTATTGCAGAAGATGAACTGCCAGGTGACGAAATGTATATGTCAGGACGTTCCTTGTTCCCGTTAAGTATTTCGTTAGCTAAAAAACTGTCGGATGCATTTGAAGGAAAATTACAAATTTCTTATTCAGGCGGAGCAGATGTCTTTAATATCAAAGAAATCTTTGATGCGGGAATTTGGCCGATCACTATGGCAACAACGTTGTTAAAACCAGGTGGGTATCAACGAATGAATCAAGTCGCAAACTTATTAGGAGAATCAGACTATCCAAGTCAAGTTCAAGTGAACCTTGAGAAATTGACTAGAATTGTAGAAAAAGCAAGAACGCAAGCACGTTATAAAAAATCAATTAAATTACCCGAAAGTCCTAAACTACGTAAAACAGTCCCATTAACCGATTGTTATACAGCACCTTGTCGTAGTGATGGTGGCTGTCCGATCGACCAGGATATTCCAGCGTATCTTCGCTACGTCAGCGAAGAAAACTATTTAGATGCATTAAGAGTAATCGTTGATAAAAATCCGTTGCCGTTTATTACTGGAACAATTTGTGCTCATCCATGTATGACGAAATGTACTCGTCAGTTTTATGAAGGCTCGATCAAAATCCGTGAAGCAAAATTAGAAGCAGCCGAGCATGCATATGATGAATTGATGGCAACGATGAAAAAACCGATTCGTAAAATAAATGCAGCTAAAACAGCCGTTATCGGAGGCGGTCCTGCTGGAATATCTGCAGGATATTTATTAGCGCGTGAAGGAATGCCTGTAACCGTATTTGAAAAAGCCGATACGATTGGCGGTGTGTGCAGTCAAATCGTACCAGAATTTAGAATTTCGATGAAATCAGTTCAAAATGACGTGGAAATGGCTAAGTTTATGGGGGCTGAATTTATAACTGGACAAGCTGCTCCGAGCATCGAAGAACTACGTGAACAAGGGTATACTAACGTAATTTATGCTATTGGTGCGTGGAAACATGGCAAGTTGAGATTAGAAACAGGGAAAACACTTAATTCGTTAGAATTTTTAAAAGCGAATCGAGAAAACCCAATGATCAACCCTTACGGGGAGCAAATCGTCGTTGTTGGGGGTGGTAATACCGCGATGGATTGCGCTAGAGCGGCTACTACTTTACCGGGTGTGAAAAAAGTTTCCGTGGTTTATCGTCGGGATAAACGGAATATGCCTGCGGATGAGGAAGAATTGTATTTTGCTCTAGGAGATGGCGTAGAATTTTTAGAATTATTATCGCCTATTAAATTGGCTGATGGTCTACTTACTTGTGAAAAAATGCGCTTAGGTACACGCGATAGTTCTGGACGCCGAAAACCTGTAGCCACTGGTGAATTTACTGAAGTTTTAGCGGATACAGTGATTGCAGCAGTGGGAGAGAAAGTGGATACCGACTTCTATCAATCAATCGGTATTCTAACTGACCAATATGGCAAAGTTGTCTCGAATCAAGACACATTAGAAACCAATTTAAAAGATGTTTATGTAATCGGTGATGCAAATTTAGGACCAGCAACGATCGTAGAAGCCATTGCTGATGCTACCAAAGCTGCTGGAAATATTTGCCAGCTCCATAATAAGCACTATGAACAAACAAACCTTAATGATGACGTTGCCTTCGTTCGAAATAAACGAGGAATACTTGAAACAAACGAAGCTCTTTGTGGCCAAGCAAGTAATTGTCTAGAATGTTCAACGATTTGTGAATCGTGCATGGATGTATGTCCCAATCGAGCGAATATCGTAGTTAACGTCAAAGGACAACCACAAATCGTTCATGTAGATCGAATGTGTAATGAGTGCGGGAACTGTGAAACATTCTGTCCATATGCAAGTGCACCGTATAAAGATAAATTTACGTTGTTTAATACAGAAGCAGATTTTGAAAATAGTACGAATTCTGGTTTCTATGTAATCGATCCAAGAGAAAAAAGCTGTATAGTCAGATTATGGGGGAATACATCACTCGTTAACTTAAACTCTCAAGAATTAGCTATTCCGACAGATATTATCGAGTTGATGGATACGATGATTGAAGAGTATGACTATTGTATGCAAATGTAAAAAGACATGAGTTGCGCAAAAACAACTTCTGATCAATGGAGGTTAAAAAATGTCTATTCTTTTAAAAGGCGGTACTGTAGTGTCCGCAAAAGGGCGTCGGCAAGTAGATGTAAGAATTATTGACGAGAAAATCGTTGAAATGGGCACAAACTTAAAAGCAGAAGGTTCTATAGTAGAGGATGTTTCTGGTTGTTTTTTACTGCCGGGTTTTATTGATGCTCATACACATTTAGAGTTGAATAATGGAAAAGGATCATTGGGAACAGCAGATGATTTTTACACGGGGAGTAAGGCGGCTGTCGCTAAGGGAACAACGACTGTGATTGATATGGCTACACCAAGTAAGGGGAGTTCATTAAAAGACTGTCTTAACGCTTGGAATCATTTAGCAAATGACAATAGTTCCTGCGATTATACCTATCATATGTCGATCATTGAATGGAATCCTAGTATTAAAGCAGAAATCAACGAAATAATTGATGCAGGCATCACTTCCTTTAAGATGTATATGGCGTATGACAATTTAAGAACGACTGATGCTGAACTGTATGAAGCAATGAGAGAAATTCGTAAGTATCAAGGAATGCTAGGTGTCCATTGTGAAAATGGGGATATGGTCAATGAGATGATCGCAAGATTTATTGAGGAGAGGAAATTGTCACCTCATTATCACCCATTGACTAGACCGGATTCAGTAGAAGCCGAAGCGGTAGAGCGTTACTTAATGATTGCTGAGCTGGCTGATTTACCAGTGAATATTGTTCATTTAAGCACGAAGGCCTCGTTAGAAGCGGTAGAACGAGCAAGAGCTCGGGGGCAAACCGTATATGTAGAGACCTGCCCACAATATTTAGTTTTGGATGATCATTTATACGATGGACCTGATTTTGAAGGAGCAAAATATGTTTGCTCACCACCATTGCGCAGCATCAATGATCAAAACGCACTATGGGCAGGTGTGATGGATGGTCAGATCAATACAATCTCAACGGATCATTGCAGTTTTAATTTTGAAGGGCAAAAAACAATTGGAAAACATGATTTTAGCAAAATTCCTAATGGGATGCCTGGTGTAGAGTCTCGCCCAGAATTGATTTATACCTATGGCGTGACGACTGGCAAAATCAGTTTAGAACGTATGATAGGGTTATTATCAGAAGACATTGCCAAACAGTTTTCATTGTATCCTCAAAAAGGGGTCATTCAATCTGGCAGTGATGCTGACATCGTCGTTTGGGATCCCGAGACAATTGGGGTACTATCAGCAACAACTCAGCTGCAAAAAGCAGATTATACACCTTATGAAGGAATGCAGACGAAAGGAAGCGCCAGATCAGTTTATCTAAGAGGCCAAAAAGTAGCTGAACAAGGTCAGGTTATTCAAGAAAAACAAGGAGCATTTATCTATCGAACAATTAAAAATAAATCATAGTGGAATCAATCAACTTGTGTTGATTTAAATAAATAGACGGAGGGGTAATTTTTTGGAAAAAATAAAATGGACGGCAAATGAAATGCCTAAAACAGATGATCAGTATTTATCACTGATGTCAAAGGAAGCAATCGAAAAAGCCTTAGCGTTTCATCGGAGTTTTCCTCAATACAATCAGACACCATTAGCTGAATTAAAAAATATGGCAGAATATTTAGGGTTAAAGGATTTTTTTGTCAAAGATGAATCCTATCGTTTCGGCTTAAATGCTTTTAAGGTGCTGGGCGGCTCATTTGCCATGGCAAATTATATGGCAGAAAAATTAGGGAAAGATGTTGCTGATTTGACCTATGATGTTTTAACTTCCGACAAACTTCGGGCTGAATTTGGTCAAGTAACTTTCTTCACAGCAACGGATGGCAATCATGGGCGCGGTGTTGCTTGGGCAGCGAATAAATTAGGACAGAAATCAGTTGTTTTAATGCCGAAAGGCTCAACGCAAACGCGCAAGGAAAATATCGAAAAAGAAGGCGCAACCGTTACGATTGAAGAAGTCAATTATGATGAATGTGTTCGAATGGCTAATAAAATGGCAGAAGAAACTGAGAACGGTGTCATGGTGCAAGATACTGCTTGGGACGGATATGAAAAAATTCCAACCTGGATCATGCAAGGCTATGGGACGATGGCCTTAGAAGCTTCTAAGCAATTAGAGGAAGCGGGAAATAAACGTCCGACACATGTTTTTGTTCAGGCAGGCGTAGGTAGTTTAGCTGGAGCAGTTGTGGGCTATTTTGCCAATCTTTATCCTGATAATCCTCCAAAAATGGTAGTAGTCGAAGCGCAAGCGGCGGATTGCTTGTACAAATCGGCTATTGAAAAAGATGGTCAAATTCGATTTGTCGAAGGTGACCTTCAAACAATCATGGCAGGACTTGCTTGTGGTGAACCAAATACAATTTCATTCGATATTTTAGAAAATCATACCTCAGTCTTTGTATCAGCACCAGACTGGGTTTCAGAAAAAGGAATGAGAATGCTTGGGGCACCATTAAAAGGTGATTCACAAGTGATTTCAGGAGAATCAGGAGCCGTGGCTATGGGCTTAGTTGCAACTGCGATGCAAGATCCTGAATATAAAGAATTACGGGATACATTGAAACTTGACGAAAATTCAACTGTTTTAATGTTTTCAACAGAAGGCGACACAGATCCAGATAATTATAAAAAAATCTTATGGAGGTAATATAAATGGATTTCAAAAAAATCAACGCAGCAGCAGAAGGTTATAGAGAGGACATGATCAAATTCTTACGCGATTTAGTCAAAATTCCTGGAGAAAGTGCTGAAGAAGGCGCAAAAATGGATCGTGCTAAAGCCGAAATGCAAAAATTAGGTTTTGACAAAATCGAAGTCGACCCTCAAGGGAATCTTCTTGGCTATATGGGAACTGGTAAAAAATTGATCGCATTTGACGGTCATATGGATACAGTGGGTATCGGTGAGATGAGTAACTGGGAATTTGATCCATACGATGGCTATGAAACAGATACAGAAATTGGCGGACGTGGTACTTCTGACCAAGAAGGCGGAATCGTTTCAGCTGTTTACGGTGCTAAAATCATGAAAGATTTAGGGCTACTAAACGAAAAATATACGGCTTTAGTAACCGTTACAGTACAAGAAGAAGATTGTGATGGTTTATGTTGGCAATATATTATTAAAGAAGATGGTATTCGCCCAGAATTTGTTGTTTCAACTGAACCGACGGATGGTGGGATTTATCGCGGTCAACGTGGTCGGATGGAAATCAAAGTTGAAGTCAAAGGTGTATCGTGTCATGGATCAGCTCCTGAACGTGGCGATAATGCGATCTATAAAATGGCCGATATTTTACAAGATGTGCGCGCATTGAACAATAATGGAGACACAGAAAGTACGGTTATTAGAGGCTTAGTACGAATGCTTGACGAAAAATACAATCCTGAATGGAAAGAAGCTCGTTTCTTAGGCAAAGGTACCGTTACAGCATCGCAAATCTTCCATTCATCACCAAGCCGTTGCGCAGTAGCAGATGGTTGTACAGTTTCATTAGATCGTCGAATGACTGCGGGCGAAACATGGGAAAGTTGTTTAGAAGAAATTCGCAACCTACCAGCGGTTAAAAAATATGGCGATGATGTCGTTGTTTCAATGTATGACTACGATCGTCCATCTTATACAGGTTTAACTTATCCAATAGAATGTTACTTCCCAACTTGGGTAATTCCAGAAGAGCATGGTGTAACAAAAGCGTTGATGGAAACACACAGAAATCTATATGGAGAAGAACGTGAAGGCTCAAAAGAAACCATTGAGATGCGGAAAGCTCGTCCACTATTAGATAAATGGACATTCTCAACCAACGGCGTGTCGATCATGGGACGAAACGGAATTCCTTGTATTGGCTTTGGCCCAGGCGCCGAAGCGCAAGCTCATGCGCCAAATGAGAAAACTTGGAAAGACGATTTAGTACGTTGTGCTGCAGTGTATGCGGCATTACCAACGGTATACTGCGAAAATAACTAATTAAAAATACAAGGGAAAAACGAACCGATATTCTGATGAGTAAAGGACGTTAGAATATCGGCTATCGAATTACTTATATAGAGGAGAAATGACATGGAAACTTTTAACGACTACATTGCAAAATTGGACAAATTAGAATTTGATAAAATGTATGAAAATGACTTTTTCTTAACATGGGAAAAAACACGTGATGAATTAGAAGCAGTTTTCACAGTAGCAGATACGTTACGATATTTGCGTGAAAATAACATTTCAACGAAAATTTTTGACAGCGGTTTAGGCATTTCATTATTCCGCGATAACTCAACGAGAACTCGTTTTAGTTTTGCTTCTGCTTGTAATCTCTTAGGCTTAGAAGTGCAAGATCTGGATGAAGGAAAAAGTCAAATTTCTCATGGTGAAACCGTTCGTGAAACAGCCAACATGATCTCATTTATGGCGGATATCATCGGGATTCGTGACGATATGTATATTGGCAAAGGGAATACCTATATGCGTGAAGTTTCAGAGTCTGTTCAAGAAGGACATAAAGATGGTGTGCTAGAACAACGTCCAACTTTAGTCAATCTACAATGTGATATTGATCACCCAACGCAAGCGATGGCAGATGCACTGCATTTGATCCATGAATTTGGCGGAGTTGAAAATTTAAAAGGGAAAAAAGTAGCGATGACTTGGGCGTATTCGCCATCTTACGGTAAACCATTGTCAGTGCCGCAAGGAATCGTTGGATTAATGACGCGTCTTGGTATGGATGTTGTCTTAGCACATCCAGAAGGCTATGAAATCATGCCGGAAGTTGAAGAAGTGGCGAAGAAAAATGCCGCTGAAGCCGGTGGTTCATTTATCAAAACAAACAGCATGGAAGAAGCGTTCAAAGATGCAGATGTTGTTTATCCGAAGAGTTGGGCACCGTTTGCTGCCATGGAAAAACGTACACAACTATATGGAGAAGGCGATCAAGCAGGAATCGATAAATTAGAAAAAGAATTACTTGCTCAAAATACCAATCATAAGGATTGGGAATGTACAGAAGAATTAATGAAAACAACCAAAGATGGCAAAGCATTGTACATGCACTGTTTACCTGCTGATATCACGGGCGTAAGCTGTGAAGAAGGAGAAGTTGAAGCCTCTGTCTTTGATCGTTACCGTGTGGAATTATACAAAGAAGCAAGTTATAAACCATATATTATTGCAGCCATGATCTTCTTAAGTAAGGTGAAAAGTCCGCAATCGACATTGAAAGAACTTGAAAAGAAAGCTACACCTAGAGAAGTGAAATAAGCAACAACGAATTACTGGCATGAAGTGAGATGCTTTCTTGATTGATGATGATAGTATCAAAAAATTGATTTATGTGATTATAAGACCTTTCCAAGTCCATGTATGTAGACTGTCGGTTAAGAATAAAGCTGGGTTAAAACGAATCTGTTGTCCACAGATTCTGACTACTTCATGCAAAATCCAGTGTTTACTTAGCAATCATCAGGTGATTTATTGGGGAAGAAAGCATCTTACTTTTAAAATAATATATAAATCGAACAATAAAGTTGAAAACGAGGTGAATCGTTGAATGGTAAAACGAGTTGTAGTCGCACTTGGCGGAAATGCGCTAGGCGATAATTTAACAGAACAAATGACGGCAGTAAAAGAAACGTCGAAAGCTATTGCAGATTTGATTGAAGCAGGATATGAAGTTATTTTGTCTCACGGAAATGGTCCTCAAGTGGGCATGATTCAATTGGCGATGGAAGAACTTTCGTTAAGTGATCCAAGCAAATATCCGACGATCCCTTTATCCGTTTGCGTAGCGATGAGTCAAAGTTACATTGGCTATGATCTACAAAATGCGTTACGAGAAGAGCTATTGAGTCGTAATCTAGACCAAGCAGTTGGCACAGTGATCACTCAGGTGGCTGTTGATCCAAAAGACCCAGCCTTTGCTCATCCAGCCAAGCCGATCGGCCGCTTTATGTCAAAAGAAGAAGCTGATACATTGGTAAAAGAAAAACAAGTAACAGTCGTTGAAGATTCTGGTCGTGGCTATCGCCAAGTTGTAGCTTCACCAAAACCAAAAGAAATTATTGAAATCCAAACAATTACTTCTTTGATTGATGCAGGTCAAACAGTCATCGCTTGTGGTGGTGGCGGTATTCCAGTAGTCAAAGAAGACAATCGTTTAAGTGGTATCGCAGCTGTGATCGACAAAGATTTTTGTAGTGAATTATTGGCGGAAATGGTTGATGCCGATCTATTGATCATTTTAACAGCAGTTGAAAAAGTTTGTATTGATTTCGGCAAACCAACGCAAAAAGAATTAAGTCAAGTTTCAACAGCTGAAATGAAGAAACATGCTGCAGCTGGACAGTTTGCACCAGGATCAATGCTTCCAAAAGTTGAGGCAGCGATTCAATTTGCTGAATCAAAACCAGGACGCAAAACCTTGATCACGTTATTGGAAAAAGCAAAAGATGGAATCGTTGGCAAAACGGGAACTATTATTGAACAATAAAAGCAACACAAGCATGAGAAGGAGTGAGTTGATGTCAAACAAAATGATTAATTCAAGCAATGCCCCAGCGGCTGTGGGACCGTATTCGCACTCAGTATTAGCTGGACAAACCCAATACATCTCTGGTCAATTAGGTTTAGATCCAGTAAGTGGGGCAATGAAAGAAACGGTTGAGCAACAAGCGGAACAAGCGTTGATCAATTTAGGGGCAATTCTAAAAGAAACAAATATGAGCTATGACAATGTTGTCAAAACAACGGTTTTTCTAAAAAACATGTCAGATTTCGCAAAAATCAACGATATTTATGGTAAATACTTCTCAAACACGCTGCCGGCCCGCTCATGTGTTGAAGTATGTGAATTACCTAAAAATGGGCTTTTTGAAGTAGAAGCAATCGCAGTCAAAAATTAATTTTTGAAACAATTCTGATCAAAGAAAAGGGTTGCGAATTTTAAGACTCGGATAAGTGCAGTCCTTTTTAAAATAAAAAGCGAAGAAGGAAACTTGCCTATGAGTGAAAAAGAAGAACAAGCATTGTTTGATTATGATGCTAAGTTGTCGATCAAAGAAGCTGTTCCTATGGGCTTACAGCACGTAGTCGCAGCAGTAGTTGGAATTGTTACCCCAGGAATCATGATTGCAAAAGTTTGTAACCTAAGTTCTGGTGATACAACGATCATGATTCAAACGTCACTGATTTTCTCTGCTATAGCAACGATGATCCAATTATTTCCGATTTTTGGAAAAGTTGGCTCAAGATTGCCAGTAATGATGGGTGCAAGTTTTGCTTATGTACCGATTTTAATGGCGATTGGAGGAGATTTTGGGATTGCAGCAATTTTTGGTGCACAGCTAGTTGGCAGTATTTTAGTCATTTTAGTCGGATTATCGATAAAAAAAATTCGAATATTATTTCCACCATTAGTTACTGGTACTGTTATTTTGAGTATTGGCTTGTCCTTATTCCCAGTTGCAATCAAATATATGGCTGGAGGAGCAGGTAGTCCAGATTTTGGATCAGCACAAAATTGGCTGGTCGCGTTGCTGACATTTGCCGTAGTCTTTTATTTTAACTATTTTTCAAAAGGATTTCTTAAATTATCCTCTATTTTAAATGGGATGATTGTTGGCTATGTTGTTTCTCTTGTTTTGGGGATGGTCAATTTCACCCCTGTAAAAGAAGCGTCAGTATTTCAAGTGATTACACCACTTTATTTTGGACTGGACTTTCAAATTGTACCGATTTTGACTTTAGTTGTGATGTTTGTCGTAGATGCAGTCCAAGCAATTGGTCAGTTCACTGCAACAACTGTTGGTGCAATGGATCGGGAGCCTACAGATAAGGAACTGTCTGGTGGTATTATGGGAAGCGGTTTCTCCAATTTTATTGGGAGCTTTTTTGGATCAGTACCAGTCGCAACATTTGGTCAAAATGTGGGATTGGTGACCGTGACGAAAGTGATAAATAAATATGTGATGGTTTTTGCTTCAGTCATTTTGTTAGTAGCAGGTTTTGTACCAAAAGTTGCTTCGATTTTGACGACAATACCTTATGCTGTAATTGGCGGCGCGACGGTTTCCGTTTTTGCCTCGATTTCAATGACAGGAGTGCGGATGATTTCATCACAAGAATTAACGCCTAGAAATACAGGAGTTGTCGGGATTTCCTTAGCTTTTGGAATTGGTGTTACATTGTCTGTTGGTTGTTTGAGCGGTTTCCCACCGTGGGTGACAACTATTTTTGGTAATTCAGAAGTTATTTTAACAACAATTGTTGCCGTTATTTTGAATGTCTTGTTGAAAGAGCATAAACAAGTCGCAATCGAGTGACAGTAAAGATTGTCTCCTTAAAAAGATGCAAAAGATAAATGAATAAAGGGATTTGTCTTTTGCATTATTTTAATGAAATAAGTTTAGTAAAGGAAAATGTCGCGTGAATAGTTTATTTTTAAAAGGAAACAAATTTATCGGAAAATCTACATTGCTCCAAAAGGTGCTTCGCTTGACCGGTTCATCTGTCAATGGTTTTTATGTTAACCGCATAATCAATGATGGAGGACAAATCATTGCTTTTGAGCTCAGAGCAGCCAAAGAGTTATTACAGCAAAAAGCTGAAATGAAAACAATTACGGAGCACTGTTTTATTCAGACGCGAGAAGGGAAACGAATAAGAAATTTGTTTGTCTTTGAAACTTTTGGTATAGAGTTATTAAAGGAAATAAAAAAAGTGCCAGCAGATGTGGTTTTGCTTGATGAAATTGGTGGAATTGAGTTATTATGAGAACCATTTTTAGCGGAATTATTAGCAGTCGTTCGTCATTCGAATAAAATAGTAGGTGTATTTAAATCAGAGCGCAATTACCAACACTAAAAACAGCTTACAATTGAAAAGCTAGAGGTAAACGAACAAAGAGTGCTGTTAAAACGAGAAATTTATAGAAATCAAGGGCAATTAGTAGAGTTGAAGGAAAATAATTTGCATCTGATCAAAAAAAGAATTAGTCACTTTTCTAAAAAAATAATTTTTTTTACAAGCGTTATCTTTTTAAAGTATAACGAAAGGAGAACATGAAATGAAGGAGCAAGCAGCATTTGACTATACATTGAATTTGAAATTACGGACAAATAAAATATTTTTTGGTCCAGGTATTGTAGAGTTACTTCAACGAATTTCTCAAACTGGCTCATTAAATACTGCAGCGAAGCAAATGAGGATGTCCTATAACAAAGCCTGGCGAATGATCCAAAAAGCAGAAGCAGAGCTGGGCTATCCTTTGATTGTCAAAAGTGTGGGAGGAAGCAATGGTGGAGGTTCTACTGTGACAATTCATGGAAAACGATTAACAACAAAGTTTTTATTATTTCAAAAAAAGACCTACCAAATCACAAACCAATATTTTACAGAAATTTTTAGAGACGATTTGGAGTTGGAGGAAAGAGAATGAGGAAACTTTTTCTACGTTTAGGTGAAGCAATCAAGCAGAGGGAAGACACTGTTTTAGTGACTGTGACCGCAAGTTCAGGTTCAACACCAAGAGGAGCAGGAGCCAGGATGTTGGTATCAAATAATGGTCGTTTGGCTGGAACGATTGGTGGTGGTGCGGTTGAATTTCGTGCTGAGAAGCTTGCTAAAGAAGTTTTAAAGAGTAAGAAAGGAAGAGCAGAACAATTCATTTTGACACCAAATAATAGTGCAGATTTAGGGATGATCTGTGGAGGTAATGTGGCTGTTTTTTTTCAATACTTGTCCTATAAAGATCCTGTCATTGCAATTATTTGCGAGGAAATCAACAAGCATTTTGCAACAAATCAACAATGTTGGCTGATTACAGAAATCACTACTACAGCAGTTGGGGCAGTTGGTTTTTATAGTCTAGATACAGGTTTGATCGGTCGTTTAACAGTTGAGCTTCAAAAGAGAATATTTAAGCAAGGTCAGGTTCAAGTAGTGGTGGATGGAGCGACGTATTTAATCGAGTCTTTGTTGGAAGTCGGAAAAGTGTTTATATTTGGTGCCGGTCATGTTGGACAAGCTGTAGTACCAGTATTAAAAATGTTAGGATTTTACTGTGTTGTTTTGGATGATCGCAAAGCATTAGTTACAAAAGAGTTTTTCCCAGATGCAGATGAACGGATCATAGCTGATCTAGGAAATATTGCAGAAAAAATCCACATCTCTGAAGCAGATTATGCGGTGGTTATGACACGTGGTCATCAATTCGATTTTGAATTAGCACGACAATTATTAAAAACAAACGCCTATTATATTGGTGTGATGGGTAGTAAACAAAAAATTGCTGTACAAATCAAGCGACTCAAAGAGAGCGGTTTTTCAATGGCGGAAATTGATCGAATCAATATGCCAATCGGCTTAAAAATAAATGCTGAAACGCCAGCAGAACTTGCGATTAGTGTCGCAGGGGAATTAATCGAGAAAAGAGCAGCTCTATCGAAATAAGAAATCAGGCGAAAATAGGCGTGAGTTTAGTGACAGAGAAACGATCAACAATTAATCAGAAAAAATCATTATAGGCGGTTTAATGCTACTATTTTTTCTTGTATTCACGATTTCTTTCTTCCGTAGAATTAGTTGCTGAATAGACAAAAAAAGAAGTATACTATGACCAAGCATTCTCACAATATACTGGTGCCATTGGGTCTGCAATGATTGGAATTCAGAAAACGTAAACAAAAAAAGTTTTTTTGCTAAAAAAAATTTTTTAGACCAAAGATTTGTGGTATAATCATAGTGAATAAAAGCTATATTTATAACAGAAATTGAGGTGTAAAGAAAAAATGTATTCATTAGTAGTAAATGGCAAGACGGAAACCTGTAGTAAAAATAAGAAATTAATGGATTTTCTTCGGGAAGATTTACGTTTGACTGGAACAAAAGATGGTTGTAATCAAGGCTCTTGCGGTGCATGTTCAGTGCTTATAAATGGAAGGGTTTCCAAATCGTGCTTATTCACATTAGAGAAGTTAACTGGTAAAGAAATTGTCACAATCGAAGGCTTAGAACCACGGCAAAAAGAAGTTTATGCTTATGCCTTTGCCAAAACGGGTGCAGTTCAATGCGGCTATTGTATACCAGGAATCGTCATTTCGGCTCAAGGATTATTGAATAAAAAAGCTGAACCTAGTGATGAAGAAGTGAGAAAAGCGATTCGAGGTAATATTTGCCGCTGTACAGGCTATGTCAAAATTATTGAAGCAATTCAGCTAGCTGCTAAACTGTTTCGTGAAGAACTGAGCATCCCAGCAGAACAATCATCTGGAAAATTGGGAGAAGATCTTAAACGAGTGGATGCTGTTGAAAAAACGTTGGGGACAGGTTTATATGTAGATGATATTACACTGCCTGATATGCTTCATGCCTCTGCTGTTCGCAGTCAATATCCTAGGGCTAAAGTGGTCACGATCAATTCTGCAAAAGCATTGGAACATCCGGATTGTGTGTCTGTTTTGACTGCAAAAGACGTCCCAGGAAATAATAAAATAGGACATTTAGAATTTATTTCCGATTGGGATGTTTTGATCCCAGAAGGTGAAATCACACGCTATGTTGGAGATGCGGTTGCACTAGTGGTTTCAAAAAATAGAGAATCCTTGGAAGAAATCAGAGCGTTAGTAGATGTAACTTATGAGGAATTGATACCAATGATCACTTGTGAAGAAGCGTTAGCAGAAGGTACTCCTCAGATTCATGAAAAAGGAAATATTTTATCACATGAGCACCTTATTCGTGGTCATGCTGATGAGCAGTTAGCAAAGTCTAAGTATGTCGTAACCCAGCATTATTCAGTTCCTATTAATGAACACGCATTCATGGAACCAGAATGTGCCATCGCTATGCCAGAAGGTGAAGCTGGAATTTTACTTTATAGTGCGGGTCAAAGTATTTATGATGAGCAACGAGAGGTTGCCCGTATGTTAGGAGTTGACAAAGAAAAAATCCATGTTCAAGCAAAACTAGTTGGCGGAGGTTTTGGTGGTAAAGAAGATATGAGTGTCCAACACCATGCTTCACTTGCAGCTTGGTGTTTACAAAAGCCAGTGAAAGTGTTGCTTAGTCGACAAGAAAGCTTAATGATCCATCCCAAACGACATGGAATGGAAATGGATTTCACTACAGGTTGTGATGAAGAAGGTCATTTAACTGCTATGAAAGCGGTGATTTATGCTGATACTGGTGCATATGCTTCATTAGGAGGGCCAGTTTTGCAACGAGCCTGTACACATGCGGCAGGACCATACAAATATCAGCATATAGATGTCGAAGGATTTGCAGTGTATACGAATAATCCACCAGCTGGTGCTTTTAGGGGATTTGGTGTCTGTCAAACAGCCTTTGCTATAGAGAGCAACCTGAACTTATTAGCCGAAAAAGTGGGGATTTCACAATGGGAGATCCGATATAAAAATGCAGTTGAACAAGGTGACTCACTACCAAATGGTCAGTTAGTGTCTAAAAATGCAGCACTAAAAGAAACCTTACTCGCTGTTAAAGAAGCATACGAAACAGCCGAAATCGCTGGCATTTCTTGTTTCTTTAAAAATAGTGGGATTGGTGTAGGCTTATCCGATGTGGGGCGTTGTATTGTTTCTGTAGAAGAAGGGAAAGTTCATGTTAGAACGAGTGCAGCTTGTATTGGCCAAGGGATGGCCACTGTAACAACGCAAGTTGCCTGTGAAACGTTAGATTTACCACCAGAAATGATCATTGCAGAAGCGCCGGATACTCACCGAACGCCGGATTCTGGTACAACAACAGCTTCTCGCCAATCCTTATTTACAGGAGAAGCAACAAGGAGAGCAGCGATGCAATTACGTTATGAGTTAGATATGGGACGTGCTTTGTCTGACCTAGAAGGGCAAGAATTTTATGGAGAATACTCAGCCAAAACAGATCCTTTGATCAATGACAAAAAGAATCCTGTCAGTCATGCAGGTTATGGCTACGCCTCAGAAGTCGCAGTGTTGGATGAGAAAGGAAAAGTTGAAAAATTTGTAGCTGCCTATGATATGGGACAAGTCGTGAATCCCAAAGCCGCTCAAGGTCAAATTGAAGGTGGTATCGTGATGGGAATGGGCTATGCTTTAACAGAAAAATTTGTTATGGAAGAAGGCTATGTAAAAGCAAAATATGCAACATTAGGCTTATTAAATGCAACACAGGTTCCGCCAATCGAAACGATTTTAGTGCAAGCAAAGAATATTCATGATGGCTTGGCTTATGGCATCAAAGGAGTTGGTGAACTGGCAACGATCCCAACGGCTCCAGCATTAGTTGGCGCATATTATGCCTTAGATGGAAAATTAAGACCCACATTGCCGATGGAAGATACTTTTTATCAAAAAAGAAAAAATGAATAAATGATTCTGTGATGTGCTTGAAAGCGACGCACGAATAGCGAAAGGAACACATCCGATAAGTAAAATTGGAGGTGTTTCTTTTTTGGCAGAATAAATTTAAAGGAGCGACTGGAGTGCTAAAGATCAGTGCAATTATTATGGCTTCGGGAAAATCGTCTAGAATGGGGGTTAACAAGTTATTTCTCGACTATCAGGGGAAAACTTTTTTAGAACATTCGTTGAGTCTCTCAAGTGAAATTCCTTTTTTTGAGCGTATTTTAGTTATTTCCCCAGAGAATCTTCATGGCTTAAAATTACCAAAAGACCTGAAAATAATTCAAAATCTAGAAGCTGAGAAAGGTCAAAGTACAAGTGTTCGTTTAGGAACAAAGGCTGCATCTGGCGGGGGGTATCTCTATTTGACAGTTGATCAACCATTACTAAATCGTACCTTGATCGAGTCTTTGTTGCCTGCCTACTCCAAAGAAGCAATTGTCTTCCCAGTTGATAAAATGCTAGCGCCATGTAGTCCGATATTCTTTGGAAATAAATTTCGAACCGAATTATTGAAGGTTACTGGGAAAAACGGTGGACGTGCTGTTCGCAATAGACACCCAGAGGCCTGGCATAAAATTCAAGTGGCGGATCCACAGCGATTGATCGATATCGATACGCCAACTGATTATATAAAACTAGTGAATCAAAATTTTTATGTGTCAGAAAGGAAACAAAAAGATGAAACAGCCAGTGTATCTGAATCATGCAGCTACCTCAAACCATAAATTTGCTGCAACTGTTGAAGAATTGTGTCACTATCTAACAGAAAATAATAATTTGAACACAAATCGCGGATCTCAAAACATCGACGAACTTGAATTGATTTTTGATGCGCGCCAAGTTTTGGCAAATTTCTTTCAGGCACCTGATCCTGCGCATATTATCTTTACAGCAAATGCAACAACTTCACTGAATATGATTCTTAATGGGTTGTTAAAAACAGGAGATCATGTCATAACCACTGCAGTAGAGCATAATGCAGTGGCCAGACCACTTCATAGGTTGGAGGTAGAGGGGCAAATCTCTGTTACACGCTTGTGTTGTGATCAAAAAGGCCAGCTTGATCCTGATCAACTCAAATCAATGATAAGACCTGAGACCAAAGTGTTAGTGATGACGCACGCCTCAAATGTTTTAGGAACGATACTTCCTGTGAGCGACTGCTTTAAAATCGCAAGAAATCATGGGGTGATCACTGTTTTGGACAGTGCCCAAACAGCAGGTTTTTTACCAATTGATATGACGGAAATGTCCATCGATGTACTTGCTTTTACAGGTCACAAAGGCTTGATGGGGTTGTCTGGAATTGGCGGATTTGCGCTAGCTAAAAATAGAGAACCCATGATTGATCCTTGGTTGACTGGTGGAACTGGGAGTGCATCCTTGTCTTTTGAACAGCCTGTTTTTTTACCAGACAAATTTGAGCCTGGTACGTTAAATATGTTGGGCATTCTAAGTTTAAAAAGTGCAATCCAATCAATTGAGCGAATTGGGTTAAACAATATAGCCGCTCACGAACAACTGTTAACGAAACGATTTCTAGAAGGATTAGAAAAGTTACCAGTCACTGTTTTAGGAACCTCCGATCCATTTAGCAGAGTTCCAGTTGTTTCCATTACAGTAGCGCGGCTTAATGCAGGGGAATTTTCTCAACGGTTATTTGACTGTTATCAAATCATTACGCGTTCTGGCTTACATTGTGCCCCCCTTGCTCATCAAACGGCAGGAACTTTAAAAAGCGGAGCTGTTCGTTTTAGTTTTGGGTGGAATACGAGTGTTGAAGAAATTGATTACACCTTGCAAGCAATCAAAGAAATTTTATCAGCTTAAGGAGAAAAATAATGAATTTTTTATCGCAATGTACATCTGGTGGTTGTGGCGCCAAAATTGGTCCGAATGATTTAGCTGGATTGTTAAGTAATTTACCTAAGTTTTCAGATGAAAAATTAGTAGTAGGTTTTGATACATCGGATGATGCTGCTGTCTATCAAATATCAGAACAGCTTGCGCTGATCTCAACAGTCGATTTTTTTTCACCAATGGTAGAAGACCCTCGTACATTTGGTCGAATTGCCGTCGCAAATGCGCTAAGCGATGTTTACGCTATGGGCGGGCAAGTTTTGTTTGCATTGAATTTAGTTTGCTTTCCTGAAAAAATGGAGAAACAAGTGCTTTCAGAAATTCTGATTGGTGGGGCAGAGAAGCTTAAAGAGGCCAAGGCGTCATTGGCAGGAGGGCATTCGATTTATGATCACGAGCCTAAATATGGATTAGCAGTAACTGGACAAGTTGATCCTAATAAAATAATTCATAACAACACACCCAAAATAGGCGATAGCTTAATTCTTACCAAAGCATTAGGGGTTGGTTTGATCCAATCTGCTGTAAGAGGAGGTATGGCATCAGAGGAAACAGAAAAAGTAGCCATTGCTTCTATGGAACGCTTAAATAAATATGCAGCAGAAACAATGGCTGATTTTTCAGTCAATGCTTGTACTGATGTAACAGGATTTGGATTGTTAGTCCATGCATTAGAGATGGCTGGTGACAAGACTACCTTAGTGATTGATTCAGAACAATTGCCCCTGTTGCCTGATGCTTATCATTATGCCGAAGAATTTCTAGCAACTGCTGCTGGACAAAGAAATCGAGAATTTATAGGAGAAAGAATTGATCTGACTTCAGTTACACCAGCTTTTCAAGAGATTTTATTTGACCCGCAAACATCAGGTGGTTTACTGCTCAGTATTTCGGCTCAAAATGCTGCGAAATGTCTTGAAGCAATCCAAAAAAACGATCCAGTAGCAAGGATCATTGGTGAAGTCTGTGAAAGAGAAGAAGATCAAGCAATTATTATTTTATAAGAAAGAAGGGGCTTTGATGAAGAAAATCAATGCGATTGGTAAGCCTTGTCCAATTCCCGTCATCGAGACTAAAAAAGCAGTTAGAGAAATGAAAAGTGACGGAGGCCAAATAGAAATCAGTGTTGATAATGAAATAGCGGTCCAAAATATCAAAAAAATGGCTGTAGGTCTTGGCTTGGAAATGACGCAAATTCAATTGGAAAAAGATAAATTCATCATGTCGATCGACGTTCCTAAAGAACAGGAACAAACAAAATCAGAAATATCAAATAGTGAATTGGTGATTGCTTTTGGAAAAAGAACAATGGGAGAAGGAGACGCAGATTTAGGAGAAATATTATTGAAAAGTTATATTTATTCTCTAACTGAATTAGATACACCGCCTGAGCATTTACTTTTTTTCAATGCTGGCGCGTTTTTGACGAATCAAAATTCAGGAGCGTTAAAAGATTTACAAACATTGGCAGAACAAGGGACTCAAATTAGCACTTGCGGTGCTTGTCTAGACTTTTATCAAATCAAAGATACCTTGGCAGTCGGTGAAATCACAAATATGTATGGCATTACAGAAGTTATGGCACAAGCAAAAAAAGTCATTAATATCTAATGGACGAGGTGAAGATATGGCCTATCTTTTAACATTTCAAAATACTCATTATGCAGTTCATAGTGAAAAAATATTCATCAAAAATAACTTGCCTGTTTCAGTGATGGCTCTTCCTACAAGTCTTGGGGATTTTTGTGGAATCTGTTTAAGGATAGCTGCACAAGATTTAGACAAAGGAAGAGTGTATTTGAACAAGGCCGAGATACCGATAGAAGGAATTTTTACAATAGAAGGAGTGAATAAAGAAAGGACGTATAAAAGATGGATTCCCTGATCGAGTGCTTCGACTTTCAAGGGCGACAAGTGATTTCACTGATCGGTAGTGGTGGGAAAACAAGCCTGATGTGGTATCTAGCGAATTGTTATCATGATCAACGTGTGTTAGTCAGTACAACGACTAAGATCGGCTATCCTACAGAGCGTAATTATGATTTTTTTTATAGTGAAGAATTTTCGAATTTAGGAAAAGATGGGATAGGAATCACATTAGCAGGAAACGTCATGTGCAATGGATATAAGCTTAGTTCACCACCAGTACACGTTTTTGAGGAGTCTTTACAGCATTTTGATAAAGTCTTATTAGAAGCAGATGGATCAAAGCAGTGTCCGCTAAAAGGGTGGGAAACATTTGAACCTGTTATTTTACCTGAAACAACGACAACAATCGGCTTGATTCCAATTTCTGTTTTAGGCAAAACTGTAGATCAAACGACTGTACATCGTCTGCCTCTTTTTTTGCGTGCAACGGATACGGTTCAGGGAGTAAAAATCAAAGAAGAGACATTAGCTGAAATCATCACCAGTCCAACTGGATTGTGGTCAAAAAGTCAAGGTCAGCGAATTCTGTGTATCAATCAGGTAGAATCTTCTGAACAATTGCTCCAAGCTAAAAAAATCGTATCTTTATTGCCAAATATGCTATTGAAACGGTTGAGTAAAGTAATAGCCTGCAATATCCAATCAAAGGAAGGAATCATTTTATGGGAAAAATAAAAAGACCGATTTCTGAAACAATCGTTGCTGTACGCGGTGGCGGTGATCTTGCGACAGGAGTCGTCCAAAAATTAGTTCATGCAGGGTTTAAAGTAATCATTTTAGAAACAGCTAAACCACTAGCTATTCGTCGAACTGTAGCATTCTGTAATGCCGTTTTTCAAGGCAGACAGCAGGTAGAAGATTTAGAAGCAGTCTTGGTTTCTTCTGTATCAGAATGTTCCGTAATCTGGAACAATCATCAAATTCCAATACTAATTGATTCAAAAGCAGAATCATTGAAAGAATTAAAACCGACAGTACTTGTGGATGCAATTTTAGCAAAAAAAAATTTAGGCACAAATAAAGAAATGGCCCCCATCACTATTGCGTTAGGACCAGGATTCACAGCGTCTAATGAGGTCAATGCAGTAGTGGAAACCATGAGAGGGCACTATTTAGGCAAGCTCTACTTTAAAGGCAGTGCAATCCCAAATACTGGTATCCCAGGAGAAATTAACGGTAAAAATGCGGAGCGAGTGATTCATGCGCCAGCTTCAGGTAAGGTAAAGCATGTGAAAACGATTGGCGCGATTGTGAAAAAAGGAGAAGTACTCTTTTATATTGATCAAATAGCTGTAGTTTCCCCCTTAGATGGTGTGTTGCGAGGACTGATTTCAGACAAAGTGTTGTGCCAAAAAGGACTGAAATGTGCTGATGTCGATCCACGTTCGGTGGAACAAGTGGATTGTTTTACGATATCAGATAAAGCGCGAGCCTTAGGTGGAGCTGTTTTGGAAGCTGTACTTTGGTTAGGGTGCCAAAGAGGGTTATTTTAAAAGAAAAAACAATGAATCCTTCTACAAATGCTTAAACAGCAGCGTATGCTAAAAAATATTTTTTTTACCTAAAAATTATTGTTTTAAACGATGCGTTTATGTTATAGTGTAAGTGAAGTTTTAACCTATTGTATACCAAGAAAAGAAAGCGTTTTAAAGAAAGGTTCTAATATGTGAAAAAAGTAATTTGAAAGAGGAAGTTACGTAACTAGTCTAGAACTGTATCAATTTGTGCTAGTAAGTACGAGAGGAATGAAAAGGGTTACAAAAACTTTTTGTACTTTAAAATATTTTGTAAAAAAGATGAGAGGATGAGTAAAACATGGCACTAGTAAAAATCGTATATGCAAGTATGACAGGAAACACAGAAGAGATTTCAGAAATTTTAGAAAACACTGTACAAGAAGCTGGCTTTGAGGTAGAAAGAGAAGAATGTTCAGAAGTAGATGTTGACTTTTTTGATGATGCAGATGCCTGTATTATTGCTACCTATACTTATGGGGATGGAGAATTGCCTTTTGAGTTTGAAGATTTTTATGACGAGTTAGAAGAAAAAGAATTAACAGGGAAAAATTTTGGTGTTGTCGGTTCAGGAGATCGTGAATATGGCGATTTGTTCTGTAAATCTGCTCACGACTTCGTTACAGCTTTAGAAAAGTCAGGTGCTAAGAAAGTTGCTGAAACAGTAGAAATCGAGAACAATGCAGAAGCTGATGATATCGAAGCATTGAAAAAATTTGTTAAAGAGTTGACAGCTGGTTTATAGAATAACGCTGAAATTATACGAAAGAAGGAAAAAATGAATGAGTTCATTCATTAATGGTACGCCCTATGTATAAAATAACCAAACGCACACAGCTTTCGCAAAACGAATATGATTTTTTGATCGAAGCACCTCGAATTGCGACTAAAGCACAACCAGGACAATTTATCATTTTGAGAATTAATGATAGTGGCGAGCGCATCCCATTGACGATTGCTGAGTCTAGTGCTACAAAAGGCACGATTCGACTTGTTTTTCAGGTGATCGGTAAAACGACGGCTGAGCTTGCTCAGCTCAATGTAGGAGAGTTTATCTTGGATTTAACAGGACCACTTGGGATGCCGACGGAAATTAAAGATTATGGTACGGTATTGATCGTAGGAGGCGGTGTCGGAATCGCCGCGATTTTTCCAATCGTCAAAGGATTAAAAAATGCTGGTAATCGAGTGATTACGATTCTTGGCGCAAAAACTGCTGAATTAGTGATTCTTGCAAAAGAATGTCAAGAGTATTCCGATGAATTGATTATTACAACAGACGATGGATCGCTAGGAATGAAAGGCCTTGTGACTGAGGCAATGGAACAAGTGATAGCTAGAGAACCAATCAATTATAGTTGGGCGATTGGACCGAGTATTATGATGAAATTTTGTACAGAGACGGCCTCCAACTATGATTTACCAATCAATGTTTCGCTGAATCCGATTATGATCGATGGAACGGGTATGTGCGGTGGTTGTCGGGTCACGATAGATGGCAATATCAAGTTTGCTTGCGTGGATGGACCTGAATTTAAAGGAACACAAGTCAATTGGGATGAATTTATCAGCCGAATGAAGCAATACACAGATGAGGAAGACGCATGTTTGGCAGATTATCAAAAAGCGCAGGTGATCCATAATGGCTAGAAGAAGTAGAACGAAAACACCAATTGCTGAACAAAAACCCGAAGTTCGTAACTCAAATTTTAATGAAGTTTGTCTAGGTTACACGATCGAAGAAGGACAAGCAGAAGCAATCCGCTGTTTGCAATGTAAAGATGCTCCTTGTATCAAAAGTTGTCCTGTCATGATCGATATTCCTGGATTTATCCTAGCTATCAAAGAAGGAAATATGCAGGAAGCTGCTGAAATTTTAAGTAGTTACACGAATCTACCAGCTATTTGCGGTAGGGTATGCCCGCAAGAGAAACAATGTGAGCAAGTCTGCAAATTAGGGATGGCTAAAAATTTTGAACCTGTTGCAATAGGCAAGTTAGAGCGATTAGTCGCAGATTGGGCATTAGAAAATCAAGACTTTTCTAAATTATCTCAAAGTGATCAGCCTAAAATTGGCAGAGTTGCAGTAATTGGCTCTGGTCCTTCTGGGTTAACAGTAGCTGGTGATTTGGCTAAATTAAATTATGAAGTGATTGTCTATGAAGCATTACATGATTCAGGTGGTGTGCTAACATACGGAATTCCAGAATTTAGATTGCCAAAACGAATCGTCAAAAAAGAAATCGAAAGTATTAAAGCCTTAGGTGTGACAATTGAAACCAATGTTGTAGTTGGAAAAACGATCACTATGGATGAGCTCAGGTCAGAATTTGATGCCTGTTATATTTCTGTGGGTGCAGGGGCACCAAATTTTATGGGAATTTCTGGAACTGCTTTAAATGGCGTCTATTCATCTAGTGAATACCTGACACGAATCAACTTAATGCATAGTTATGAATTTCCTAAATATGATACGCCAATCAAACGCTCGCAACAGGTAGTGGTGATTGGTGGCGGAAATGTAGCGATGGATGCAGCCCGTTGTGCTAAACGACTAGGTGCAGAACACGTCAGTATCGTTTACCGAAGGTCTTTAGAAGAATTACCAGCACGCATAGAAGAGTACCATCACTCTGTTGAAGAAGGCATTGAGTATCATTGGCTAACAAATCCAATCGAATATATAGATAACGGAAATGGTGACTTGAGTGGTGTAAAATGTATCAAAATGGAACTTGGTGAATCAGACGAATCTGGTCGACGCAGCCCTGTTCCAATTAAAAATAGTGAATTTATTATCGAAGCTGACACAGTGATCGAAGCCATCGGTCAAGGGTCCAATAAAGTCTTATTATCCACTTTCCCAGAACTTAAATTGACAAAATGGGGCTACATTGAGGCGGATCCAAAAACGGGAGAAACATCGATTCCAGGCGTCTTTGCCGGCGGAGATATCGTGACAGGTGCTGCAACAGTGATTTTAGCAATGGGTGCCGGAAAAGTCGCAGCAGTACAAATCGACAACTATGTACAAGAAAAGATGAAAACGCCTGTAACAACAAAAGTCTGAGGAAAGATAAAAGGTGAGAAAAATGAAAAAAACAAAGACAATGGACGGAAATACAGCAGCGGCCTACATTTCCTACGCTTTTACAGAAGTAGCGGCAATCTATCCAATCACCCCTAGCTCAACAATGGCCGAATTGGTAGATGAGTGGGCGGAAACTGGACTGAAGAATATTTACGGACAGAAAGTCCAAGTAATTGAAATGCAGTCAGAAGCAGGAGCCGCTGGCGTTGTCCATGGCTCTTTAAAAACAGGTGCTTTAACAACCACCTACACTGCCTCCCAAGGGTTGCTGTTGATGATTCCAAATATGTATAAAATTGCTGGAGAACTTTTACCAGCAGTTTTCCACGTCGCTGCGAGAGCAATCACAACAAGCGCTTTGAGCATATTTGGCGATCATGGCGATGTTATGGCAACTCGTCAAACTGGTTTTTGTATGTTGGCAGAATCCAGCGTACAAGAAGTGATGGATCTTTCAGCAGTTGCACACTTAGCTAGTATTGAAGGCAGTTTACCGTTTGTCAATTTTTTTGATGGCTTCAGAACAAGTCACGAACTCCAAAAAATCGAAGTACTCGATTACACTGATTTAAAAGGAATGCTTGATCAAAACGCTGTGGATCGTTTCAGAAAGAGAGGCATGAATCCGAATCATCCAACTGTCTCAGGAACGGCTCAAAATCCGGACATCCATTTCCAACAAAGAGAAACGGTCAACGCCAATTACGAAGCTATGCCAAGAATCGTTCAAAAATATATGAAACAAATCAATGATATACGCGGTACTAATTATGATTTAACCGATTATTATGGTGCCGAAGATGCAACAGAAATTATTATTTCTATGGGATCTGCATCGCCAGTTATTCAACAAACGGTGGATTATTTAAATGAACAAGGTCGAAAAGTTGGGTTGATCAACATTCATTTATACCGTCCGTTTCCAACAGAAAATCTATTAGAAAAATTACCAAAAACAGTAGAAAAAGTTGCTGTCTTAGATAGAACCAAAGAAGCCGGAGCTGATGGAGAACCATTACTTTTGGACGTCCAGAGTGCGTTATATCAACACGAGAATCGTCCAATCGTGATAGGCGGACGTTATGGACTAGGTTCCAAAGACGTGACACCGAATCAGATCAAAGCGGTCTACGATCATTTATTATTACCTTTGGGCGAATTAAAACAACGTTTTACAATTGGAATTGTCGATGATGTGACGTATCGTTCATTGCCGCAAGGAGATGTTTTGGACTTAACGCCAAATTCAACCTTCCAAGCTAAGTTTTGGGGATTTGGCTCGGATGGAACCGTTGGTGCAAATAAACAAGCGATTAAAATTATCGGTGATAACACTGATTTATATGCCCAAGCTTATTTTAGCTACGATTCTAAAAAGTCTGGCGGCTTGACACTTTCTCATTTACGATTTGGTGAAGAACCGATCACATCAACTTATTTAGTAGAACAAGCTGATTTTATCGCCTGCCATAACGCTTCTTACATTCACAATTATAATTTGTTAAACGGACTGAAAGATGGCGGAACATTTTTATTAAATACAATTTGGGACAAAGAAAAGGTCTATCGCCTCTTACCTGCAAAACTAAAAAAATACATGGCTGAGCATGATATTCAATTTTACATTATCAATGCGGTTGAATTAGCGCGAGAAGTAGGGTTAGGTCGCAGAATCAACACAGTTATGTCTACTGCCTTCTTTGAAGTGACGGATATTATGACGCGTGACGAATATATGCCCCTACTAAAAGCAGAAGTCCAAAAAACGTATGGAAAGAAATCAAAAGAAATCGTAGAGAAAAATTTCCAAGCTATCGACGGAACCTTTGATTCTCTTCAAAAGATTGATGTTCCTTCTGAATGGGCAATGATCGTTATCGAGCCAGAAAAGAAAGATACGACATTGCCTAAATATATTACCAATATTTTACAACCAATCAATCGCCAAGAAGGCAATGCGTTGACCGTTGGTGATCTAATCGACAATGGAATGAAAACCGGAGAAATGCCCATGGGAACTGCAGCCTATGAAAAGCGGGGAATCGCCTTAGAAGTTCCTGAGTGGCAGATGGATAAATGTACAATGTGTAACGAATGTGCTTTTGTCTGTCCTCATGCGGCTATTCGACCGTTTTTAGCAGATGAAAAAGAAATGGAAGAAGCACCAGCAGGCTTTGTAGCTAGAGAAATGCGCGGTGCTGATGGCTTGATGTATCGAATCCAAGTATCATTAGAGGATTGTACAGGTTGCGGTCTTTGCGTGCAAGCTTGTCCAGTCAAAGAAAAAGCCATTTTGATGAAGCCTTATGAAGAACAAAAAGAACAAGCAATCAACTGGGCATTTGCGATGACTTTACAACAAAAAGAAAACCCAGTCAGAAAATTATCTGTTAAAGGCTCTCAATTCAATCAACCATTGATGGAATTTTCAGGAGCATGCGAAGGATGCGGGGAAACACCTTATATCAAGCTTTTAACGCAGTTATTTGGTGATCGCATGATGATGGCTAATGCTACAGGATGTTCTTCTATTTGGGGTGGTTCATCCCCAGTAACTCCATATACGACGAATGAATGTGGTCAAGGGCCTGCATGGAGCAATTCATTATTTGAAGATAACGCTGAATACGGTTACGGTATGTATGTAGCTAATAGAACAAAACGACAATATTTAGCAGACCAAGTACAAGAAGCAATCGATAACGATTTAGGCTCAGATGAACTTCAAGCGCTATTGCAGGATTGGCTAGACCATTACCTAGAAGGGGATGGTACACAACAACGCGCAACCAAACTTGCTGCGGCTTTGAGTGAAGAATGTCAAATCGATCCACGCTTAGAAAAAATCTACAAACAAAGTGACTTACTTGTAAAAACCAGCCAATGGATCGTTGGTGGTGATGGCTGGGCCTATGACATTGGTTTTAGTGGAATCGATCATGTCTTAGCTAGTGGAGCCGATGTGAATATCTTTGTTATGGATAATGAAGTATACGCCAATACCGGCGGTCAAACATCCAAAGCAACACCAGCTGCGGCTATTGCTAAATTCTCTGCAGGAGGGAAACAGACTTCTAAAAAAGATTTGGGTATGATGGCAATGACATATGGCAATGTTTACGTAGCACAAATTGCTTTAGGAGCGAATTCAATGCAAACAATCAAAGCAATTGACGAAGCCGAGCGCTATCCTGGACCGTCACTGATCATTGGGTATACGCCTTGTATCAATCACGGAGTCAAAGGTGGTATGATCGAAACATTGTCATTAGCCAAAGAAGCAGTAGAGTCTGGTTATTGGCAACTGTATCGCTATAATCCACAACTTATTGAAAAAGGCAAAGATCCGATGGTGATTGACTATAAAAAAGCAGATTTTACTAAAATGCGTGATTTCCTTGAAAAACAAACACGTTTTTCTGCACTGCATACCATCAAAGGTAACCAAGAAATCGTTGAAGATCTTTTAACTAAAACAAAAGATGATGCAGAAGATCGCTCAGAAAATTATGTTAAATTAGTGAGTCAGGTTAAAAAATGAGAAAAAGGCAACTGAGATCAAACTGAAACTGAGTTTGATCCAGTTTTTTTTTTGCGGAAATCATTAAAAGAAAAAGTGTTCAGAAATTTTAAAAAGCGTTTACAATGTGGTATCCTTACAGTGATATAATTTCAGTAAAAAATAATTTTATTAAAAAAATTTATATATTTTCTCTCTAATCAAAACGAGCGCATTACACTTTTAAAAATAAGGAGGATTTTTATGTCTAATTGGAAAAAGTTAAAAAAAGGCGATGTTAAACGAGAAATATTAGCAGGAACAACTTCATTTTTTGCCATCTCCTATATTATTATGGTAAATACAGTAATCTTAGCTGAGGCAGGGATGCCAAAAGAATTGACGATTTTTGGTACAATTTTCATTTCAATTATTGGATCGATTTTGATGGGATTTGTTGCAGATGCGCCAATTGTTTTAACCACCGGAATGGGTGTCAATTCATTCTTCACTTATACCTTAGTTTTATCATTAGGATTGACCTGGCAGCAGGCATTAGCAGTCAGTTTTTGTGCAGGGATTGTTTATTTATTCGTCGCCTTTACACGGTTGAGTAAATTATTTGCGGAAGTTGTGCCTGAAACCTTAAAGACTGGAATCACAGTGGGAATCGGATTTTTCCTTGTGCTGATTGGGTTGGAAAAAGGACACTTGATTATTGGCGGTGAACATACTTTTTTACAACTGGCTTCGTTAGATAATCCTTTGACATTATTAACATTATTTTCATTGCTTTTGACTGTATTTCTTTTTATTAAAGGGATTCAAGGCAGTTTTTTTATTGGAATTGTGGTTGTCACTCTGATTGCAAATATTTTTGGCATGGTAACGCCAACAGAACATTTTTCTTTAAGCGCATTAGGAAATTATGCTCAAATCTTTGCAAAGCTAGATTTCAGCACTATTTTTTCTAAAAGCTTTTTACTCGGAGTTTTTGCCTTATCGATGATTTTGATTTTTGAGTCAATGGGATTACTTAAAGGCTTGATGCCAGAAGCAGATGAAAAAAAATATTTACAAGCCTATCGTGTGACAGGATTTATTACCCTGCTATCCAGCATTTTGGGTACAAGCCCAACTGTAGCTGCTGCTGAAAGTGCAACCGGAATTGAAGAAGGGGGGAAAACTGGGCTTACTTCGATCACTAGCGGGATTTGCTTTATTTTCGCTTTATTCGCTCTGCCGTTGCTGTCTTACATTCCAGATTCGGCATTAGCACCAGCAATCATTATAACGGGTTTCTTGATGATCCAACAAATCAAAACGCTGCATTTTGCTGATTTCAGTGATTATTTTCCAGCAATGCTGATGATTGTATTGATTCCATTTACAATGAACATTTCTGATGGCATGGCCTTTGGGTTTGTAGCATATCCAGTAACAAAATTGTTTGCTAGGAAAAAAACAGAACTTTCATTACCAATGTGGTTGATTTCGGGCTTATTTTTGACGTATTTGATTGTAAATGTATTGATTTAGTAAAAAATGACTCACCACAATTGAGACGTGGTGAGTCATTTTTTAGCCTATAATAATTTTTTCAGATGGATATTCATATCCGATATCTCGCGTTTCTTTTGGTACGAACAACATCAAAGTATATAACATACCGATTCGTCCGATAAACATCAATAGAGCGATCATCAATTTTCCGACAGTTGTTAAATCAGAAGTGATACCCAAAGATAAACCAGTTGTACCAAAAGCAGATGCGACTTCAACGATTATTGCGATCAGCGGGTGATCTTCAGTTGCAGTCAAAAATAAAACGGCGAAAAAGCACATTATCAACGAAAGCATAAAGACCACAATCGATTTTTTGACATCATCGTCATCAATCCGACGTCCGAATACATTGATTTTGTCCTCACTTTTCAAAAAAGCGTATAAGTACAAACCAATGATCGCAACAGTTGTTGTCCGAATCCCACCACCCACAGAACTAGGACTACAGCCAATAAACATCAATAGAGAAAAGACAATCAATGTTGTCACCTGAAAATCACCTAAATCGTTGATCTGCAGACCAGCATTTCGTGTGGTCATCGAATAAAACATAGACGTGATCCAGCGTTGTACTTCACCCATTCCCACAAATAAATGATCTTTTTCCAATAAATAAATCAAAACCGTTCCGCCGACAAATAGAATCACGAAGGCCAAAACAGCAATTTTACTAAACAATGAGAAACGGAAAGGTAAACCTCGTTTTTTCTTCTTAAAGAATAGCCATTCACGAAATTCCATCAATACTGGAAAACCAATTCCTCCAACAAAAATCAAGAACATGATGACAATCAAAAAAAGATAGTCATTGGCAAAAGGGATGATCGAATCGCCAGTCACATCAAAGCCAGAGTTAGTCACTGCCGAAATCGATTGATAAAAACCAAAGAAAATCGCTTTTGACCAGGTTTTATAATAGCCGGAAAAATAAAAGTAAATAGAAAAAAATGTACCAAAAATCATTTGAAACCATAAAATGATTGTAAAGGTAATTCGAATCAAGCGAACGATCCCGCTTAATTTTGGTTGATTCATATCCGTCATGATCAATTGTCGCTGTTTTAAGGAAATCCTCCGTTTGGATAAAATAATAAAGGCCGTAGAAATCATCATGATCCCCAAACCACCGACCTGAAAGAGAACTTCTAGAAGCAACACGCCACGATCATTAAAAACAGAATTAATATCAAAGGTAGACAACCCTGTGACACTCACGGTACTGATCGCCATAAATAGCATGTCGATAAAACCGACATGAGAGCCTGGTTCTCTAAAAAATGGTAGGCAAAACAAGATATAAGAGACGATCGTCATAATAATATAATAAGAAACAATAATTTGAATAGATGAAAAATGATTGGAAATAAAACGCCTTCCCTTGCGTTGAGCCAGCCATAAAAGCCGAAATCGATTCATAATGGACCTCCTGAACATCGTTAAAACAAGTATAGCAGAAAATAAATGATGGGCAAACAAAGAATAAAGACTTAGAAGAAATAAGAAATTGATTAAAAAAAATCAGAATATAACACAAATTCACCAGAACATGCTATTTTTATTGTGAGAGAAGTAACATTCATATGTTTATTCTTTTTAAAAAGGAGCAAAATCAATTTTTTTGTTTGTTAATTAAGCTTTTTTGCAATGTGAATACAATCACATTGCAAAAAAGCTTATCAAAAAATTGAGTAATCAAGGTTGACTGGTCAAAAATTACTGAGGTGGGGAAAAAATGAAAAAAGTCATCATGAGTTTACTATCATTGAGCTTATTTGCTGGAATTGCTGTGGGGTGTACCAGCGATCAAGATAAGACAGCTAAGAAAAGTAAAGAATCCAAAGAAAGCACAGAAGTTACTTCTGGCGCATCAGCCAACGGCTATACAGATTTAAGTGAATTAGAAGATCAATACGATATCGTGATCATTGGTGCAGGTGGAGCTGGAATGACGGCCGCTTTACAAGCCAAAGAAGCTGGAATGAATCCAGCCATTCTAGAAAAAATGCCCGTTGCAGGTGGGAATACGATCAAATCGTCATCAGGTATGAATGCTTCTGAAACCAAATACCAAAAAGCAGAAGGGATTACCGACAGCAACGATAAATTCTTTGAAGAAACACTTAAAGGTGGAAAAGGAACGAATGACAAAGAACTATTACGCTTTTTCGTCGATCATTCAGCAGATGCGATCGATTGGTTAGATACGAAAGGAATTGAACTAAGCAACTTAACGATTACTGGTGGAATGAGCGAAAAACGCACTCACCGTCCAGCTGATGGTTCTGCAATCGGCGGCTACTTAGTAGACGGACTCGTTCGCAATGTCAAAGAAGAAAAAATTCCGCTATTTGTAAATGCCAACGTCACTGAAATCACTGAAAAAGACGGTCAAGTCAACGGTGTCAAAGTCAAACTAAATGACAAAGAAACCAAAGAAATCAAATCAAATGCTGTTATTGTGACAACAGGTGGTTTTGGTGCGAATAAAGAAATGCTAGAACAATACGATCCAAAATTAAAAGATTATGTCACGACAAACCAAGAAGGGACAACAGGTGATGGAATCAAGATGATCGAAAAACTTGGTGGTGCTACAGTGGATATGAAAGAAATTCAAATCCATCCAACAGTCCAACAAGACAAATCATTCTTGATTGGTGAAGTAGTTCGTGGTGAAGGAGCTATTTTAGCCTCACAAGAAGGAACACGTTTTGTGAATGAAATGGATACACGTGATAAAGTTTCGGCAGCAATCACAGCCTTACCAGAAAAATCTGCTTACTTAGTTTTTGATCAAGGAGTTCGTGATCGTGCTAAAGCAATCGATTTTTATGATGAACAAGGCTTTGTTGTAGAAGGTGCAACAATTGAAGAACTTGCGAAAAAAATCGATATGCCAGAAGCAGCATTAAAAGAAACAGTAGCGCAATGGAACAAAGAGGTCCAAGCAAAATCAGATACACAATTTAATCGTGCAACAGGTATGGATCATGATTTGTCCACTGGTCCTTACTATGCAATCAAAATCGCACCAGGCATCCATCACACGATGGGTGGAGTGAAAATCAATACAAAGACAGAAGTATTGAAAGAAGACGGTGCACCAATCAAAGGCTTATATGCAGCTGGTGAAGTAACGGGCGGACTACACGGTGCAAACCGGATCGGCGGAAACGCTGTAGCCGACATCATTATCTTTGGACGTCAATCAGGAACAGAAGCGGCAAACTTTGCTTCAGCACAAAAATAAATAAGTCAAAAAGAGCCAGTCGAATAAAACGCTCGCGTTTGTCGACTGGTTCTGTTTATTGAGCCGTATTATATAGCTTTAGTATAAGAATCAAATTGAGATGACGTTGACAAAACAATGCAAGATTTGATAAATGCTTTAAATAATTTAATCTAATTTACAATAAAGAGATAGTGAGAATGTAGTGACCCCAAAGAGTTAGACTTTTTTCGGAGTAGAGAAATCTACTCCGTTTTTTATTCGTTATTAAGCTGCTTTACTTTCGGCTATTCGAAACTGTACAGGACTTTTCCAGTTCAGTTTCTTT
>Ga0308165_1001184_pt1 | contig 38148 bp, 33 predicted proteins | sample PhyWR2_FD_201032 | JGI IMG/M metagenome (GOLD analysis project Ga0308165, IMG submission 201032) | Phyllosphere microbial communities from UC Gill Tract Community Farm, Albany, California, United States - DLSLW.R2 | ecosystem: Host-associated > Plants > Phyllosphere > Unclassified | place: USA...
TGCTCTGGGCCGGCGCGCTGCTGGGCCTGTTTGTCAACGGCATGATGGGCGGCTACGGCGCGGTGATGAGCGAGGCCTACCCGACCGAAGCGCGCGCCACCGCGCAGAACGTGCTGTTCAACATCGGCCGCGCCATCGGCGGCCTGGGCCCCATCGTTGTCGGCGCCGTGGCCATGGCGTATTCGTTCCAGGTCGCCATCGCGCTGCTGGCCGCAATCTATGTGCTGGACATGATTGCCACCGCCTGGCTGATTCCCGAACTCAAGGGGCAGGAACTGCAATAAGGCGCAGCCTGCTTACGCCCAGCCCTGCCGGCCCCGCCGTCAGGGCTTTTTTCATGGGACTCAGGAAACAACCGCCAGCGCCAGCGCCGACTCGGGCAGCGACAGCACGACCCGCGCGCGCGCGCGCAGCCCGCTGGCCGCATCGGCAAAGCCCACCATGTGCACGCCCGCATCGAGCTGCGCCGCGATTTCATCGCCGGCTTCGCCGCGCGACACGCGGGTCACGCGCGCCGGCCAGCAGTTGTCGCCCACGGCCTGGTCGGCGCGCGCCGGCCGCACCTGCAGCGCCGTCGCCTTGGCCAGCGCCAGCACCGGCATGCCCGGGGCCAGGCCCAGCAACTCGGCGCTTTCACGCGTGATGCGTGACGCCAGCCGCAGCGCCGACGCATCGGCGCCGTGCAACTGCACGCGCACCAGCGGCCCCTGGGCCTGCAGCGCCTCGACCACGCAGGGCCACTGGTTGCGCATGCTGGTGCGCAGCGCCAGGCGCGCGGCCACCGGGGCCTGGCCGCTCAGGCGCGCCAGCACTTGCGCGCGCGCCGCGTCCATGGCCTGGGCCGCGTCCAGCAGCGCCTGCCCCGCCGGCGTCAACAGGGTGCCGCCGCCGCCCGCGCCGCCGACCAGGCGCTCGACCAGCGGCACGCCCGCGAGATTGGTCAGCGTGTCCAGCGCCTGCCAGGCGGCCTTGTAGCTCACGCCGACGGTGCGCGCGGCCTCGGAAATCGAGCCCCCGGCGCCGATCTGGCGCAGGATGGAAATGCGCTTGTCGGCCGGGCCATGGTCCAGCGCGGCCGCCAGCGACAAGGAAGGAGACGGATCTTGCATGTCGCCATCATGCCCCGTCTCGGCGTCTGCCGGCCGATAATGCGCCATGTCCTGCGCCGCCCGCCCCCTGCCCCCGCCCGCTGTTGCACCGCTGAGCGAACATGCAGTCGCCCTGCACCGCCTGCCCGACGCCGCCGGCGCGGTCCAGGTGATCGCCCAGCAGCGCACGCTTGCCAGCGAAGTGCCGATCGCGCTGGTGTTCAACGGCATATCCCACGCAGTGATGCTGGCCACGCCAATGAATCTCGAAGAGTTCGCGCTGGGCTTTGCGCTCAGCGAGGGCCTGATCGACAGCGCGGCCGACTGCTTTGGCATCGAAGTCGCGCCGGTCGCGGCCCGCGCCGCGGGCCTGCCCGAAGGCATGGACGGCATGGAAGTGCAGGTCGAAATTTCCTCGCGCTGCTTTGCGCGCCTCAAGGACCACCGACGCAGCATGAGCGGGCGCACCGGCTGCGGCGTCTGCGGCGTCGAAAGCTTTGCGGCGCTCGATCTGTCGTTCGCGCCGCTGCCTGCGCGCGCCTGGGTGGCCGACATCGAGCTGCCGGTGGTGCTGCGCGCCATCGATGCGCTCAAGGACAAGCAGCTGCTCAATGCCCGCGCCGGTGCCATCCACGCGGCCGGCTGGGCACTGGCCGACGGCCAGCTGTGCGATGTGGTCGAGGATGTGGGCCGGCACAATGCGCTGGACAAGCTGCTCGGGCGCCTGGCGCGCAGCGCCCGTCTGGGCGAGCCGGGCTTTGTCGTGCTGTCGAGTCGCGGCAGCCATGAGCTGGTGCGCAAATGCGCCAAGCTGGGCATAGGGGCGCTGGCGACCATTTCCGCGCCCACGGCCATGGGCGTGCGCATGGCCGAGCTCACGGGCCTGCGTTTCTGGGGCCTGTGCCGCGCCCCCAATGCCGTGCTGTATGCGCCGGGCGCGGGCCAGCCGGCGATCGCGATCTGACAGCCATTGCCCCAGCGCGCCACTGCGCCGTGGCCAAGTCCGTAGAATCGCGGACTCAGCCACTGGATATACACCATGCACCGCTGCCTCCCCTTGCCTTTGTCGCGCGCGTTTGCCGCCAGCTGCGTGCTGCTGGCCGCCGCCTTGCCCGCCCAGGCCCAGAACGCGCCCACCGTCACGGCCGCCACCGCGGGCACGCGCAATTTCCCGCCCGATGCCCAGCGCGGCAAGCTGGTGATCGGCACCATGCCCGAGGTCACGCTCAACGGCAAGCCCATGCGCACCACGCCGGGTTTTCGCCTGTTCAGCACCGAAGGCCGGCTGCTGATGGCCCACACGCTCGCAGGGCAGAGCCTGCTGGTCAATTATCAAATTGAACCCAGCACCCAGTGGCTGCACGCCGCCTGGGTGCTGACGCCTCAAGAAGCCGCGCTCAAGCGCCCCTGAATCCCCGGGCCGCGCCTGCGCGCTGCCTTGTTGCTGTCTGCACGCGCAGAGGCACACCGCTTTCCGAGAGTCCCACGATGTCCAAAAAAGTATTTATCAAAACCTTCGGCTGCCAGATGAACGAGTACGACTCGGACAAGATGGCCGATGTGCTGCACGCCGCCCAGGGCTACGAGCCCACGCAGAATGTCGATGAAGCCGACCTGATCCTGTTCAATACCTGCTCGGTGCGTGAAAAGGCGCAGGAAAAGGTCTTCAGCGATCTGGGCCGCATCAAGCACCTCAAGGACAAAGGCGTGCTGATCGGCGTGGGCGGCTGCGTTGCCAGCCAGGAAGGCGCGGAAATCATCAAGCGCGCGCCCTATGTCGACGTGGTCTTCGGCCCGCAGACGCTGCACCGCCTGCCCGATCTGCTCAACGCGCGCGCCGCCAAGTCCAAGCCCCAGGTCGACATCAGCTTTCCCGAAATCGAGAAGTTCGACCACCTGCCGCCGGCGCGCGTCGAAGGCGCCTCGGCGTTTGTGTCCATCATGGAAGGCTGCTCCAAGTACTGCAGCTACTGCGTCGTGCCGTACACGCGCGGCGAGGAAGTCAGCCGGCCGTTTGACGACGTGCTGGTCGAAGTCGCGGGCCTGGCCGACCAGGGCGTGAAGGAAGTCACGCTGCTGGGCCAGAACGTCAACGCCTACCTGGGCAAGATGGGCGACACCCAGGAAATCGCCGACTTCGCGCTGCTGCTTGAATACGTCAGCGAAATTCCCGGCATCGAACGCATTCGCTACACGACCAGCCACCCCAATGAATTCACGCCGCGGCTGATCGAGGCCTATGCCAGGCTGCCCAAGCTGGTGAGCCACCTGCACCTGCCGGTACAGCATGGTTCGGACCGCATCCTGATGGCAATGAAGCGTGGCTACACCGCTATGGAATACAAGAGCACGGTACGCAAGCTGCGTGCCATCCGCCCGGATCTGGCGATGAGCAGCGACTTCATTGTCGGCTTCCCCGGCGAGACCGAGGAAGACTTCCAGAAGATGATGAAGCTGATAGCCGACGTGCGCTTCGACAACTCGTTCAGCTTCATCTTCAGCCCGCGCCCGGGCACGCCCGCGGCCAACCTGCACGACGACACGCCGCACGAAGTCAAGCTGCGCCGCCTGCAGGAGCTGCAGGCCGTGATCAACCGCAACATCAAGGACATCAGCGAGGAGCGCGTGGGCACGGTGCAGCGCCTGCTGGTCGAAGGCATCAGCAAGCGCGACGGCAGCGAGCTGATGGGCCGCACCGAATGCAACCGCGTGGTCAACTTCGCGGGCCAGGAGCGGCTGATCGGCCAGATGATCGATGTCACGATCACCGAGGCCAAGGCCTATACCTTGCGCGGCGAATTGCTGCTGCGCGACTGAGCGCAAGCGTCTCGACGCCGCGGCGGATAAAACCCCGACCGCTCACACCCCAAAGAAGCTATCCCACTCCCCGCCCTTGTGGATGCGCGGGGGCGCCCAGCCCTGCCGCGCACAGGGCGCGGGCTGGCCGTAGTGCCGAAGGACACGGAGGCTTCGTAATCTGACTCACCGCGATTGTTCGAGCGGAGCGCCGCAGGCGCGCAGCGAGTTTCGCGGTGCAGCCCGTGACCGAGCACGGCAGGTTGCCCTGAGCGGCAGCGAAGGGACGCAGGAAGTAGGGCCGCATTCTTTGCTTCCGTTTCTTGTGCGAGCAAGAAATGAAGTCGGCTGCCGGGCCGAGACCCGGCCCCTGCCCGTGGCAACGGCATGCAGTAAAAAACCAGAGCGGTGACCTGAACAGACTGCCCTACCGTATTAGCCTGCAAACACGGTGCGGGCCTCGGTGAAGCGCTTGCTGAAATAGACATTGTCCATGCCGACCACGCGCACGATGCCGCCGCTTGACGGCGCGTGCACGAAACGGTCTGCGCCGACATAGATGCCCATGTGCGAGAAGCGCCCGCCCGAGGTGTTGAAGAACACAAAGTCCCCGCGCCGCAGTTCGCCGCGCTCAATGGGATTGCTGACCGTGGCCCACTGGCTGGTGCTGCGCGGCAGGCGCTTTTCGGTGATGCCCTGCAATGCGTACTGCACCAGCCCGCTGCAGTCGAAACCGCCTTCGGGCGTGTTGCCGCCATAGGTATAGGGCGTGTTGACCACCAGCATGGTGCGCGCGTAGAGCGCGTCGCGCAGCGTGCCGTCTATGGCCAGCGGCGCGACGGCAGGCGCGGCGCCACGGCCGCGGCGCGCCGGCGCCGAACTGCAGCCGGCAAGCACGGCGGCGCCGGCCAGCGCCGCGCACAGAATGAGTCGGCGCTGCGGCGCGGCGGAGGGCTCAGGCATCGTTTGCATGCGGCCATTATGAGCAAGGGACGCGCGCGGGACAAATCCCGACGAACACACCCTTCGACAAGCTCAGGGTGAACGGGAACTGGAGCGGATGTTGCGTTTGTCCTGAGCCTGCCTGGCCGGCCGCGTCGAAGGATGAACCGCCTGTCCTCAAAAAAGAAAAACCGGCCTGCGCATCGCACAGGACCGGTCTTGCGGGCAGTCAGGGAAAACTCAGAACGGCAGCTTGGGCATGCCGCCGGCGCCCCCGCCGCCCATCATTCCCTTCATGGCCTTCATGCCGCCCATGCGCTTCATCATCTTCATCAGGCCGCCGCCCTTCATCTTCTTCATCATGTCCTGCATCTGCTCGAATTCCTTGAGCAGGCGGTTGACTTCCTGCACCTGCACGCCCGCGCCCATGGCAATGCGCTTCTTGCGCGTGGCCTTGATCAGCTCGGGCTTGCTGCGCTCCTTGGCGGTCATCGAGCAGATGATGCCTTCCTTGCGGCGCATTTCGCGCTCGGCCTTGTCCATGTCGACCTGACCGGCCTTGGCCGACATCTGGCTGGGCAGCTTGTCCATCAGGCTGGAGAGTCCGCCCATCTGCTTCATCTGCTGGATCTGGCCCAGGAAGTCGTTGAGATCGAAGCCGTCACCGCTCTTGACCTTGGCAGCCAGGCGTTGCGCGGCTTCCATGTCGACGCCGGCCGTGACCTGCTCGACCAGCGCGACGATATCGCCCATGCCCAGCACACGGCCCGCATGGCGCTGCGCGTCAAACACTTCCAGACCGTCGAGCTTTTCCGACACCCCGGCAAACTTGATGGGCGCGCCCGTGATCTGGCGCACCGACAGCGCCGCGCCGCCGCGCGAGTCGCCGTCCAGCTTGGTCAGCACGATGCCGGTGAGCGGCAGCGCTTCCTTGAACGCCTTGGCGGTGTTGATCGCATCCTGGCCCTGCATCGCATCGACGACAAACAGGGTTTCCACCGGCTTGAGCACGGCGTGCAGCTCCTGGATTTCGCGCATCAGCACTTCGTCGATTGCCAGGCGGCCCGCGGTATCGACCAGCAGCACGTCAAAGAAGTGGCGCTTGGCGTAGTCCAGCGCGGCGCGCGCGATGTCCAGCGGCTTCTGATCGGGCGTGCTCGGGAACCATTCGGCACCCGCCTGGGCGGTGACGGTCTTGAGCTGCTCGATGGCCGCGGGGCGGTAGACGTCGCCCGACACGGTCAGTACTTTTTTCTTGCGCTTTTCAATCAGGTGCTTGGCGAGCTTGGCCGTGGTCGTGGTCTTGCCCGCGCCCTGCAGGCCGGCCATCAGGATCACGGCCGGCGGCTGGGCGTTGAGGTTGATGTCGCTGACGCCCTCGCCCATGGTCGCGGCAAGCTCGGCATTGACGATGGAGACCAGCACCTGGCCAGGCTGCAGCGAGGAAAGCACCTCCTGGCCCAGCGCCTTTTCCTTGACGCGTGCAATGAAGTCGCGCACCACGGGCAGGGCCACATCGGCCTCCAGCAAGGCCATGCGCACTTCGCGCAGCATGTCCTGCACATTGGATTCGGTGATGCGGGCCTGGCCACGCATCTCCTTGACGAGGCGCGAGAGTTTTTCGGTAAGAGCGGAGGCCATAAGCAGGAAGTTCCGGTAGGTGCTGCGGCCGGCCGGGGCGGCCGGTCGTGGGCGGGACCGCGCCGCTGGGCGCGAAGGCGGCAGCATGCAAGAGTGAAGCCGTTAATTTTACCCGCTGGACCGGTTGGCGGGCGCGGCCCATGCCCCTGCCGGTGCGCATCACGCGGAGATTGCGGGCGCGTGCGAAGCGTGTACGATTTGATACAGACGGCGTAACCGCCTCTGTAACAGTATGCCCGTGCATTGCCTGGTCGCCTTACGCTTTCTGGAGCTGTCATGTCCGACATTCCTTACCGCCAGTATCTGGACCAGATTGCCGATGACTTCATCTTGCATGACGCCCAGGGCAAGATCCTGGAAGTCGGCGCCCAGGCCTGCCTGAGCCTGGGCTACAGCCATGCCGAGCTGCTGGGACTGAAAGTCAGCGACCTGTCGGCAGCGCATTCGGCCCACGCCCTCCAGCAGCTCTGGGACTCCATGGAGCCGGGCCGCGCCAGGCGCTGGCTCGACAAGCTGCGCCGCGGCGACGGCACGCTGATGCCGGTCGAGATGCAGATTTCCTGCCAGTGCGTGGACGGCGAGAAACGGTTTTTCACGCTGTCGCGCGACACCAGCGAGCGCACAGGGCGCGAGGCGAAAATCCGCGCGCTCAACACCCAGCTCGAACGCCAGGTGCAGGAAAGCACGCGCCAATGGAAAGACACGGCGCGCCTGCTCGATGCGGTGCTGCGCGATACGCCCGACATCATCTACCTCAAGGACCTCGAGGGCCGCTACCTGTTCTGCAACGATGCCGCGATACGCTTTTTCGCGCGCCCCAAGCACCAGGTGCTGGGCTACACCGATGCCGATTTCTTTCCCGAAGGCGTGGCCGAATGCGAAGCCAGCGACCAGCAGGTGCTCAGCAGCAACATCGCCCACACGTCGGACCAGCCCATCATGCACCAGGGCCAGATGCGCATCTTCCAGACCATCAAGAGCCCGTTTCGCGATGAAAGCGGCGAGTTGATCGGGTTGCTGGGCATCTCCCGGGACATGACCGACGTGCGCCTGGCGCGCGAGAAACTGCAGCAAAGCCATGACTCCTTGCAGCGCGCCGAGCGGCTGTCGCACACCGGCAGCTGGACGCTGGACCTGGCGACGCGCCGCTTCAGCGCGTCGGAAATGCTCTGTGAGATGTGCGGCGCCGATCCCAACGGCCCGGCGCTCACGCCCGAGAGCCTGAGCAGCATGCTGGACCCGCAGGACTACCAATCCGCGATGCAGGCCATCACGGCATGTGCCCAGCAAGGCAGCTCCTATGACCTCAGCGTGCGCCACCGGCGCCGGGGCGGTGGCAGCTTTCCGGCGCGCTTCCGGGGCCAGGCACTGCGCGATCACCAGGGACGGATCTACGCGCTCAGCGGCACGGTGCAGGACCTGTCCGAGCACGAACAGGCGCGCGAACGGCTCGAAGCCCTGGCCGACAACCTGCCAAGCGGCGCGATCTACCGCATCGAGGAAAAGGACGGCCGGCTGCAGCTGACGTATATCAGCGCCGGCATCGAGGCGCTGATCGGCGTGGCGGCGCGCACCATACTCGCCGACGACCGGACCTATCTAGACACCATCGTGGCCGAAGACCGCGCGCGCCACGACGCGCTGCTGCAGCAGTCGCAAGCGAGCGGCAACGCCTTTGACTGCAGCTTTCGCATCCTGCGGCCCGATGGCAGCCAGCGCTGGCTGCGCAGCCGCGCGGCGCTGCACGGCATCGATGGCGCTGCGGTCTGGGATGGTGTGCTGCTCGACATCACCCACGAGCGCGAAGCCGAGCAGGCGCTGCAGCAGGCCAAGGCCGCGGCCGAGAAGGCGGAGCGCGTAAAGTCGGACTTTCTGGCCACCATGAGCCATGAAATCCGCACACCGATGAACACCGTCATCGGCATGACCCGGCTGCTGCAGCAGACGCCGCTGCTGCCCCGGCAGCGCAACTACCTTGACAAGGTCGAGCTGTCGGCCAAGGCCTTGCTGGCAATCATCAACGACATTCTCGACTTCTCGAAGATCGAGGCCGGCATGCTGCGCCTGGAGGAAATCGACTTCGATCTCGACGCCATCCTGGAGACGGTATCGGCCATCAACACGCTGCGGGCCGAGGAAAAAGGCGTGGAGATCGTCTACCGCATTGCGCCCGAAGTGCCGCGGCGGCTGCGCGGCGACCCGCTGCGCCTGGGCCAGGTTCTCACCAACCTGGTCAGCAACGCCGTCAAGTTCACCGAGGAAGGGGAAATCTCCGTCTCGGTGCGTCTGGGCCTGGACACCGAACGACTGATGCTTGAAGTGCAGGTCAGCGACAGCGGCATTGGCATGAGCCCGGAGCAGGTGCAGCGGCTGTTTCGACCGTTTTCGCAGGCCGATGCGCAGACCACGCGCCGCTACGGCGGCACGGGCCTGGGGCTGGCCATCTGCCAGCAGCTGGTCACGCTGATGGGTGGCAGCATAGGCGTGGAAAGCGCGCTGGGCGAAGGCAGTCGCGTTCGCTTCACGGTCGCCCTGTCGCCCGCGCAGTCCGCCAGGGATGCACACCGGCGCTCCTGTGGCGCGCCCCTGTGCAAGCGCACGCTGGTGGTCGACGACAACGCCAGCGCGCGCCACATCCTGACCGAAATGCTCGGCGGCTTCGGCATGAACGCCGAGGCGGTGGCTTGCGGCGAAGTCGCCTTGCAGCGCCTGGAGCAGGCATCGCACGATGGCCGGCCCTACCAACTGGTGCTGCTCGACTGGCGCATGCCCGGCATGGACGGCCTCGAAGTCACGCGCCACATTCGCGAGCACGCCTGCCTGAGCGCGACGCCCGCGGTGCTCATGGTCACCTCCTATGCGCGCGAGGAAGTGCTGCGCCGCGCCGAGGCCCTGGGCGTGCAGGGCCTGCTGATCAAGCCCGTGACCGAATCGGTGCTGTTCAACACCATCCAGGACATCTTCCGCCCGCCGCTGACCGCCGACACGCACGAGCGCAGCTCGCTGGCGCCGACCTTGCGGATGTCGGACTTCGCCAGCCGGCTGAGCGCCAAGCGGGTGCTGGTGGTCGATGACAATGCGCTCAACCGCGAAGTGGCCGCCGAGTTTTTGCGGCTGCTCGACATGCAAGTCAGCTGCGCCCACCATGGCCGCCATGCGCTTGAACTGCTGCGCAGCAAGACCTTCGATGCCGTGCTGATGGACGTGCACATGCCCGACATGGACGGCCTGGAGGCCACGCGCGCGATCCGCGAGAACCCCGCCTGGCAGCAGCTGCCGGTCATCGCCTTGACGGCGCAGGCGCGCGAGCAGGACCGGCGGGAAATCAGCGCGGCCGGCATGAATGCCCACCTGACCAAGCCCATAGACCAGTACCAGCTGTATGCAACGCTGGACCAGCTGCTGCAGCCCGGCATGCCGGCCGTGCCGGCGCAGGGCGAAACGCCGAGCATTGACTGGCAGGCCGTGCACACGCGTTTTGCGGGCAGCGCCGAGCGCATACAGCGCCTGCTGCTGGGTTTCGTGCGCGATTTCAGCGGCGCGCCCGACGCGCTGGTGCAGGCGGCCCAGGCAGGCGACTGCGCGGCGCTGGCCGCGCTGACCCACAAGCTCAAGGGCGCGCTGGGCTACCTGGGCGCGCAGGAATTGCTTGAGCAGGCCGGTCAGCTCGAAGAGCTTGCGGACCAGCGCCAGCACGCGGCGCTGCAGCGCGCGCTACCGGCGTTTGAAAGCGCGCTGCGTCAGCTGCTCGCCCAGGTCGCGCAGACCACGGCCCGCGGCGCTCCCGCTGCCGACGGGGCCAGCCGCGGCGCCGATGTCGGCGACAGCGAAATCGCCCAGCGGTTCGCGGCGCTGCGCGGCCTGATTGCCCATGGCGACTATGCGGCCGTGGAGCAGCTCGAGCAGCTCGAGCAGCGGCTGCAGCCCGGCCACCATGCACAGCTCGCGTCCATCCAGGACCATGTGGACGACCTTGACACCGAACTCGCCCTGGCCGAGCTCAATGCGCTTGCCAGCAAGCTCGCCCTCCCCGATCAGGATTCCCCGCCATGAACCTGCCCATCGATGACCGTCCGACCATTCTGGTGGTCGACGATGAGCGGCTCAACCGCAATGCGCTGGCGGCGATGCTGGGCCTCGAATACCGCGTGCTGCTGGCCAAGGACGGAGCCGGCGCGCTGGCCCATGCGCAGCGCGAAGCCGCGCAGCTGCTGCTGATACTGCTGGATGTCAGCATGCCCGGCATGAGCGGCTACGAAGTGCTGGGCGCGCTGCGGGCCGACGAGCGCACCGCGGGCATTGCGGTGATCTTCATCACCGGCCAAAGCGACGATGCCGCCGAAGAGTACGGCCTCAATCTGGGCGCGGCCGACTATGTCTCCAAGCCCATACGCCCAGCCATCGTGCGGGTGCGCGTGCGCAACCAGATCCATCTGGCGCTGCAAAAGCGCGCGCTCGAGCGGCTGGCGCAGATCGACGGTCTCACGGGACTGGCCAATCGCCGCCATTTCGACGCCCAGTTCGATCGCGCCTGGCGCCGCTGCGCGCGCCTGGGCAGCCCGCTGGGCCTGGCGCTGGTGGACATAGACCACTTCAAGCAATACAACGACCGCTACGGCCATCTGCAGGGCGATGAAGCGCTGCGCACCGTGGCGCAGACGCTGCAGGCCCATGCGCGCCGACCCGATGACCTGGCGGCGCGCATAGGGGGAGAGGAATTCACGCTGCTGATGCCTGGCGATGAGCTGCTGGTGCAGCGCATCGAGGACTTCCGCCAGGCAGTTGTCGCGCAGTCCATCCCCCATGCCGACTCGTCGACCGGGCCGGCGCTCACCGTGAGCTGCGGCCTGGTCGTGGCCCACCAGCTCGATCGCATCACGCCCACCGAGCTGCTGCAAAAGGCCGATGCCCTGCTCTACACCGCCAAATCCCAGGGACGCAACCGCACGGTGGCCTGGACACAGGGCTGATTTGCGCGCCCCGCCGCCGCGAGATATCACCGTGCGCGCGCAGGTCCAATCCGCGGCTGCGCGGATTCGGCCTGCGCCGGTCTATCATTGAAAGATGGTTTCCTTTGCCTCCATGCATACTCCTTCTCCGGGCCTGACCTGGTTCCTGGCCCTGGCCGCGGCCTGCGCCTATGCGATTCCCGCCGCGCGCATAGGGGAAACCGCCGCGCGCACGGCCCTGGGCATTGCCTGGGCGCTGCACGCGGCCTTTCTTGCCTGGGGTCAATGGGGCGCGACCCCGCACTTCGGCTTCGCCACCGCGCTGTCCATCACCGCCTGGTTGATGCTTACGGTCTACGGCGTCGAACAGCAGCTCTATCCCAAACTGCGCACCCGCGCGCTGCTCGGCCTGCTGGGTGCGGCGTCGGTGGTGCTGGCGGCGCTGTTTCCCGGCAAGCCGCTGCAGGTCAATTCCTCGGCCTGGCTGCCGCTGCACCTGGCGCTGGGCATTGCCTCCTACGGCCTGTTCACCGCCGCAGTCGTGCACGCCACCTTGATGAACCATGCGGAAAAACGCATACGCCTTGCGGCCGACCAGGACAGCGGCATTCCGCTGTTGACGCTGGAGCGCCTGACGTTCCGTTTCGTCGCCGCCGGCTTCTGGCTGCTGACCGCGACGCTGCTGGCCGGCTGGCTGTTCGGCGAGGCGCTGTACGGCAGCGCCTGGCGCTGGGATCACAAGACCATCTTCTCGCTGCTGGCCTGGCTGACCTTTGCCACGCTGCTGATCGGTCGCGCGCGCTTTGGCTGGCGCGGCCGCCATGCGGTGCATGTGCTGTACGCCGGCGCGCTGCTGCTACTGCTGTCATATGCAGGCTCGCGTTTTGTCATGGAAGTCCTGCTGGAACGTTTGGCATGAAATACATCCTCGTTTTGCTGGTGATCGTGATTGCCGTGGGCGTCTGGCGCAACCGTCGCCGGGCCGAAGACCTCGAGGCACGCCGCCCCGCCCCGCGCCCCGGCAACCGCCTGCAGCCGCCCCAGGACATGGTGGCCTGCGCCCATTGCGGGCTGCATCTGCCGCGCAGCGATGCGCTGGTGCTGGGTGCATCGCCACAGCCTGAGTATTACTGCAGCCCCGAACACCGCGCCCAGGGCCCGGCCTGAGGCGGCGCTGCGCCCTGGCCATGGTTGCAACCCACCGTATCGTCCCTCCCCCTGCCTTCCTGGCCGAGCCGCAGGTGGTACGCCTGTGGAACGGTTTTCTCAACGGCCGCGTGCTGGTGGCTGGAGTGCTGCTTGCGCTGCAGGGGCTGAGCCTCACGGTCCAGAGCCAGATTTCCCCGCTGCTGTGGTCGGTATGCGCCATCTATCTGGCGCTGACCGTGTTCACGCGCATTGCCGGACGCCGCTCGCCGCCGCCACCCCAGGTCGGCTGGCACTGGCTGCCGCTGATCGGCGTCGACATTGCCGTCGTCTGCCTGCTGCAGCTGCAGCAGACCAGCCCGATGAACTACGCGCCGCTGCTGGCGCTGCCCATACTGATGGCCTCGGCGCTGGGCACGCTGCTGCTGGCCTTCGCCACCACCGCCAGCGTCACCTTGCTGCTGCTGGGCTGGACCGGCTGGAGCGGCCGCCAGGGCATGGCGGATCTCACGCAGCAGTACTTCCAGACGGCGCTGACCTGCGCGGGCTATTTTCTGATGGCCTACCTCACGCACCAGCTGGCACAGCGCCTGCAGCGTGAACAGCAGCTTTCGCTGCAAAGCCGCCAGGCGGCCCACCTGCAGGAGCAGGTCAACCACCTCATCATCCACCACCTCGACGACGGCGTGCTGGCCATGGACCGCCAGGGCCAGGTGCATACCGCCAACCCCGCGGCGCGGCTGCTGCTCGACTGCGGCGCGAGCCTGCAGCTGCCGTTTGCGCTCACGGCCAGCGCCGGCAATGCTCCCCTGGCCACGCTGGTGGAACAGACCTTTGCCAGCGGCGCGGCGCTGAGCGCCGACATGGATCTGGTGCATGCCGATCACAATCCGCTGGGCCTGCATGTGCGTACCTGGCTCACGAGCCCGCTGGATGCGACGCCGTCCCTGGCGCACGACGCGCTGGCGGCGCAGTGGTGCGTGGTGTTTTTGCATGACCTGCGCGAGATGCAGGCCCGGCTGCGCACCGAGAAACTCGCGGCCATGGGCCGCATGTCGGCCGCCGTGGCGCATGAAATCCGCAATCCGCTGGCCGCCATCAGCCAGGCCAACGCGCTGCTTGCCGAAGATCTGACCGACCCGGGCCAGCAGCGCCTGAGCCAGATGGTCGCGCACAACGCCCAGCGCCTGGCGCGCATTGCCGAGGAGGTGCTGGACATCGCCCGCGTGCAGCAGCAGATCCATGCGGCCGAAGCCAGCGCGCTGCCGCTGGACGAACAGGTCGAGTCCATCTGGCAGGAGTGGAGCAGCCAGGCGCCCGGCGCCGAGGGCACTGCGCGCCAGGCGCTGGTGGAGCTGCAGGCCGACCGGGCACTGGTTGCCTTCGACGCCGAGCACCTGCGGCGGGTGCTCGTCAACCTGCTGGACAACGCCCAGCGTTTTCGCAGCGGCGCCGCCGACGGCCTGCAGCTGCACACCGGCCATGCCGGCACGACTCCCGTGCCCGGCAGCGCGCCGCCCGTGGGCACCCAGGTATGGCTGCAGGTCTGGAGCGACGGCGCAGCGCTGGACGCCTCGGTGCAGCGCCACCTGTTCGAGCCATTTTTCTCCTCCCAGAGCCGGTCCACCGGCCTGGGGCTCTATATATGCCGGGAGCTGTGCGAGCGCTATGGCGCGCGCCTGGGCTACCAGCGGCTGGCACGCCGCACCGCGCGCGGCAGCGTCGAGGGCAATGCCTTCACGCTGGTGTTCTATCCCACCGCCGTCCTGGGTACGCCTTCGTACCGCCTGGATACCATCGTCGTATGACACATGTGCCCCATGCCTGATATAGCCGCCTCCATCCTGGTCATCGACGATGAGCCCGACCTGCGCACGCTCTATGAGTTGACCCTGCTGCGCGAAGGCTACCGCGTCGAAACCGCCGAAAGCGTGCAGGAAGCGCGCGCGGCGCTGCAGGCCCAGCGATTCGACGCCGTGCTCACCGACATGCGCCTGCCCGACGGCCTGGGGCTGGACCTGCTGCACGAGCTGCGCGCACAGCAGCGCCCCGAGCGCTGCGTGGTCATCACCGCCCACAGCTCGGCCGAGAATGCCGTCGAAGCGCTGCGCGCCGGGGCTTTCGACTATCTGAGCAAGCCCGTGGATCTCAAGCAGTTTCGCGCCGTCGTGGCGTCGGCCGTGCACCGACCCGCACCCTCGGCCAGCGCCAGACCCGGGCGCGGCGCGCGCGGCAGCGGCGGGCGCGAGGGCGAAACGCGCCTGGCCGACCCGGCCGGCGCGCTGGCACAGCTGGTGGGCGAATCGCCCGCCATGCGCGCGGTCAAGCAGAACATTCTCAAGGTCGCCAAGGGCATGGCCCCGGTGCTGGTGCAGGGCGAATCGGGCACGGGCAAGGAGCTGGTCGCGCGCGCGCTGCACGCCTGCAGCCACCGCGCCGACGGCCCGCTGATCGCGGTCAACTGCGGCGCGATTCCCGACAACCTGCTCGAAGCCGAGTTCTTCGGCGCGCGCAAGGGCTCGTACACCGGTGCCGCGCACGACCGCAACGGCTATTTCCAGGCCGCGCGCGGCGGCACGCTGTTCCTCGACGAAATCGGCGACCTGCCGCTGGCCATGCAGGCCAAGCTGCTGCGCGCCATCCAGGAGCGGCGCGTGCGCCCGCTGGGCTCGACCCAGGAAGAGAGCGTCGACGTGCGCATCATCAGCGCCACCCACCGCGACCTGGCGCAGGAAGTGCCCGCGGGCCGCTTTCGCCAGGATCTGTACTACCGGCTCAACGTCATCGAGATCCGCCTGCCGCCGCTGCGCGAGCGCCGTGAAGACCTGCCCGCGCTGTGCGAGGTGCTGCTGGCGCGCATCGCGGCCGAGACCGGCTGCGCCGTGCCGCAGCTGTCGCCGCAATTCTTCGAGCAGCTCGCGCGCCTGCCGCTCACCGGCAATGTGCGCGAACTTGAAAACCAGTTGCACCGCGCGCTCACGCTCAGCGAAGGCCAGCAGCTGTCGCTCGATGCCGCCGCGCCCGACCCGCTGGCGCCCGCGGTGGCGGCCAGCGCGGACGCCGCCACGGGCCCCTGCCCCCTGCCCCAGGACCTGCAGGCCTGGCTCGACCAGCAGGAGCGCGACATCCTGGTGCGCGCCCTGCATGAAATGGGCTTCAACCGCACCGCGACCGCGGCCCGTCTGGGCATCAGCCTGCGCCAGATCCGTTACCGCATTGCGCGCCTGAACATTACCGCTCCCCATGACAGTGACTCCGCCGACAGCACCGACCCCCTCCCCCCGGCCGAATGATTGCGCCAGCTGCTGGTCCGCCAGCCGCTGGCAAGGCGGCTGGTACCAGCGCGCGCAGATCCTGCGCTCGCCCAACTTCGGCCCGCGGCCCGAAGGCGCACAGATCGATCTGCTGGTGCTGCATTCCATCAGCCTGCCGCCCGGAGAATACGGCACGGGCGCGGTGCAGCAGCTGTTCACCAATCAGCTTGACTGGGATGCCCACCCCTATTACCAGACCATACGCGGCATCGAGGTCTCGGCGCATTTCTTCATCACGCGCGCGGGCGTCATCTGGCAGTTCGTCGATTGCGGGCAGCGCGCCTGGCACGCGGGCGCGTCCAGTTGGCGCGGGCGCGGCAACTGCAACGACGACTCTATAGGCATAGAGCTCGAAGGCCTCGAAGGCCTGAGCTTCGAGGGGGCGCAATACGCGGCGCTGGCCCGGCTGTGCGCCGACCTCGTGGCGCACTACCCTGTGCGCCATGTCGCCGGCCACGAACACATCGCGCCGGGGCGCAAGCTCGACCCGGGGCCGGGCTTCGACTGGGCGCGGCTGCGCGGCGCGCTGGCAGGCGCTGCGCTGCAATGGCCGCCAGGCGCATAAGACGTTTTTTCAGCAGCGTCAATCGGCGTCTGTGCCGTCTCCGGTTTTTTTGCCACGCCGATAAAAAATTTTTGCGCGCGCGGCAAAGTCCGGCACTCCGGCGCAAGCCCGCGCGGGCCCTGGCCCTTGCCGCCCACGGGCCTCTTCCAAGGCCTGGAAAAGGCCTGCCATTCCTTTTCGTTACCAAGGGTTTCGACCTGTTTTCGCCCTCCCCATGGAGGGTCCGCGCTACACTAGCACCCGAAGCAAAGACACTACCTGTAGTGGTCGACACCACCCGCAAGCACTACATTTAGTGTTAAAAAGTTGTGCACAGCGTGTGCATGGCTTGTGGACAAGCCACCGCGCTGCCGGCCATTCGCCACTACAGCGCCATCACTTAAACGCCCAAGAGGAATCCATGCAAGAAGCGTTGAACCCCGTATCCACTGCGTCCGCCGATGCAGCGAACCACTCGGCTAACGAGCAGTACCACGTCATGCGCCGCAGCGGCGACGTCGTGGACTTCACGCCGCAGAAAATCGCCATTGCCGTGACCAAGGCCTTCCTGGCCGTGCGCGGCGCCCAGGGCGCGGCTTCGTCCAGCGTGCGCGAGATGGTGGACGAGCTCACGCAAGGCGTGGTGCGCGCGCTGGTGCGCTCGCGTCCGGGCGGCGGCACCTTCCACATCGAAGACATCCAGGACCAGGTCGAACTCGGCCTGATGCGTGGCGGCCACCATGAGGTCGCGCGCGCCTATGTGCTGTACCGCGAACGCCGCAACCAGGAACGCGCCGAGCAAAAGAAGGCCGAACAGGCCACGGCTGCTCCCGCCCCCGTGCTGCATGTCACCGACAAGGGCCAGCGCGTGCCGCTGGACCGCGCCCGCCTGCTGGCGCTGATCGAAGCCGCATGCAAGGGACTGAACGCCGACATCAAGCCCGACCCCATCGTCCAGGAAACGCTGCGCAACCTGTATGACGGCGTGCCCATCGACGAAGTGTTCAAGGCCGCCATTCTGGCCGCGCGCACGCTGATCGAGAAGGACCCCGACTACACCTACGCCACCGCGCGCCTGCTGCTGCACACCATCGTGCGCGAAGTCATGGGCCGCGATGTCGCGCCCGCCGACATGGCCCAGGCCTATGTCGACTACTTCCCCGGCTTCGTGCAAAACGGCGTTGACCACGAACTGCTCAACCCCGAGCTGCTCAACTACGACTTGCCGCGCCTGGCGCAAGCCCTCAAGGCCGAACGCGACCAGCAGTTCGACTACCTGGGTCTGCAGACGCTGTATGACCGCTACTTCCTGCACGTCAAGAAGACGCGCATCGAGCTGCCCCAGTCGTTCTTCATGCGCGTGGCCATGGGCCTGGCGCTGGGCGAAGCCGACCGCAACGCACGCGCCATCGAGTTCTATGAGCTGCTGAGCTCGTTTGACTTCATGAGCAGCACGCCCACGCTGTTCAACAGCGGCACGCTGCGTTCGCAGCTGTCGAGCTGCTACCTGACCACGGTGCCCGACCACCTCGAAGGCATCTACGACGCCATCAAGGAAAACGCACTGCTGTCGAAGTTCGCCGGCGGCCTGGGCAACGACTGGACGCGCGTGCGCGCCCTGGGTTCGCGCATCAAGGGCACAAACGGCGAATCGCAAGGCGTCGTGCCTTTCCTCAAGGTGGTCAACGACACGGCCGTGGCCGTGAACCAGGGCGGCAAGCGCAAGGGCGCGGTCTGCACCTACCTGGAAACCTGGCACCTCGACATCGAGGAGTTCCTGGAGCTGCGCAAGAACACCGGCGACGACCGCCGCCGCACGCACGACATGAACACCGCCAACTGGATCCCCGATCTGTTCATGCGCCGCGTGATTGAAAAGGGCACCTGGACGCTGTTCTCCCCGGCCGACGTGCCCGACCTGCATGACCTGTTCGGTGCCGACTTCGAAAAGGCCTACACGGCCTACGAAACCAAGGCGGCAAACGGCGAAATCAAGCTGCACAAGACCCTGCCGGCCACCGATCTGTGGCGCAAGATGCTGTCCATGCTGTTCGAGACCGGCCACCCCTGGATCACGTTCAAGGACCCCTGCAACATCCGCTCGCCGCAGCAGCATGTGGGCGTGGTGCACTCGTCCAACCTGTGCACCGAGATCACGCTCAACACCAGCGACACCGAAACTGCGGTCTGCAACCTCGGCTCGGTCAACCTGGTGCGCCACATCAAGAACGGCCAGCTCGACCACGAGAAGCTGCGCAAGACCATCACCACGGCGATGCGCATGCTCGACAACGTGATCGACATCAACTACTACGCGGTGCAGAAGGCCAAGGATTCGAACCTGCGCCACCGCCCCGTGGGCCTGGGCCTGATGGGCTTCCAGGACGCGCTGTATGAAATGCGCATGCCCTACGCCTCGCTGCAGGCCGTGGAGTTCGCCGACCAGTCGATGGAAGCCATCTGCTACTACGCCTACTGGGCGTCGACCGAGCTGTCCAAGGAACGCGGCGCCTACTCGACCTTCAAGGGCTCGCTGTGGGACCGTGGCATCCTGCCGCTGGACACGCTGGACCTGCTCGAGAAGGCACGTGGCGGCTATGTCGAAGTCGATCGCTCCATCCGCCTCGACTGGGACGGCCTGCGCAGCAAGATCGCGGCCGACGGCATGCGCAACTCCAATTGCGTGGCCATTGCCCCCACGGCAACCATCTCCAACATCGTTGGCGTGGACGCCTCGATCGAGCCTTCGTTCGGCAATCTGTCGGTCAAGTCCAACCTGTCGGGTGAATTCACCATCATCAACAACTACCTGGTGCGCGACCTCAAGCGCCTGGGCCTGTGGGATGACGTGATGGTCATGGACCTGAAGCACTTCGATGGCTCGCTGCGCCCCATCGATCGCGTGCCCCAGGAGATCAAGGACCAGTACGCCACCGCGTTCGAAGTCTCGCCCGAATGGCTGGTTGAAGCCGCATCGCGTCGCCAGAAGTGGATAGACCAGGCCCAGAGCCTGAACATCTACATGGCCGGCGCCTCGGGCAAGAAGCTTGACGACACCTACAAGCTGGCCTGGCTGCGCGGTCTGAAGACCACCTACTATCTGCGCACCACCAGCGCCACGCAGGTCGAGAAGTCCACGGTGCAAAGCCGCACGCTCAACGCCGTGTCGTCGTCGGCACCGGCCACGGCTGCCGCTGTCACGGCCGCTGCCACGGTGGCCTCGGCCGCCGCTGCCGCAGTGCCCAGCGCGCTGGAAAAAGCCGCCGCCGCCGCCCTGGCCAGCACGCCCGCCACGGACATCAAGTTCTGCGCGATCGATGACCCAGGCTGCGAGGCTTGCCAGTAAGCCTTTGAACGCCTCCGGGCGTTGACCCCTCCGGCTGCGGCCGGTGGGGGCGCGAAAAGCGCGGCACCGTGCCGCGCCCGCTTTCTGCAAAAATAATACGAATGCCGGCCCTCGGAATCCGCAGGCTCGCTCCACGGACTTCCGCGCGCAATGCCGGCCATGCTGCCCCGCATCGCAGCCCCTTTCAGGAATACACCATGCTGACTTTCGACGACGACACCTCCTCCAACGCCCCGGCCGACGACGCACAGGCCGCCGCGCCCGCCACCTTCAAGCGCGTGAATGCCGCCGACAAGCGCATCATCAACGCCAAGACCGACGTCAACCAGCTGGTGCCGTTCAAGTACAAGTGGGCCTGGGAAAAGTACCTGGCCACCTGCGCCAACCACTGGATGCCGCAGGAAGTGAACATGACGCGCGACATCGCGTTGTGGAAGGACCCCAACGGCCTGACCGAAGACGAGCGCCGCATCGTCAAGCGCAACCTGGGCTTCTTTGTCACGGCCGACTCGCTGGCCGCGAACAACATCGTGCTGGGCACCTACCGCCACATCACCGCGCCCGAATGCCGCCAGTTCCTGCTGCGCCAGGCGTTCGAGGAAGCCATCCATACCCACGCCTATCAGTACATCGTCGAGTCGCTGGGGCTGGAAGAAGGCGAGATCTTCAACGCCTATAACGAAGTCAAGTCGATCCGTGACAAGGACGAGTTCCTGATCCCGTACATCGAGGCGATCATGGACCCGAACTTCCACACCGGCACGCCCGAGACCGACCAGACGCTGCTCAAGTCGCTGATCGTTTTCGCCTGCCTGATGGAAGGCCTGTTCTTCTACGTCGGCTTCACGCAGATCCTGGCGCTGGGCCGCCAGAACAAGATGACCGGTGCCGCCGAACAGTACCAGTACATCCTGCGCGACGAGTCCATGCACTGCAACTTCGGCATCGACCTGATCAACCAGCTCAAGCTGGAGAATCCCCACCTCTGGACCAACGAGTTCAAGGAAGAGATCAAGGCGCTGTTCACCAAGGCCGTCGAACTCGAATACGCCTATGCCGAAGACACCATGCCGCGCGGCGTGCTGGGCATGAACGCATCGATGTTCAAGGGCTACCTGCGCTACATCGCCAACCGCCGGGCCACGCAAATCGGCCTGGAAGAACTGTTCCCCGGCGAAGAAAATCCTTTCCCTTGGATGAGCGAGATGATCGATTTGAAGAAGGAACGTAACTTCTTTGAGACACGCGTGATCGAGTATCAGACCGGCGGCGCACTTTCCTGGGATTAATCGCTCTCCAGCAGGCACAATGGCACAGATCTACCGTCCCGAACAAATCACTTTGATTCAAGGTGCTGCGCGGGGCGATTCCGTGTTCATTGCGATGCGTCACTCCACATCGCTATGGATCGCTTCCTGCCCATGTGCAGTCGAAGTGTTTTGTGCAAATCGACCAAGGAGAAGATGATGGCAACTGCGAAAAAAACGGCCGACAAAAAGGCCTCGACTGCTACCCCGGCAGAGTCCGTGAAAAAAGCGGCAGCACCTGCCACGAAAGTGGCGGCAAAGGCCACGACCGTGACCAAGGCCGCGGCACCGAAGAAGGCTGCTGCGCCCAAGGCCGCAGCCAAGCCCGCACCCGCAACCAAGCCGGCAGCAACGGCGAAGAAGGCTGTTGCGGCCAAGCCCGCAGCAGCGCCTAAGACCGCTGCCGCCAAGCCGGCCGCAACCTCTACCAAAGCCGCGGTGACCAAGCCGACCACGGCTTCGGCCAAGGCTGCTGCTCCAGCGAAGAAGGCTGCCGCACCTGCCAAGAAAGCCGCTGCACCGGCAAAGGCCGCCTCTGTGAAGGCTGCTGCGCCTGCCAAGGCTGCCGCGCCCGCGAAGAAGGCTGCTGCGCCTGCCAAGGCTGCCGCACCTGCAAAGAAGGCTGCTGCGCCTGCCAAGGCTGCCGCACCTGCAAAGAAGGCTGCTGCGCCTGCCAAGGCTGCCGCTCCCGCGAAGAAGGCTGCTGCGCCTGCCAAGGCTGCCGCTCCCGCGAAGAAGGCCGCTGCGCCTGCCAAGGCTGCTGCTCCCGCGAAGAAGGCCGCTGCGCCTGCCAAGGCTGCTGCTCCCGCGAAAAAGGCCGCTGCGCCTGCCAAGGCTGCTGCTCCCGCGAAAAAGGCTGCTGCGCCTGCCAAGGCCGCCGCCCCTGCGAAAAAGGCTGCCGCACCTGCAAAGGCTGCTGCACCTGCCAAGGCCGCTGCACCTGCGAAGAAGGCGGCTGCGCCTGCAAAGGCTGCCGCTCCCGCCAAGGCTGCTGCTCCCGCCAAGAAGGCGGCTGCTGCTCCGGCGAAGGCCGCTCCCGCAAAGGCTGCTGCGCCCGCAAAGAAGCCCGCTGCAAAGAAGCCTGCCAAGGCCGCTGCAGCCCCGGCGGCCGTCGCCGCACCGGTGGCACAGACCGCACTGAACCCGCAAGCCGCATGGCCCTTCCCCACGGGCACCAAGCCCTGAGGCATGACGCTCCTCGCCAAAGCCCGAAGCCGCAAGGCCTCGGGCTTTTTTAATGCCTGCATCACGCGCCCGCGCGCGCCACGGCCAGGACGCCGAAATGCCGGGCCACCATTTCCCTGAGCAGCTGTTCGACAAAGCGCGTGAGCCGCGTGGCGGGCTTGGCGCGCGGCACGGCCAGCACGAAGTTGTTGCGCATGGCAGGGGCCACGACATGCGCGACATGCAGTGGCTGCGGGTAATTCCAGCCTATTGTTGCGCTCAGCGGCAGCAAGGTATCGCCCACGCCGCGCGCCACCAGCGACAGCACGGTCTGCACCGAATCCACTTCGGCCACCAGTCGCAGCGACAGGCCGCGCGGTGCGGTGTGGGCCTCGAGCAGCGAGCGCAGGGCATTGGGCGAGCGCGCCATCACCAGCTCGCGCTGCACCAGCTGCGTCAGGCGTATCTTCGCCGGCAGAGGCTGCTTGCTGATGAACACCATGGGCTCGCGCAACAGGGTCTCGGTCATCAGCTGCGGCGAATGCGGCGGGTCGAACATCAGCGCCAGATCCACCCGCCCGGCCAGCAGCCATTCGCGCAGGCGGATGCTCAGGTTCTCCTCGATGGAAATCGTCGCATCGGGAAACTCCTGGCGAAACGCCAGCACCAGGTCCGCGGCAATCACATGCGCCACGCGCGGCGGCAGGCCGATGCTGATGCGCCCGCGCGGGCTGCGCAGCCGTTCAGCCATGTCGGACTGCGCATGTGCGGCCAGCGCAAAGATGGCGTTCGCATGCTCGAGCAGCGCCGCCCCGGACTCGGTGAGCTGGGCGCCCCGCCCGGTGCGCTCGAGCAGGCGCTGGCCCAGTTCGGTCTCGAGCAGCAGCACCTGGCGGCTCAGCGCCGGCTGCGACAGATGCAGTGACGCAGCCGCGCGGCTGAAGCTGCCCGCCTGGGCGACGGCGGAAAAATAACGAAGACGTGTCAGATCCATCAGCGGTTCACCGGTTGGTTGAAGGCATTTTCATGAGTATTGCTGATATCTGATATCCAATTTATTTCTACAAAAATGGCGCGGCTGCCGACCACAATGACGGCAGCCCATGACCATGCATTCCGCCCTTTCATCCCCCCAGGCCCGCAGCACGGACACGCTTGCGTTGCCGTGGGGCACCTGCGACAGCCATGTCCATGTCTACGAGCCCGAGCACACCATGCCTTCGGTGCTGGCCGCCCAGGCGCGCCATCTCGCGGGCCAGGACCACCGCCAGCTGTTTGCCCTGCACCGGCAACACGGCATTGCACGCTGCGTGGTGGTGCAGTCCGCGGCCTATGGCTTTGACAACCACTGGGTCGCACAGGCGCTGCAAGCCGGTGGCGGCCAATATGTGGGTGTGGCGCTTGCGCCCACCGATGCCTCCAATGCACAGCTGGAGCGCTTGGCCGCTGCGCGCTTTCGCGCCCTGCGCTTCAACTTCATGCGCCATCTGCCAGGCGCCGACCTGGCCGACGCCATCGCGCTGACACCGCGCCTGGCCGATGCGGGCCTGCATCTGCAGCTGCATTGCGAAAGCGATCGGCTGGCACAGCTGGCGGGGCCGCTGGCGCGCAGCGCCGTGCCGGTGGTGATCGACCACATGGGCCGCGTCGACGCCCGCCTGGGCCCCGCCCATCCGCATTTCCAGGCGCTGCGCGCGCTGCTGCGCCAGCCGAATGTCTTCGTCAAGCTCAGCGGCATAGACCGCATAGACCCGACACCACCGTATACCGCGGGGATTGCGCTGGCGCGCGCGCTGCTGGCCGAGTTTCCCGGCCAATGCCTGTGGGGCACCGACTGGCCCCATCCCAACCACCAGCATCTGCCCGACGACGGCCAGCTGATCCGCAGCCTGGACGCCATCGCCCCGAGCGCGGCCGCCCTGCAGGACCTGCTGGTCGACACGCCCGCGCGGCTCTACCTGTTCCCACCCCTTCCCCAACCGAGCATTTCGCGATGAGCTTTGACACCTCCACTCCCATGAACCCGCAGGGCCGGCTGGCCGGCAAGACTGTCTTCATCACCGGTGCCGGCTCGGTAGGCCCGGGCTGGGGCAACGGCCGCGCCATGGCGCTGCGCTTTGCGCAGGAAGGCGCAAGCGTCTACGGCGTGGACCGCGACGCCGAGCGCCTGGTCGAGACCAGCACCATGATCGAACAGATAGGCGGCAGCTTTGTCGCGGGCACCTGCGACGTGACCAGCGGCGCCTCCATCGAACAGGCAATTGGCGCCTGCCACAAACGCTTCGGGCGGCTCGACGTGCTGGTCAACAATGTCGGCGGCTCGGCCAAGGGCGGTCCGGTGGAAATGAGCGAGGAAGTCTGGGACGCCCAGGTGGATCACAACCTCAAGAGCGTGTTCCTGACCTGCAAGCATGCGCTGCCCCTGATGCTGGCCCAGGGCAGCGGCAACATCATCAATATTGCCTCGACCTCGGGCATACGCTGGACCGGCTCGGCACAGATTGCCTACGCCGCCACCAAGGCCGGCGTGATCCAGCTGTCGCGCGTGCTGGCCGTGCAATACGCCAAGCAGTCGATACGCGTGAACACCGTGGTGCCCGGCCAGCTGCACACCCCCATGGTGGAAATCCGCCTGGCCGGCCAGCGCGCGGGCGGCGATGTGCAGGCGCTGCTCGAGCAGCGCCAGTCGCGCATTCCCCTGCCCTTCATGGGCGACGGCCGCGATACGGCGAATGCCGCGCTGTATCTGGCCAGCGACGAGTCCCGCTTCGTGACCGGCACCGAAATCATCGTTGACGGCGGCATGTCGGTGCGCTGCGACTGACCCCCTTGCGGCTTTGACGCCTGCGCACAGGGCTCGCCGCAAAGCGGGCCCCGGGGAGTCCGTGCGTCCGGAAAAGCCGCACCCGGCCCTTTCTTTCTGCTCACACAAATCAAGGAGACACCATGAGCCATTCCCTTCCAACCCTGAACCGCCGCAAGCTGCTGGGCGCGGGCCTGGCCTGCGCGCTGCCCGCGACCATCGTTCACGCCCAGAATCCGGGCTGGCCGTCCAAGGGCAAGCCCGTCAAGTTCATCGTGCCGTTCGTGCCCGGCGGCACCTCCGACATCGTCGGTCGCACCGTGGCCCATGAGCTCACGCGCATTTTCGGCACCACGGTGATGGTCGAGAACAAGGCCGGCGGGGGCGGCGTGCCCGCAATGCTCGAAGTCGCGCGCTCGCCCGCCGACGGCTACACGCTGATCCAGGCCCATGTCGGATCCATGGCCGTGAACCCGTTCATCTACAGCAACCCGGGCTACGACGTGAACAAGGATTTCGTGCCGGTCACATTGTTCGTCAAGGTGCCCAGCCTGTTTGTCACCCACCCCAGCGTGCCGGCCAAGACGCTCAAGGAACTGATCGAGTACAGCAAGCAGAACCCCACGCTGCTGAACTACGCCTCGGCCGGCAACGCCAGCGCCGGGCATCTGGCCATCGAATATCTCAAGCTGACCACCGGCCTCAAGGCCACCCATATCCCCTACCGCGGCACCGGCCCGGCACTCAACGACTTGCTCGCGGGCCGCATCCACCTGTTCTCGGCCGGCACGCCGGCGCTGGCAAAGCACATCAAGAAAGGCTCGCTGCGCGGCATTGCCACCGGCACCAGGCAGCGCCTGCCGTCGCTGCCCGACATGCCCACGGTGGCCGAATCGGGTTATCCGGGTTTTGAATCGGTGCAGTGGTACGGCATGTTGGCGCCTGCGGGAACACCAGCCGAAGTGGTGCAGCGCCTGCAGGAAGCCTGCGTGACCGCGCTCAAGTCGCCCGATGTGGTGGCGCGCTTCCAGGACGAAGATGCGGTGGCTGGCGGCGAGACGCCCGCGCAGTTCGCGGCCTTCATCAAGGCCGAGCAGAATCGCTGGAAGGACATCGTCGCCAAGGCCGGCATACGCGCCGACTGAGGGCCAGGCTCAGCGTGCCGTGTGGCGCATCCGTCCGCGCCGGCAGGCCGCGGCCGCCGCACGGTTTCCCTTTTGCCTGCCGCAGATCGTTACTTCATGAGACTCTCCCCCATTCTTCCCGGCACACGCCCCGAACTGGCTGCGCAGGAAGCGCAGATCATTGCCGAGCGCGGACGCATTTCACCGCTGTACCAGGTGCTGCTCAACAGCCCGGCCATGGCCCATGGCTGGGAGCAGATGCTGTCGGCCGTGCGCAACCGCAGCAGCCTGGACGCGGGCCTGCGCGAGCTGGTGATACTGCGTGTCGCCGTGCTCAACAATGCCCCCTATGAGTTCGAGGCCCATGTGCCCCACGCCGAGCGCGCCGGCAAGAGCGCCGCGGCCATCGAAGCCATACGCAGCGAAACGCTTTTGCCCGACGCCCCCTGGACCGAAGCAGAACGTATCGCGCTGCAGCTCACCGATGCAATGACGCGCAGCATCGTGGTGTCGGACGCGCTGTTTGCCCAGGTGCGCGCGCATTTCGACGACCGCGCGCAGGTCGACCTGGTGGCGACGATTGGCGCCTACAACATGGTCTCGCGCTTTCTAAGCGCTTTCGAGATCGGTCACTGAGGCCTTGGCCGGCTCCAGATGCGCTGCCATAGTTCGCCCAGCGCCTCGCGCACCGGCAATTCCAGGGCCTGCTGCTCGACCTTGACCCGGCCTGCGGCGAGATCGGCGGCGCTGCCCAGCCGGAAGCGGAAGCTGTAGCGGCCTTCGCTGCCCATGCGCAGATCGCTGAGATACAGGCCTTCTCCGTCCTGTTCCAGCTTCACGAAGTTGTGCGCGAAGTCCGCGAGCTGGCGCACCGCGGGGGCCTGCGGCGCATGCAGCGCCTGCAACGTCGTGCCGCGCTCATGGCGCGTCCAGACCATCTCGCGGTCCGGGTCGAACAGCGAGTAATAGCCTTCCCAGTAATGCGTTTCGTCCATGGCCACGGCACGCCACAGCAGCGTGTTGAGCGGCGTGGGCGTGACCAGCAGCTGGGGCGCCGCAAGGCGTTGGGCCGCCAGCGAGGCCTGGGCGATGCCAATGACATGCTGCTGCGCCAGCACGCCCCAGGCCAGATACAGGCTGCTGAGCGCCAGGCCGATCTGGTTGGCGCGCAGGCCGGCAAACGACTTGCGGCACAGCGCGATGCCGACGCCAACCAGCAACGGCAAGGTATAGAGCGGGTCGATCACAAACACGCTGCCCAGCCCGTAAGCCTCGGTGCTGAACGGCCGCAGCAGCTGCGTCCCGTAGATCGTGAACCAATCCAGGATCGGATGGGTGACCAGTACCAGCGCCATCGCCAGCCACCAGCGGCGCCAATGGGCGCCTTCGCCGTGCAGCCGCGCTATGCTCCAGCCGAGCAGCGGCGCCAGCAGGAACAGGTAGAGCAACGAATGGCTGTTGCCGCGGTGGTTGACCATATTGGCCAGCGCATTGCCATGGTCGATGACCACGTCGAGGTCGGGCAGCGTGCCGGCCACCAGGCCCCAGAACGCGGCTTTCCAGACAGCGGTGCGGCGCCCGAGGGTGGCAATCGCCAGCGCCGAACCCAGCGCGATCTGTGAAACGGAATCCATGCTGATCCAAGATGAAAGTCGACCATGCTCTCAAGCGCAGGACGGGCCTGACGGCATATGCCCGCGTTGAAGGCGTGCGAAACTGGCACGGCCCGGCGTGGGGGCACCGAGCAAGGGCGGTCCAGTCCACTGCGCGCCGGGGGGGCGCCCTCTTGCGGCCCTTGTTCCAGGGAAGCGGCGCAGCCGCTCAGGGGGTACTTTCCTATTGCACCGCAAAGTCCAGCAGATAGTTCTGCGGGCCCTTGCTGGCGATCTTCAGCGCGCCCACGCGGTTGCCGAGTTCGGCGCAGCGCACCAGCGACCAGCCCTTCTCCAGTCCAAACAGCAGCGCGCCGCGCCAGGCATCGCCGCAGCCCGTGGGATCGACCACCTGCCTGGGCGCAACCGGCGCGACCGCCGTCTTGCTGCCCTGCTCCCAGACTTCGCAGCCGTCGGCGCCCAGCGTCACCACCAGGCCCTTGACTTGCTGCGACAGCGTTGCCAGGTCCATGCCCGTGCGGTCGCACAGTACCTTGGCTTCGTAGTCGTTGACGGCAATCCAGTCGGCTTGATCGATGAAGACCTTGAGTTCCTCGCCGTTGAACATCGGCAGGCCCTGGCCGGGATCGAAGACAAAAGGAATGCCCGCTTCCTTGAACTGGCGCGCGTGCTGGATCATGGCATCCCGCCCATCGGGCGCGACGATGCCCACGGCCGCGGGCGTCTCGGCCGAGATCTGCAGCAGATGGGCATGCGACATCGCACCGGGGTGGAAGGCCGTGATCTGGTTGTTGTCCTTGTCGGTCATGATCATGGCCTGGGCCGTATAGGTCTCGCCGCTCTCGCCCACATGGCGGGTCGAGATGCCCAGGCCGCGCATGTGCTCCAGATAGCTGCCGCCGTCGCTGCCCAGCATGGCCATGGGCAGCGGCTCGCCGCCCAGCAGCTTGAGGCTGTAGGCAATGTTGCCCGCGCAGCCGCCGAAGTCGCGGCGCAGCGTGGGCACCAGGAAGGACACATTGAGAATGTGCAACTGGTCGGGCAGGATCTGGTCCGCGAAACGACCCTCGAAGGTCATGATGGTGTCAAACGCGAGGGATCCACAAATGAGGGCGGCCATAGTCGGTGAGTTTTCCAAGGATCAGGGATAAAAGACAAGTGCACGATAACCCGCAATGCGCGTCGGCGTGGCGGTGACGACCAGGGGCATGCGCACGCTCCATTCGGCCTGCGCGCCCAGCGTGTCCGGCGCCTGCAGGTCGGCGGGCAGCAGCACGCGGCGCAGCACCGGCTGGTCCTGCAGATCGGTGAGCGTGAGTTCCACGGCAGGCATCGCAAGTTCGGTGCCGGCCTGGTTTTCCAGGGTCAGGCTCAGAAGATAGTTGTCGGCCTGCGCGCTGCGCGTGAAGGCCGAGCTGGAAATCACCACCTGGCTGATGTCCTGGCGCGCCGACAGCGTGCAGCCGCTCAGAGCGCACAGGCCCTGCAGCGCGGGGCGCAGCGCGGGTTTCCAGGCAGCCAGCGCATTGCGCTCCTGCAGCGCGACCTGCAGCGCCAGCCCCAGCAGCAGCACCGCGCTGCCCAGGCCCAGCGCCAGGCGCACTCCCGGCGCCTGCCAGAACGCCTTGCGCCGCGCGGCGCGCACAAAGCCGGGCTCGGCCTCGGGCAATTGCGCCAGAGCAGGCGCATCGTCGGGCGCACTCTGCGCGGCGGCGAAGTCCGGCACGGCTTGCACCTCGGGCAGCGGAGCCAATACCGGATCGGCCGGAAGTTCCGGCTCCAGGGGCGGCGCCGCAAAATCTTCAGGCTCGGGGTCAGGCTGTGCTGCTTCGGGGGTCAGCGGCGCGGCCGCGGGCTCGCCGGCGGCTTCGGCCTTGACTTCAGGTTCAGGTTCAGGTTCAGGTTCAGGTTCAGGCTCAGGCTCAGGTTCGGGCGCCTGGCGCACCGGCGGCACATCCTCATCGTCCTCGACCGCAGCGGGCAAGACATAGCCTGCGGCCTGCGCCGTTTCGGGCGGCTCCACGGGCGCAGCCGCGACGGGCGCGGGCGCGGCCGGCGACTCCAGCGTCAGCGTGGCGTCAAACACCTGCTCGCACTGGCCGCAGCGCACCCAGCCCTGCGAAATGCGCAACTGGTCGGCCACCACCTTGAACTTTGTTCCACAAGAAGGGCAGCGCGTGGTCTGGCTCATCGGCAGTTCCTGTCAAAAGTGGGGCGACCGGGAAGGGCTCAGCGCGAAGCGGTCATCAGGATCCAGCCGTCCTGCGCGTCCGCGACCTCGAGCTGCACCCAGGGCGCATAGGCCGCCTTGAGTTCGTCGGCCTGGCGCTCCAGGATACCGGCCAGCACCAGATTGCCGCCAGCGGCCACATGCGCGCACAGCAGCGGTGCAAGCACCTTCAGTGGCGAGGCCAGGATATTGGCCAGCACCGTGGCGTATTCGCCGCGCGCCTGGTCGGGCAGGCCGGCGGACAGCTGCACCCCATTGGCCTGGGCATTGAGCAGGGTCGAATCGACGGCGGCGGTATCGATGTCCACGGCGTCGATGTCGACCGCGCCGAACTTGGCCGCGCCTATGGCAAGAATGCCCGAGCCGCAGCCGTAGTCAAGCACCCGGCCCAGCGATCCCTCGGGCTGGCGCGCGATCCAGCGCAGGCACATGCGGGTTGTCGGGTGGGTGCCGGTGCCGAATGCCAGGCCCGGATCGAGGCGTATGCTGACCCTGGCCTGTTCAGGCAGGTCGTGCCAGGTGGGCACGATCCAGAACTCGGGCGTGATGTCCACGGGCGTGAACTGGGACTGCGTCAGGCGCACCCAGTCCTGCTCGGGAACATGGTTCACGCCCAGCACCGTGCAGCCTTCAAAGAAATCCTGCAGGCTCAGCAGCTGGCGCGCTTCCTGCGCCAGTTCCTCGGAGGGAAACAGCGCGACCATGCGGCTGCGCTGCCAGCCGTCCTTGGGCGGCGGCATGCCGGGCTCGCCAAACAATGCCTGTTCGGCCTCGGTCTGCGCATCGGCGTCCTCGACCGACACGCTCAGCGCGTCCAGCGCGTCCAGCGCATCGCTGATGGTTTCCACCCGGTCTTCCGGGCACAACAGGCTCAGTTCAAACATGACGCCGTTCCTTGTAAAAATGAAAATGCCGGCCTCCGTCGCCAGAGGCCAGCATGTGCGGTCACAGCCCTGCGGCCTGACTCATCGCTTGGGGTTGCGCAGCTGCAGCCACTCTTCCAGATAATGGATATTGGTGCCGCCTTCCATGAACTTGGCATCGACCATCAGATCCTTGTGCAGGGGAATGTTGGTGTTGATGCCTTCGACCACGGTTTCCAGCAGCGCCGTGCGCATGCGGGCCAGGGCCTGCTCGCGGGTGTCGCCGTGAACGATCAGCTTGCCGATCATCGAGTCGTAGTTCGGGGGCACGAAGTAGTTCGTGTAGATATGCGAATCGACGCGCACGCCCGGGCCGCCCGGTGCATGCCAGGTGGTGATGCGACCGGGAGACGGCGTGAACTTGTATGCGTCCTCGGCGTTGATCCGGCATTCGATCGCATGGCCGCGCAGCTCGATCTGGCGCTGCGTGAACGGCAGCTTCTCGTCGGCGGCGACCATGATCTGCGTCTTGACGATGTCGACGCCCGAAATCATTTCGGTCACGGGGTGCTCGACCTGAACCCGGGTGTTCATCTCGATGAAATAGAACTCGCCGTTTTCAAACAGGAACTCGAACGTGCCCGCGCCGCGGTAGCCGATCTTCTTGCAGGCCGCGACGCAGCGCTCGCCAATGCGTTCGATCAGCCGGCGTGGAATGCCGGGCGCGGGAGCCTCTTCGATCACCTTCTGGTGGCGGCGCTGCATGGAGCAGTCGCGCTCGCCCAGATAGACGGCGTTCTTGAACTTGTCGGCCAGCACCTGGATTTCAATGTGGCGCGGGTTCTGCAGGTACTTTTCCATGTACACCGCCGGGTTGCCGAACGCCGCGGCGGCTTCGGCCTTGGTCATCTGCACGGCATTGACCAGCGCGGCTTCGGTATGCACCACGCGCATGCCCCGGCCACCGCCGCCGCCTGCGGCCTTGATGATCACGGGATAGCCCACGGCCTTGGCAATGCGGCGGATCTGCACCGGATCGTCGGGCAGCTCGCCATCGGAGCCGGGAACGCAGGGCACACCGGCCTTGATCATTGCCTGCTTGGCCGAGACCTTGTCGCCCATGATGCGGATCGACTCGGGCGTGGGGCCGATGAACTGGAAGCCGCTTTTTTCCACGCGCTCGGCGAAGTCGGCGTTTTCACTGAGAAACCCGTAGCCGGGGTGAATGGCTTCGGCATCCGTTACTTCGGCCGCGGAAATGATGGCCGGCATGCTGAGATAGCTCAGCGGAGAAGGCGCTGGGCCTATGCAGACGGCTTCGTCGGCGAGCTTGACGTACTTGGCGTCACGATCGGCCTCGGAGTAGACCATCACGGCCTTGACACCCAGTTCGCGGCAGGCGCGCTGGATGCGCAGGGCAATTTCGCCCCGGTTGGCCACCAAAATTTTCTTAAACATGGAAGTCCTCGCAGCGCAGTGCCTGCGTATGGGCGCACGCCACAGTCATGGGCACAGCCGGGCGACAGGCGCGGCTGCTACTTTTTGCTTCACGCAGCATCACAGGCTCGCCGATCACTCGATCACGAACAGTGGTTGTCCGTATTCCACCGCCTGGCCGTTTTCGCCCAGGATGCGGGTGATCTTGCCCGACTTGTCGGCTTCGATCTCGTTGAGGATCTTCATCGCTTCAATGATGCAGATGGTCTCGCCTTCCTTGACTTCGGAGCCCAGCTCGACAAAGGGCTTGGCGCCCGGGCTTGACGAGCGGTAGAACGTGCCCACCATCGGCGACTTCACGACATGACCGGTCTCGGCAGCCACGGGAGCGGCCAGCTCGGCCGTGGGTGCGGCGGCAGGCGCAGGAGCCACGGGGGCGGCCACGGGCGCGGCGACGTACTGCTGCAGCACCTTGCCTTCGCTCTTGACGATACGCACTTTGCCTTCGGCCTCGGTGATTTCCAACTCTGACACGTTGGATTCAGAGACCAGATCAATCAGGGTCTTGAGTTTTCGCAAATCCATGGGAGCTCCAGCGACTAAAACTTAATAAGGGCGCGAATTTACTCCAATTTCGCCCTACTTCGCGCTTCGACGCACATTTTTCATCAACATCGCAAGGGAGATTAGGGAAAAAAGGCATGCCGCAGGCTAGCTTCTGGCCCATTGCGCAAGATCCTGCGCGCTCAGTTCGCCTATTTTACGTTGTCGCAGCTTTCCATCCGGGCCCAGAAAGACCGTGAAAGGCAGTCCGCCGTTCAGATTGCCCAGCGCACGCGTGAGCTGGCTGCCATCGGCGGCCATGCCGACCGGAAAGCCCAGGGGCTGGCGCTGCAGGAATTTCTGCACCGGCGCCTGCTTGTCGACGGCCAAGCCTACCACCTGAATGCCATGCGCGGCCTTGCGGCCGGCAAATTCGCTGAGCAGCGGCAATTCACGCACGCAGGGCGGGCACCAGGTGGCCCAGAAATTGACGATCAGCGGCTGGCCGCGCCAGGCCGCCATCGGCAGCGGCGCACCTTCGGGCGTGGTGAACTGCTGCTGCCAAAGCACTTCTTCAACGCCGGGCTCGGCGTCCCCGGGCGTGAGCCGCCACCAGGCCAGACCGGCGCCGGCAACCGCGGCCGCACCGGCGACGCCCGCACTCAGCCACAGGCGCCGGGAAGAAGAGGCGGCGCCCGCAGGGGCCGCCCGGGAAGAATCACTGGGCTGGTTTGGCTTCGTCATGGGTTCCATTATCTTCACGCAGCAGCTTGCGAACTGCCGCCATGTCGCCGCGCGGACTGCGGCCGTGAGAATCGGGGCGCAGCGCGCCGCGCAGATCGTCGAGATCGTAGACCAGCAGGTGGACACCGACAACCACATCGAGCTCGCGGCACATCACGCCCATGCTCAACGCCTCGACATCCTCGCCATGAAAACCCGTGACCGTGCTTGGGTCGTAATCGACATGGTGGTTGATCAGTGCGATCTCTGCCGACTTGCAGTCATCGCAGAACAATTGCAGATAGATATCTGACAGCCGTGTGGCCGTGCCGCGCCAGACCGCTCCGCCCAGATGCGGACGGAACTCCGCCATGCGCTCCATCCACTCGAGCGCCACGCGGCGCAGCGCGCGCAGCTCGACCGGCTGGGTGTCGGCGCAAAACAGCGCAATGTACTCGCGCACCGCATCCTCGACACGATCGTTGTCGGGCAGCGCGGTGCGCGCCGGCAGGCCCAGCTCGCGCAATGCGCGCCGCTTGGCCGCGCCCCAGTCAAGACCGTCTTCGACTACCAGGCGCGCGGCGGTGTGGGCGATTTCATCCATGAGTGAGTCTTGTTGCATACAGCCTCCCGAAAAGACGCCAGACCGACAAACCCCTGCAGCGTGCGCCGCCAGGCCCCGCCCGACAGAATACCGGTATGCGATGGCCCCGGCATGTCAGCGGTGATAGCTGCGCGGCAAACGGCGCCGGTGGCGGGGCCATCTCATTAGAAGACCGGAGCCGCCTTTTTTGCAAGCCCTTGTCAGCAGTGCCCGGTCAACACGCCGGCCGCGCTGCGCCAAACGTAGAATCCCGGGCCATGCACATACATATATTGGGGATTTGCGGCACCTTCATGGGCGGACTCGCCGCACTGGCGCGCGAAGCGGGCCACCGCGTCACCGGCTGCGATGCCGGCGTCTACCCCCCGATGAGCGACCAGCTGCGCGCCTTGGGCATAGAACTGATCGAAGGCTATGACGCCGACCAGATCAGCCTCAGGCCCGACATGTTCGTTGTCGGCAATGTCGTCAGCCGCGCCCGCCTGCCCGACGGGCGCGCGAAGTATCCGCTGATGGAAGCCATTCTCGACGCCGGCGTGCCCTATACCAGCGGCCCGCAATGGCTCAGCGAGCATGTGCTGCGCGGCCGCCATGTGCTGGCTGTGGCGGGCACGCATGGCAAGACCACGACCACCTCGATGCTGGCCTGGATCCTTGAATGCGCAGGCCTGCAGCCCGGCTTCCTGGTCGGCGGCGTGCCGCTGGACTTTGGTGTTTCCGCCCGACTCGGCGCGGCCACGCGGCCGGCGTCAGGGCCGGGTCCGGCAGGCGCCGAGCCGCTGTTCGTGATCGAGGCGGACGAATACGACACCGCGTTCTTCGACAAGCGCAGCAAGTTTGTCCACTACCACCCACGCACCGCGATCCTGAACAACCTGGAGTTCGATCACGCCGATATCTTCGATGATCTCGCAGCCATCGAGCGCCAATTCCATCATCTGGTACGTACCGTACCTTCATCGGGCCGCATCGTCAGCAACGCGCTGGAGGAAAGCCTGACGCGCGTGCTGCACCAGGGCTGCTGGAGCGATGTCTGCGACTTCGGCTCGGCCGTGAGCGACTTCAGCGCCCAGGGCGAGCCCCATGCCTTCGATGTGCTGCAGCGCGGCAGGAATGTCGCTCGGCTGGAATGGTCGCTGACCGGCGTGCACAACCAGCTCAACGCCCTGGCCGCGATTGCCGCGGCCCAGCATGTGGGCGTGACGCCGGCCCAGGCCTGCGCGGCGCTGGCGCGCTTTCAGAACGTCAAGCGCCGCATGGAGCTGCGCGGCACGGTGCGCGGCATCGAGGTGTTTGACGATTTTGCCCACCACCCCACGGCCATTCGCACCACGCTGGACGGCCTGCGCCGCAGCACCGGCGCGGACCGACGCATCCTCGCGGTGTTCGAGCCACGCAGCAACACCATGAAGCTCGGCGCAATGAAGGTCCTGCTGCCCTGGTCACTGGAAAGCGCCGACCTGGCTTTCTGCCATACCGCGGGCCTGGACTGGGATGCGGCAGCCGCGCTTGCTCCACTGGGCGTGGGCCCGGGCAAGCGCGCGCAGACCGCGGCCGATATCGACACCCTGGTCGAGCAGGTGGTGGCCGCGGCCCGCCCCGGCGATCAGGTGGTCTGCATGAGCAATGGAGGGTTTGGCGGCATCCATGCCAGGTTGTTGGAGAAGCTGGCCGAGCAAGCGGCTTGAGGCGAGGCGCGCAGGCTCCCAAGCCTGGCCGTTCACTCGTCGATCCCTCGACAGACTCGGGACTCAGGGCGAATGGCCACCACCTTTCGTGGTGAGCTTGCCTGGGCGGCCCCGTCGAGCCATGAATGACCTACGCTGCGTTGGTCAGTACCCCACCGTCATTGCCGGAATATCCACGCGCACCACGGGCCGCGCCGTGACCCCGGTTGCCGCCCGGCCGAAGGCCCGCAGCCATTCGGGATCGGACAGCCGGGAAGCGCCCGCGGCATGCGCCACGGTCAGCAGCTTGTCGGCCAGCAGCACCTTGCCGCTGGGCCGCAGAGGCTCGCAATCAAAGGCCACGAACTGCTCGTCCAGCCACTGGCGCGCGGCTTCGTGGCCAAGCGGCTCTACGCCCCGCAGATCGACATGGAATTCCTGTTCGGGAGCCAGGGTCACGGTCACTTCGCTGTGCATGAAAAACCTTTCGGCAGAGGGCAGGCGCCGGATGCGCCCAGGCAGCCAGCTTAAACCCAATCCGCGCGCGGGCGCCAGCGGGACTGCGAGCAGATTTGGCGTGGGCTGGCTAAAATCGCCCTCCCCGTTCTTTCCACAGGCCAACCGATGTCACTGACTGCCCAGCATGCCGAAATCCAGCAACAACTGCAGGCGCTGAAAGCGGAAATGAGCGCCCTCGATCTGTGGTCGGCACTGCCGCCCAGCGCCGAGGCGCTGGCATCCACCATGCCGTTCATGTACGACACGCTGGAGTTCCACCAATGGCTGCAATGGGTGCTGGTGCCACGGCTCAGCGCCTTGATCGACGCGCGCGGCCCGTTGCCGGGCAATTGCCACACCCATGCACTGGGCGAGCATGAGTTTGCGCGGCTTGCGCCGCGCGACTGCAGCCGCCTGCTGGCGGTGCTGCAGCGGCTGGACCACGCGCTCAACACCGGCGCGGCCAGCCAGCACTGAGCGCCAGGCCGGAGCCTGACCACTCAAGCCAGCGCGGCAGCGGCAGCGTCAGCCGTCGTTTCCTGGCGCACGCGGCGCGCCTGCACGGCCTGCGACAGCACGGCCAGGGTCTGCAGCGAATCGTCCCAGTCGAGGCAGGCATCGGTGATGCTCTGGCCATACTTGAGCGCGGCCACATCGTCCTTGCCCGGCGTGAACTTCTGCGCACCGCCCTGCAGATGGCTTTCTATCATCAGGCCGAATACCGAGTCGGAGCCACCGGCGACCTGGCCCGCGATGTCGCGCGCCACGTCCTTCTGGCGCTCGTGCTGCTTGGAGCTGTTGGCATGGCTGCAGTCGACCATCAAGGTGTCGGGCAGGCCGGCAGCGCGCAGGTCGGCGCAGGCCGAGGCCACGCTTTCGGCGTCATAGTTGGGTGTCTTGCCGCCGCGCAGGATCACGTGGCAGTCCTGGTTGCCCGTGGTGTTGACGATCGCCACCTGGCCGTTCTTGTGCACCGACAGGAAGTGGTGGCCGCGGCCGGCCGACTGGATGGCGTCGGTGGCGATGCGGATGTTGCCGTCCGTGCCGTTCTTGAAGCCGATAGGCGCCGAAATCCCCGAAGCCAGCTCGCGGTGCACCTGGCTTTCGGTGGTGCGCGCGCCGATCGCGCCCCAGCTGATCAGGTCGGCAATGTACTGGGGCGAGATCACGTCGAGGAACTCGCTGGCCGCGGGCACGCCCAGGCGGTTGATGTCGATCAGCAACTGGCGCGCGATGCGCAGGCCTTCGTCGATGCGGTAGCTCTGGTCGAGGTAAGGGTCGTTGATCAGGCCCTTCCAGCCCACGGTCGTGCGCGGCTTTTCGAAATACACGCGCATCACGATTTCCAGCGTGTCCTTGTACTGCTCGCGCACCACGGCCAGGCGGCGCGCATATTCCAGCGCCGCAGCCGGATCATGGATAGAGCAGGGGCCGATGATGATCAGCAGCCGGTCGTCTTCGCGCGCCATGATGCGGTGAATGGTGTGGCGCGTATTGCCGATCAGCGCCTCCACGGGCGTCCCGCAGATCGGGAAGAAACGGATGAGATGCTCTGGAGGGGGTAACACAGTGATGTCCTTGATACGTTCGTCGTCAGTCTGGCCGGTCTTGTGGACAGAGCTGCGATACCAGGAATCGCTGGCGGATGCGGTAGGAGCGGTCATCGTTTGCTTTCGTGGAATGCGTGGAAGGCTGGGAGTGAAGGGGCAAAAAAAAACCGCCGGGCTTTTCAGCTTCGGCGGTTCTTAGAGAGTTTGTTTCGGGTGCTTGTGCGCTCGCCTCTCATCCGCCGGGGACCGAGAACCA
>Ga0308165_1001187_pt1 | contig 38135 bp, 40 predicted proteins | sample PhyWR2_FD_201032 | JGI IMG/M metagenome (GOLD analysis project Ga0308165, IMG submission 201032) | Phyllosphere microbial communities from UC Gill Tract Community Farm, Albany, California, United States - DLSLW.R2 | ecosystem: Host-associated > Plants > Phyllosphere > Unclassified | place: USA...
CGATTACGATGTCCTTGACCGGACACCTTGAACGGCGGAAGTTGATGCTCAGTCTGATTTTCGTCTGGATCATCCTGAATATCTGCAGCGGGATCGCACCGAATTATGAACTGTTGCTGTTGTCACGAATCGTGACGGCTGTTCTGACAGGCGTCCTGATTTCACTGGCGATGGTCGTCGCAAGTGACAGTGTGCCGATCGCGAAACGTGGCGTCGCTGTTTCCTTCATCTTCGGTGGATTTACGATGGCAAACGTCCTCGGCGTGCCAATCGGTACATTCATCGGACAACATGCCGGTTACGCCGCCACGTTTTGGCTGACGAGCAGTCTTGGTGTCGTCGCCCTGCTTGCCGTCTTGAAAGTCGTTCCGGTCCAGCAATCGGAATCGTCCGGCTCGATCCGCGAGCAGCTCAGTTTACTCGCCAATCCACGGATCATGATCGCCTTTTTCATTCCGTCGTTCGGATTCGGTGCGACATACGTCGTCTATACGTATCTTGTCCCGGTGCTTGAACTGGAACTGAAACTGCCGTCGGCCTGGATCAGTCCGATTTTACTCGCTTACGGTGTCGTCTCGATTTTCAGTAACATTTTGGCCGGCAAAATCGCCAGCCGGAATCCGATCGGCCGTCTCCGGTTCGTCTTCATCGTTCAGGCGCTTGTACTCGCTGCGCTCTATGTGACGACAGCGTCCGTGTCGCTTGGTCTGATCAACATTGCCTTAATGTCCCTGATGTCGATTTTATTGACGACCTCGACTCAAATTTATTTAATTGATCTGGCAGAGAAGTTTAATCCGGAAGCGAAAGGACTTGCCGCCTCCCTGATGCCGGTCGCAAGTAACGTCGGGATTGCCTTCGGTTCTGCGCTCGGCGGACTGGTGTACGCGAATGGTCCGATGATGAACATCGCCCTTGTCGGCGGTGCCGTCGCCTTGCTCGCCGCCGCGTTGACAGCGATCAGTCACCGGCTCGATCAACGTTCTTAAAAAACGCCTGTTTCCAAAGTGTCCTTTCGTGAGGAACTTGGAACAGGCGTCTTTTCGTACCCGAGACTCAGACCGAACCTTACAAGACTGTTAGGTGAACGTATCTAATTTGTTGCTTTATTTTCCAATCGGCATGGTACGGTAAGGATAGTTTTTCATCCCACTTATGTAAAAGGAGATTTTATTATGAAATCGTATTACGCCCTTCCATTAACAGCCCTCTTATTGACAGCAACCGTCAGTCCAGTCACGACCTTTGCTGCAACACCGACTAAAGCCGAGACACCAAAACCATTATCGGAAAAAGCAATCGCGAAAAAGAAAGCTGCGATTACGAAACTCGCGACGTCTTTGATCGGAACACCGTATAAAGAAGGCGGAACGACAACAAAAGGATTTGACGCATCCGGCTTCACGCAATATGTTTATCAAAAAAGCGGTCTGACACTCGAACGGACGATTGCGAAACAAGCCGCGATGCCGCTCAAAACCGTCACACTCAAAAAAGCCGTCCCGGGTGACCTGTTGTTCGTCCAGGCGAAAAAGGCGAAAGCGCCGAACTTCGTCGGAATCTACACCGGTAAGAATAAATTCGTCGCTGTGACGACGAAAAAGGTTGAATCGCAAGACCTGACGTGGAGTTACTACGCGAAACAGGATATCATTATCAAATCGTATCAATAAGATTAAAAAACGCAATCCAGAACTCCTTGAGAGCTTCGGATTGCGTTTTTGTTATAGAACGTAAGAGGTAATCAATTCAGAATAAGTGAATTCAACGACGTTTCTTTTCGTTTCAGTTTGTCTTTAATATTTCCTTCATACAAGACACGTTCTGATACCGCATCAACGATACGTATATTGATGACACCATCATCGATTCGATTCGCCGTGTAAATCAAATCATCTTTAAGTTCAGTGTAAGAGCCTAATCCAAACTTGTCTGTTACTAACGGGATATCCATCGAGTGTTTTTCTGATTTCTTTGATGCCCAATCATAGATAATCCAGCTTGATTGATCCGAATCACCTTCAAGCACAATCAGTTTTGTCCCATCCTTACTTAGTTCGGTTTGATTGGCACTGATCGAATTCAATGCTTTTAAAGGCTGAACTGTTTTCCCATCACTCCAATACGTCTTTTCTGTTGATTCATCTGACTCATTTAAGTATTCCAACGTACGATAAACAATCATCTCGTCATGGATACCTAAAATCACAACTTCTTTTTTAGAGGTATATGGTAAATTAATTTTTTGAATCGTATCGTTTTTTAAATTAAGTTTATACAACAACGTCCCTGAATTAGTTTGATAGTCTTGCACACTCACATATAAATCATCCCCAATTCGTCGATAGGGACTAAGCTCGGTCTCTATTAACTTCCGAACTTCATCAGGTGCCGGAAAGATTTTTTTGACGACACGCTGTTTACTTTCCTCCCAGTACTGCAATTCCCACTTATCGTTGTCTGGTGTCCCCATCGCATATGAGATACCCTCCTGTTCCAGCGTAAGAACGTAATCGGAACGGATGAAGCGCCGGAAGTCGGCCGGTGCGCCATTTTCATTATATGGACTTTCAAACAAGCCACTAATCAGATTATCTTTCGTTTTTTCGACATGCCCATCCAGTCCAACGTTATAATCAACATTTTTTAAACCTTGATCATACAGTTCCGCTTGAACAGACCGGACTTCCGGTTGTTTCGGATCTCCTTTGATCGTCTCAACAATAAAGTCCGATTCATCGATTGATTGAATAAATATGGTGTAGACTCCTATTGTCAGGAAACTGACGGCAGCCAGTATAAGTACAAATTTAAATTTTCGCATGACGTCCTCCTTAGACCGAAATTTTCCATTTTAATAGACGCAAACTTTTCCAAATCGTATAAGCAAAGTACAACACGAAAATCGCCAACATGATTGCTGATATTTCTTGGGATAAAAAGATATCCAACTTTTCAATCACATACACACTCCCTACTGTAATCAGGAGTAAAAAAGCGATTTCAAGAATGACAAAAATCAATCCTTTCGCTTTACGATAAGACCGTTCCACTAGAACGAGCATAAACAAGACACTAACGATAAATAGTGATAGAAGTAAAATGAAAAATAAATCTATTACGTTCATCGTATACAATTGTTTTAATGCCATCGAGATATCAAAAGATGATGCACGATAATCCTCTTTGATCAACCAATTGAAAATGACATAACTGAGCTGGATGACCACCCATTGTAATCCGATAAAACTGATAATCACGAGAGCCAGTGATGTAAACTTGGCAAAAAAGATTTTTGCCCGGCTGCCTGGTAATAATAATATGCGGTATATGTACTTGGATTCACCGAACCAATCCCGATACCAAATTTGAACAGCATACAAAATGACGAGAACGATTCCAATCAGAATGATATAGCTGAAATACGAGCTGGCCTGTTCAAACGATAATTTTCCAATCGTGCGAATCGCTTCCGATTCGCTTACTTTCGCGTAGCTCATATACTCCCGTACCTGCCGTTCGTGATAAATGACCCGCCCGACGACGGTCAGGATTTCAATACCCGCCATCGCGAGGATGACCGAGACAATCATTTTCCAGCTTCGTTTTAACTCTTCGTTTGTTAACATCAGATACTGTTTCATCGTTGATAGACCTCCCGCATCCGGTCCTGGACCGATTTTCCGTATACTTCGCGCATCTCTTCCGTATCGTGTTCATCAATGATCCGACCGTCCTGTAAAAAGACAACCCGGTCAATCAGGTGTTCGATTTCCACGATTTCATGTGTCGTCATCAGAATGCCGCGTCCTTCCATATAATGACTCGAAAAGATCCAGGCAATCTGTTCTTTCGTAAATAAATCAATTCCGGCAAATGGTTCGTCGAGCAACAGGTACGGACGGTCCAGTGCAAAACCAAGCAACAGACTGAACTTCGCCTGATTCCCTTTTGACAGTTCCAAAATCTTGTCAGTCGTCAGTAACTTGAACAACCCCATCAGTTCTTCGGCGACTTTCGGATTCCAGTCCGGATAATAGTCGCTCATGTAAAGAAGCGCATCCCCGATCGTCATATAGCCGGGCATCGTCTGCAGGTCCGGAACGAAGGCGATTTTATCACGTGAGACTTCGCCGTCGACGAGGACGGTTCCGGCATCGACCGGGACGAGACCCATGATGGCTTTTAAGATCGTTGATTTCCCTTCACCGTTTAAGCCGATCAGACAGGTGATGCTGTCCGGACGCACCGAAAAGGAGACCCCTTCAAGAATCGGTTTTTTCCGACCGTATCGTTTTTTCAAGCCATGGACTTCAAGCATCGACCTTCCTCCGTTCCGTTGATTGATAGACGGTTTCGACTTTCGTGACGACTTCGCCAAGCGGAATCTGAATCGCTTGGACCGCCTCGATGAATTGCGCGACTGCTTCATCCAGCATCTCTGTCCGTACTTTTTTGACAATTTCTTGATCCATCGTGATTTTACTCGGTACGTTTCGTTCTGTCGTAATCAATTGCTGATCCTCCATTTCTTTGTACGCTTTTTGTGCCGTGTTCGGATTAATTCCAAGTTGCGCCGCGATTTCCCGCCGCGATGGAATTTCCTGCCCGCATTTGAGTTCTTCCGTCGCGATTTGTTCCTTGAACCATCGGACGACCTGAAGATACACCGGGCTTCTTTGGTCAAATTGCATCGTGGTCTTGACCTCCCTTTCCCGTTCACTGTATTAAAACAGTAATACACTTTCTTTCTGTATCATACGCGTAGTACAGTTGACTGTCAATTACTTTCCAAAAAAAAAGATGCCGTCTCTAAAATAGAGACAGCACCTTGCATTCCATTACTTTTGATATTCCAGAATCGTCTGTTGGACCGGAATCCCTGACATTGGAACCGTCCGTTCGACGAACAAATAGCGTTTTCCGTTGACTAAAAAGCGGCGGTTCCCTAGGCACTCCACAAGTTTCCCGTCCTGCTTTAATTTCTTTTCAATCGCTTTGACATGATCCTCCAAAGAATAAAACCGATCGTCAAATGTCATCGTAATATTTTTGTTTCGAAATCCGAGTAAATAACTGTAGAAAAACCAAAACCCCGCCCCTAGTGCTAAAAATGCTAACAGAAATTCCATGAGTGATTCCCCCTTTTGTTATCTTATTTTACGTTCAAGATAATGTAAGGGTTCCCAAATTATTTGAAAATTATCAAAAATCTTCGGAATAAAAAAACTGACTCTGAACGATATCCAGAATCAGTCTGTCTTGTTTAGTATGGTGTCGGATCTTCTTGCGGTGTATCTGGAATTTCTGTCGGCTCCGGGAACGTATCCGGTTCCGGTTGACGGATTGGATCTTCCTGTGGCGTCTCCGGTACTTCTGACGGAGGTGTCGTCGGAATCTCGTCCGGTTGTTGATTCGGTTCGTGTTCTGGAACTTCATTCGGATTTTTCTTCATGATGAATTCCTCCTTATGATGTGATGTAGTCGCCGCCGTTGATATGAATCGTTTGACCGGTGACGTAACTTGAGTCGCGTGACGCCAAGTAGACATATGCCGGTGCGTTTTCCGACGGTTGTCCGCGGCGTTTCATCGGTGTGTCTTCCCCGTGTGCTTCCACCTTTTCTTTTGTGAACGTTGCCGGGATGAGCGGCGTCCAGATCGGACCCGGTGCGACGGCATTAACGCGGATGCCTTTTTCAATTAGATTCGAGGCGAGTGACCGGGTCAGCGTCGTGATTGCTCCCTTGGTTGCCGAGTAGTCAATCAATGACGGTGCACCGCGATAGGCCGTGACGGACGACGTATTAATGATCGCGTCTTCCTTCTTCAAATGCGGCAAGGCAGCCTGCGTCAAATAGAACATCGAAAAGAGGTTTGTCTCAAATGTTTCCTTAAGTTGTTCTGGCGTGATGGCCAAAAAATCATCCTGCGGGAACTGCTTTCCGGCATTGTTGACGAGGATATTCAGTTGTCCGAATTCCTTTAGAACAGTATCAATGATTGGTTGCGCATTCTCCGGTTGACTGACATCTTGAGCAAACGCTAATGCTTTGACCCCGTAACCTTCAATCAGCTGTTTCGTTTTCTCCGCATCCTGTCCTTCATTTAAGTAAACAATCGCGACATTCGCACCTTCTTTCGCATACGCAATCGCGACCGCGCGACCGATCCCGCTGTCCCCGCCGGTGATCAAGGCGACTTTTCCCTTTAATTTACCGGATCCGACATAATCCGGATCATCGTAAACCGGTTCTGGATTCATCTCGGATTCAATTCCCGGTTGTTGATCCTGAGTTTGTCCCCGTGCCTGCTGATGCATCTGCTCCAACTCTTCTTCACGCATATGACCCAACCCCTTTTCCAATAGATGACTACCTTCATTAACATTCCCTTGCCATATATCAATAAACGTCTAACGAAAAAAAAAACGATAATTTTTATCGTTTTTTTTTCGTTTCTTCTATTATGAGGAGAAGAAAAATAACACAGTCATTATTCATTTGAAAATAATGGCGACCATTCACCAGACTGAATCATTTCCATCAATTTTTCTGGATACAACTTCACTGTCTCTAATTGCTCGATTGGAACATATCGATAAATCAATTCTTCGCCTTCTGTTCCGAAAAAGTCTTTATTCGTTATTTTTATATCGTCTAAAATAGTTACTTCGTAATAAAAACCGACTTCATGGAACGACACTTCGTCATATGTAAAAAAGTTCTCATGGACGGATAAAAAACGAGTGACCTCAGCTTTCAGGCCCAACTCTTCGTTGATTTCCCGAACGATTGCCGTCTCTCCGTTTTCCATCAATTGAATCCGTCCGCCCGGCAATGCCCAAAAATCATCCCGGACATTCCGATGAATCAACAGATGTCCGTCTTTGATAATCACTGCCGCTGCCCGGTGGTTAAAGCGTTGTTGCCCTACTGTAAACTTGATATCCATCTTATACTCCTCCTCCATTTTGTTATCGACCCATACTTTTTCATACTTTCACATATTCAGTAGTATGTCAGAAATCCGATAACCTGTAATAAAATTTCCCCTGGTTTGACGGCATTTCAGAATCATTCAAAACGATATATTACAATACATATTAATTGGCTATATTTAAGCAATCAAACTGAAATATTATTTTCAAAACGACCGATGCTATACTCGGTTTATCAAATTTACTACTTCGACGCAGTATTCATATACAGCCTTATACTTTAAGCAAGACAGAAACGATCTGTCACCAATCATCGACCGTCAATTGTTTTCACATCAGGAGGAACTACTACATGAAACGTATTTTAACAACCGTCACGATGAGCGCACTCGTCGTTTCAGGATTCGCTAGCACGGGTACAGGAAAAGTTGAAGCTGCAAGCTCTTCTTCTTATAAAGTCAAAGTCACGGCCGATGGATTACGTGTCCGGACCGGTCCTTCCACGAAATATAAAATCGTCGCTGGCGTAAATGCCGGACAAACCTTTAAATATTATGGTAAAAAAGGCAACTGGACGAAAATTTCATACGGTGGTAAAAAACGCTATGTCTATTCCAGTTATGTAAAACGATACAGCACAGGCAAACAGGCTACAGCTAAAAAAGCTTCTTTCTCAACAGGCTTCCTCCGTCCGACAAGCGGACGCGTCTCGCAAGGATACGGAAGTGCAAGCGGCCGCTACGGATACACGTTCCATAACGGCATCGACATCGCAGCAGCAACAGGGACAACGGTCCGTGCGACTGCTTCCGGTAAAGTCATCAAATCCGGCTACCAAGGTGCATACGGCAACTATGTCATGATGACACATAAAGTGAATGGTTTGACCTACACAAGTGTCTATGCCCACTTGAGCAGCCGTTCGGTCTATGCAGGTCAGTCAATCGCCAAAGGAACAAAAATCGGGAACGTCGGCAGTACCGGGAACTCAACCGGTTCACACCTTCACTTCGAACTTCACCGCGGCGGTTACATCTACAGCGGATCGTCAGCAGCCAACACCATCAACCCGCTAAGCGTTTTATAATTTTTTCGGATGCCCGTTTTCGGGTATCCGTTTTTTTAAACCTTTTTGAAAATAGATCCTTTGAAATAAATTCATTCTAATTATTGGAAAAAATCATCATAACATACTGCTTGTACTGATTTACTGTTTTTTTGAAAAAAGCTTTATTTACTAACTATGAATCAACATTATTCAAAAGATAACCAACAGATTTTTGACCTAAATTAAGGTAAAATAGATTTTCTAATCTCTAAAATATAAAATACCGAAACATTATAGAAATAATATTGTAATATTTAAACAAATTTACTAATGGTACACTCATCTAAGAAATTCATAGAACACCCTTACATATTGCACCACCCACATACGGATTCAGTCCGACAGATTCAAAGGAGGATTTACTGATTTGAAAAAATTACTTACTACGCTGACGGTATCCGCTATCGCCGTCGCCGGTTTCTCGACATATGCTGTACCAAAAGCAGATGCGGCAACGTTTTATAAGGTCAAAGTCATGAACGACGGATTACGGGCACGAACCGGTCCTGCTACGACATACGGCATCATCACCGGTCTTGATAAAGGCGATACATACAAATACTTAGGCCGAACCGGGAATTGGACGAAAATCCTGTATGGGTCACGCAAAGTCTATGTCTCTTCAACATATGTCAAAAAATATTCTGTTACGACATCGTATAAAATTAAGATCATGGTCGACAGTCTTCGCGTCAGAAGCAGTTCCTCAACAAGCAGTTCCCAGGTCGGAACCGTCAACAGCGGTCAAACGTTCCGTTACCTTGGCCGGACGGGTGACTGGATCAAATTCTTATATAACGGTAACAAACGATTCGTTCATGCGGATTATGTAAAAAAATATACCGTCACAAGCTTAACCAGTTCGGGTGGTGCAACAAAAGCATCAAACGATTTCATCACTCCGACGAGTGGTCCGATTACGCAAGGCTACGGTCAAGCAAGCGGCGTCTACGGCTATACGTTCCATAATGGAATCGATTACGGTGCCCCGAAAGGCACGCCGGTTTATGCGACAGCAGCCGGGAAAGTCATCACTTCTCAATTAAAAGGCGCATACGGTAATTACGTCATGGTCAAGCATTCGATTGATGGTGCTTCATTCACAAGCCTCTATGCCCATTTGAACAGCCGATCGGTCTCGGTCGGACAATCGGTCTCTAAAGGTCAACTGCTCGGCACTGTCGGTCAAACAGGAAATGCGTTCGGAACGCATCTTCATTTCGAACTGCACCGCGGAACGTATGTTTACAGTGCAACATCGGCGGCAAGCAGTGTCAATCCGTTGAACTACCTATAACAACTCAAACAACTCGAACGCCTCCTTATTTCTCATGAAGTAAGGAGGCGTTTTGTTTTTTTCATATGTCTCATACAACCATATATACCGCCCAATGATTGCGTTTCATCTTCTTTCATCCGTGGGAAATGAACCATACATCAATTGACCTAAGGCATGTGATATTTTATAATTCAAATAGACGTTTGAATGTATGAGGAGGGACTTTTATGGCGCATAATCATGATCACCATCATCACACCAACAATAAAAAAGTATTACTTCTCTCGTTCACCATCATCACGCTGTTTATGATCGTCGAGGTAATCGGCGGATTTTGGACGAACAGTCTGGCTTTGTTATCAGACGCGGGACATATGCTGAGCGACTCGATTTCACTTGCAATCGCACTCGCGGCCTTTCACTTCTCAAACCAGAAGCCGGATGCAAACAAGACGTTTGGTTCGAAACGGTTTGAAATTCTCGCAGCGATCTTTAACGGTGTCGCCCTGATCGGCATTTCGCTTTATATCTTTGTCGAAGCCGTACAGCGATTCGTAAATCCTCCGGCTGTCGCAACGACCGGGATGTTAATCATCAGTACACTCGGACTTTTGGTGAACCTGCTCGTTGCCTGGATCATGACCCGCGGCGGCGGGCATGAAGACAATCTGAACATGCGCGGTGCGTACCTGCATGTCTTAAGTGACATGCTCGGATCCATCGGAGCCATCATTGCCGCCCTGTTGATTCTGTTCTTCGGCTGGGGAATCGCGGATCCGCTCGCCAGCATTATCGTCGCGATCCTCGTTCTGCGCAGCGGCTATTACGTGACGAAGGCTGCAGTCCACGTCTTGATGGAAGGCACACCGAGCGACGTTGATATCGAACAGGTTGTCTCGACCATTCAAACAAACGAAGCGATTCTTGGCCTGCACGATCTTCATATTTGGTCAATCACGAGCGGTTACAATGCGTTATCCTGCCACGTCGTCGTCAAAGACGACATGACAGTACGTGAATCGGAGTCGATCCGGGAGCAACTGGACCATGACTTAAAACATGTCGGCATCACGCATGCCACGATACAGGTTGAGACCGCTCAGCATGACCATGAGAATCAGCTGTACTGTCGTGGGGAACAGAAGCATGTCCATTAACAAGAACCATTCTTAAACCAAAAAGGCGATTTCCCTTCAATCGGGAATCGCCTTTTTGCTTACCATCCATACAACATTTCGTCAGTTCTTCAATTTCGCCTGGTAGGCTTTTGAATAACGGTCAGCGGCAATGATGGCATCCGCCACTTCATCCGCCGTCACATCAAAACCGCTGTGAATCGTCTCACCTTCTGCCGTCGCTGCGTGACCGACTTTTAAGATGTCTTCGCGTGACGCATCTTTCAGTTTGACGTCTTCCAGTGTGACCGGCAGTCCAAGATCCATATAGAACGCAATGTACCGTTCGATTTCTTCCTGCGGGTGTTCTTCGAGCGCCAATTGGACAAGCGTCCCGAACGCGACCTTTTCCCCGTGTGTCAAATGGTGGATGTCTCCGTCAAGTGCCGTGAATCCGTTATGGATAGCATGTGCTGCTGCTAATCCGCCACTTTCGAATCCAAGACCACTCAGCAACGTATTGGCTTCAACGACAGCTTCAAGCGCCGGTGTGACAACCTTTGCCTGAACCGACTCATAGGCAAGTCGCCCGTGCTCAAACAACACTTCTTCACAGCGTTTTGCAATCGCTTCGGCCGCAATCGTCGGCCGTCCTCCGGCCATTGTCGTGCCGCCGAAGGCAATGACACTCCGGACTTCGACCCATGTCGCCAGTGCATCGGCAATCCCCGAGGCAAAGAAACGGGCCGGTGCTTCGGAAATCAATTTTGTATCGACCAGTACAAGATCCGGATTTTTGTTATAAAAACGGTAACTCTCAAAAATTCCTTCATCCGAATAGATGACGGACAGTGCACTTGTCGGCGCATCGGTCGAAGCAATCGTCGGTACGATGACGACCGGCAGATGAAACTCGTCCGACACGGCTTTTGCCGTATCAAGCGTCTTCCCGCCCCCGACTCCCATGACAAATTTCACACCGGCGTCCTTTGCTTGTGCGGCAATCCGTTCGACCTCATGTTTTGAGGCTTCACCGCTGAAGTCTGCTTTTTCAATTTTGATTCCTTCTGCTGAAAACGAAGCATGGACACGTTCCTCGACGATTTTCCAAACGACATCATCGGCGATCACAAGAGCCACGTCGCCAATCGGACTCACATATGTACCGAGCCGATCAATGACGTTTTTTCCTTGGACATACTTCGCCGGACTAATGAAAACACGTTCTGACATGTTCAACATCCTTTCTTTCTTCAACGACAGTATCAACAATGGCTTACATTTTAAACCATTCCTTTTCAGTCTGTTCGTTAAACGCCAAAAACCGTTTCGACTCGAAATCGAAACGGCTTCTTTCTAGACCAATTGAATTTAAGCAACCCGCGACTGTTCCGTCCGGTACGCTTTTTTCCGACCGAACAATCCGCCGAGGACAGCCCCGATGATGGCCGGAACGACCCAACCGAGTCCAACGGAAAAGAACGGCAACACGTTTTCAAAGACACGCAAGACCGGTTCGACCGGTGCTTTCGCCACCTTCAATCCGTCAAACAGACTGACGGCAAACGTCATCCACATCGCGCCTTGATAGACGGCCGGTTTTCCTTTAAAGACGTTATGTAAGAACGTCAGGAAGATCAGACAGATCGCTAACGGATACAGTGTCAACAGAACCGGTTTTGAGATCGCAATCAACTGTGTCAGTCCGATATTGGCGACAAGTGCACTGAAAATCGACAGACCAATCGTCCATTTGACGTACGAAATCCGCGGCAACAATAGCGAGAAGAACGACGCACAGGCAGTAATCAGACCGACGCTCGTCGTCAGACACGCGACCGTGATCATCAACCCGAGTAAAATCGAACCGTATGAGCCGAAGTAATAATCGGACACCGCCGACAGAATTTCCGCTCCGTTCGTCAATGGACCGATTTTCGAGATGCTCGATGCGCCCATGAAAGCAAGGGCTGAATACGTGACGGCCAGTAAACTTGCCGCGATCAAAGCAGCTTTCGAACAAATGACGAGCAACTGTTTTTTCGACGTAACGCCTTTTTCTTTAATCGCCGAAATGATGATGATTCCGAACACAAACGCTCCGAGTGCATCGAGCGTCAAATAGCCTTCCTGGAACCCGTTAAAAAAGGCATTGTGCTGATATGTCGTCAAAGGATTCTGAAAACTTCCGATGGGTTTAATCACGGCGACGAGAATCAATAAGCCGATGAATGTGATCTTAATCGGTGTCAGGATTTTGCCGACGACATCAACAATTTTTGTCGGATTCAGTGACAACAGACAAGCGACCGTATAAAACAGAATCGAAAAGATCAGCAAGGGTGTCGACGATGCCCCTTCTCCGAAGAATGGTTTGATGCCAATCTCGTACGAAACGGTTCCGGCACGCGGAATCGCAAAAAACGGCCCGATTGCCAAGTACAGGATGATCGCAAAGACAAGACCAAAGATTGGATGGACCCGTGACGCCATCGCCCGTAAGTCCGGTTCACCGGAATAAGCAAATGCCAAGATGGCAAGCAACGGCAACCCGACGCCTGTGACCAGGAATCCGGCATTGGCAATCCAGACGTTCTCCCCTGCCATTTGTCCGAGCATCGGTGGAAAAATCAAATTTCCGGCCCCGAAAAACAAAGCAAACAGCATCATACCGATGACGACGATAAAGGATGTTGGAACTGTTTTAGACATAAGAAACCTCCACTATTAAATTACGACCTGATTCGTTGACTCCAGTAAAATCAGGTACTTCGTTCGAAAGGATAACATAGGTTTGTGACCTCGTGCTAGGAGTTTATCTGGTGAATATTCTGAAAATTTAGCTGAAAACGTTCTCGTATCCTTTAATAGCGAAATATTACCATTTTGGGCTGCTCTTTTGAAATCGGTAACATAAGTTCATCTGACTAGGAGGAAATCATGAAACTTTCACCAACTACTTCACGTATGGATAATTATGGTTTTTTTAGACAAAGGAGGAATCTATATGAAACGATTTTTACTTGCCGCTACCTTGACCAGTCTGCTTGCCGGCTGTACTGATGCGCCGGAAGCCGAAAAAGCCGAACCGCAGAAATTGACTTTCAAACAAGATCATCAGACAATTCAAATCATTCCGCTGTACGATGCCTATCAGTCGTATGTCGATGCTACATTAAAAGAGCCGACCGAGAATGGGGCCCTCTTTGAAAAACATGTATTGGCTGCGAAAAACAAATGGATCGAAAAAGAAAAACTGACAGATACCTATACAGACCGGCGGATTTTAGAAATTCCGACCGATAATGCAGAAGAACTGAACAAAACGATCGCCTACTTAAAAAAACATCAAGATGCCATTCAGCAACAGATTAAGAAAAGTCTGCAGACTTCAATTCAAAAATTGCCGCGAACCGATAAGCTGACGGTCTTCGTCGCGCCCTATGATGTCCATGATGCGGCCGAGATCAAGCGCCATGGCGGAGTCAACGGTTTCGCCTCCGGAACCGATATGTTCACGCTCTACTTAGCGAAAGACTTCTCAAAAGATACACTCGCAAATGCCGTTGCTCATGAATACCACCATACCGTTGCTTTTGAAAGCAACACGCACGACTCGATCTTCAACAGTATCATGTTAGAAGGTGAAGCGGACATGTTTGCTGCACAGGTCTATCCAAAAGGGAAATCGGAAGCGACCGAACCGTTACTCGATCATACGCTCGAAAATCTGTTGACACAGATCAACAACCATAACGTCGATGCGTACGATTTACGATATGGCAACTATGACAAAGACATTCCGCCACTTGCCCAGTATACGCTCGGCTTTATGATCATGACGGATTTCATTCAAAAAAATTCAGATGTTCCCGTCGCCAAATGGACCCAGATGCCGCCGGCTGATATTTTAGAAAAAACCGATTATGCGAAAAAATTAACGATCCGGTAAGCAGCATCCGGACAGAATGAGGATAACAAAAACCACGAGTTGTGTATCTGTTAAAAGGTACATAACTCGTGGTTTTGATATTTTTAGTTGTTCACTCATTTAAAAGCCGGAATCGCCGTTTCGTCATAATTATCTTCGAGGAATTTTTTGACTTTCGGACTTGTCATTGCTTTCGCAAGTTTTTGAATCGCTTCTGAATCCTGATTGTCCTCACGGGCAACGAGCGTGATCGCAAAGTCATTCTCGACGCCTTCCGTGACGAGCGCATCCTGTTTCGGCGTCAGACCGAGCGGTGAGGCATAGGCCGGCGTCATGATGACCGCATCTGCATCGTCATAAAGACGGGCCAGCATCAGTAAATCCACTTCCTTGAATTTAAAGTCGCGTTTGTTTTCCGTGATGTCTTTCATCGTGTAATACGGACCGCTTTTCTTTTTCAACTGAATCGCATCATGTTGGGCAAGTAAAGCGAGCGAGCGGTCGATGTTCGAGACGTCATTTGCGACGGCAATGACAGCGCCTTTCGGCAATTGGTTCATCTTTTTATACTCTTTTGAGTACAGACTGTAGTTCGCAAAGTAAATCGGTTTGATCGGTACAAGATTGGCTTTGTTATTGCGGTTGAATTCTTCCATGTACGGAACGTGCTGGAAGAAGTTCGCATCTACTTCTTTTGCTGCGAGGGCACTGTTCGGCTGCACGTTGTCACTGAGGACAACGACTTCCAGATTAACGCCCTCTTTTTTGAGTTCCGGTTTAACGAGATCGAGAATTTCCGTCATCGGTTTGATCAGTGACGCGACTTTTAATGTCTCGGTTTTTGACGCCGATTCCTGTTCGTCTTTTTTATCGGCGTTGCCGCATCCAGCTAACGCCAATACAACAACACTGAGTACTGCCATGATTTTTTTCATCTTGAATTCCTACTTTCGGTTAACGTTTATCGAGCAAGCGTGCTGCGGTCGTCCCGGCAAATTGAATCAGTTGGACCAGGACGACCATGATTAAAATCATATAGAGCATTAATTCCGTCTGAAATTGCTGGTAGCCGTACCGGACAGCAAAGTCGCCGATACCTCCGCCCCCGACAACCCCCATGATCGTCGAGTAGGAAATGAAGCTGACGATTGATGTCGTCAGACCGAGGACAAGGCCGGACCGGGCTTCAACAAATAAAAACTTCAGGACGACTTCTCGCGTCGAGGCGCCCATCGAGACGGCCGCCTCGATGACACCTTTCGGCACTTCAAGCAACGATTGTTCGACGAGCCGTGAGTAATGGGCAATGGCAATGACCGCCAGCGGAACCGTCGCCGCCGCTGTTCCGATCGCCGTTCCGATAATGAACCGCGTAAACGGAATCAGGAAAACGACGAGCAGTAAAAATGGAAACGAGCGGATCGTATTGACAACTAAATTCAGAATCAAAAAGACGAACCGGTTCGATAACAACTGTCCTTTACGTGACAGATAGAGCCAGGTTCCGAGCGGTAAACCGACGAGAACTGCCGCGAGAATCGAGATACCGACCATCACGAACGTTTGTCCGATCGCCAGTCTGATTTCCGAAGCATATTCAAGCACGATGTCAGGCATGTGGATCCCTCCGATCTGTCAATTGGGTCAGGAACCAACCGGCATCACTTGTAATTTCCGTGATCCCCGCCGGCTCGGTCGCTACGGTCGCTTCAATCCGGCCGTCCGCCATGACCGTGACCCGGTTGCAGATGCTCTGAATCACGTTCATCTCATGGCTGACGAGGACAATCGTCACGCCAAGCGTCTGATTGATATTCTGCAACACACGCAGGATTTCTGACGTCGTACTCGGGTCAAGCGACGACGTCGGTTCGTCACATAACAGGACACGCGGCCGATTGGCGAGCGCCCGGCCAATCGCGACACGCTGTTTCTGTCCCCCGCTCAGTTCAGACGGATACTTCCGGGCAAAGGATTCCAGTCCAACAAACCGGAGACACTCCTGAATCCGTTCCGTCCGCTCCCGCTTTTTGACACCGGCCAGTTCAAGCGAAACGGCAATGTTTTGTTCGACCGTCTTGTTCCCGACCAGATTAAAGTCCTGAAAAATCATGCCGATATTTTGCCGGGTCTGCCGAAGCTGTCGGTTCGACAGGTTCGTTAAATCCATTCCATCAAATTCGATCCGACCGGTATCCGGTCGTTCCAGCAGATTCATCAGCCGGAGCAACGTTGATTTCCCGGCTCCGCTCGCTCCGATGATTCCATGCACTTCGCCCTGTTCAATCGAGAGGGCGACAGACTGGATGACCGGCTGTCCGGAAAAAGCTTTACTGACATTCTGTAATGAAATCATCTGACACCCTCCCTTACAACGTGTTCCATTCTACCGTAAACCGGCTCTTTTTGTCATGCCCTGTGCTCTTTTTCTTTCCCGCGTCATTTCGCTAATTAGGTAAACCATTCAAACCAACGCTAAAAGAAAGGTGGCAGATTGTTATTCCGCCACCGTGATTTCAAAAAAGAAACACTCTTTTCACGCAACTCCTGCAGGAAAAAGCGCATTTTTGCGCTGTCAGAGACAAACAAGACCCGCTTTCCTGCCTTTGGGCAGGAAAACTGGCTTGTGTCTCGCCTGAGGAAATGGCGTGAAAAATGAGTGCTTCCTTTTAGAGTCAGCCTCTTCAATTTTTACTGTTTAACAACCAGGATCATCCTTCAAATTTCTTGACGATCGTCGCGATTCCTTGACCGCCGCCGATGCATAGAGTTGCGAGACCATGGCTTTCGCCGGTCCGTAACATCTCATGAATCAGGGTAACCATGATGCGTGTTCCGCTCGCGCCAATCGGATGACCGAGCGCAATCGCGCCGCCGTTACGGTTTAGCTTCGCCGGATCAAACCGGAGTTCTGCGTCGACTGCCAGTGACTGGGCGGCAAACGCTTCGTTCGCTTCGATGACGTCGATTGCGTCCAGGCTCAGACCGGCTTTTTGCAACGCCTGTCCGACCGCCTTGACGGGACCAATCCCCATGATGCTCGGATCGACGCCGGACGTTCCGTTCGCAACGATTTCAACGAGTGGTGTCAGACCGAGTTCTTTCGCTTTGCGGGCCGACATGACGACGACTGCTGCCGCTCCGTCATTGATGCCGGAGGCGTTGCCGGCTGTAACTGTACCGCCTTTTTTGAAGGCCGGACGCAAGCGGGTCAGTGACTCTGCAGTTGTTCCGGCACGCGGGAACTCATCTTCCTTAAAGACAACCGGATCACCTTTACGCTGCGGAATCTCAACCGGTGTGATTTCCGCCTGGAAACGGTCCGCTTCGATCGCCTGTCCCGCTTTTTGTTGACTGGCTGCTGCGAACTGGTCCTGGGCTTCGCGGGAAATCGCATATTGATCGGCCAGGTTTTCCGCTGTAATCCCCATATGATAATCATTAAAGGCACATTCGAGACCGTCTTTGATGATCGTATCGACTAACGGCTGGTCGCCCATGCGTAAGCCGGTCCGGGCTCCGCCCAAGAGATACGGTGCCTGACTCATGTTTTCCATTCCGCCGGCAACGATGATGTCGGCTTCCCCGGATTTGATGGCTTGAAAGGCAAGATGGATTGCCTTCAGACCGGAACCGCAGACTTTGTTGATCGTCATGGCCGGAACCGTTTCCGGAAGACCGGCGAAGATACTTGCCTGACGTGCCGGATTTTGTCCGAGTCCCGCCTGCAAGACATTGCCCATGATGACTTCTTCAACGAGATGCGGCGCGAGACTCGCTTGTTCGAGTGCCGCCTGAATGACCGTTGCGCCGAGTTTCGTTGCCGGGACGTCCTTTAAACTGCCGTTAAAACTGCCGATTGCTGTCCGTGTCGCACTGACGATGACGACTTGTTCGCTCATCCTGATATCCCCCTTATTGAATCGTATAACCGCCGTCCAGGACGTTCGCCTGACCGGTAATGCCTTTTGCTTTCCGGCTCGCGAGGAATAACGCATAATCCGCGATTTCCTCGACGGCGAGCAACCGTTTTTGCGGCACAAGCGGATAGATGACGTCTTCGAGGACTTTTTCCAGTTCAACCTGACGTGTCTTCGCAAGATCCGCCATCTGATTGCGAACGAGCGGTGTATCGACGTAACCCGGACATAAGGCATTGACGGTGATCCCGTGTTCCGCTCCTTCGAGTGCCGCGACTTTCGTCAGACCGAGCAGTCCGTGTTTCGCCGAGTTGTAGGCGGCTTTTCCGGCAAAACCGATCAGTCCGTTAATCGATGCCATGTTGATGATCCGGCCGTAACCTTGCTCCTTCATCAACGGAAACGCATGTTTGATCGCCATGAACGGAGCTGTCAGCATGATTTTGATCATCAGTTCGAACTTCTCCGTCGGAAATTCTTCGATGGGTGAAACATGTTGCAGACCGGCATTATTGATTAAGACATCGAGTCGGCCGTAATGCTGAATCGTTTCCGCAAACACCGACTGGACCTGTGCTTCATCCGTGACGTTCAGCGTCAGTCCGATGACATCGTGTCCCGCTTCCTGCAATGACTTTGCTGCTGTTTCGGCCGCTTCCGTGTTGACGTCCGTAATGACGACCTTTGCCCCTGCTTCGGCGAAGGCTTTTGAGATTTCAAGCCCGATTCCGCTTCCTGCTCCCGTCACGAGGACGATATCTCCGTTGACCATCTGACTCACTCCCCTATGCTGATGCGTTCAAGTTCCGGACTGACGGTAAAGTCCGCTTCCGTGACGTTGCGGATGTCTTCGACGGTCAATCCGTTTAACGTCTCGATCAAGACCATTCCCGTTTCCGTGAAATCAAAGACGGCTTTATCGGTAATCAACCGGTTGACGACCCGGCTGCCGGTCAACGGTAACGTACACCGTGCCTTGACCTTCGACTCGCCGTACTTATTGACGTGCTCCATGATGATGACGACCCGCTTGGCGCCGTTGACGAGATCCATCGCTCCGCCCATCCCTTTGACCATCTTGCCGGGAATCATCCAGTTCGCGAGATCCCCGTTCTCGGCGACTTCCATCCCGCCGAGAATCGCGAGATCAATGTGACCGCCGCGAATCATAGCAAACGATTCGGCACTGTCGAAGTACGATGCGCCTTTTTGTGCCGTGACCGTCTCTTTGCCGGCATTGATTTCGTCAGCATCGATTTCATGCTCAAGCGGATATGGTCCGATGCCGAGCAATCCATTTTCCGATTGCAGCATGACGTGGACATCATCCGGAATCGCATTGGCGATCAGTGTCGGAATTCCGATGCCGAGATTAACGTACATGCCGTCCTCGATTTCCTGCAGGGCACGGTTAATAATGATTTCTCTTGACGTTGCCATAATATCTCCCCCTTATGCTTCCCGGACTGTCCGGCGTTCGATCCGTTTTTCGTAGTCCGTCCCGACGATGATCCGTTGGACGTAGACAGCCGGTGTATGAATTTCATTTGGATCGAGTTCACCGACTTCGACCAGTTCTTCGACTTCAACGATCGTCACTTTTCCAGCTGTTGCGACAAGCGGATTAAAGTTCCGCGATGTTTTCCGGAAGACGAGATTCCCGAGCTTGTCCGCTTTCCAGGCTTTGACAAGGGCAAAGTCGCCGACAATGCCTTCCTCGAGCAGATAGGTCTTGCCGTCAAACTCTTTTTGTTCCTTGCCTTCCGCAATCGGTGTCCCGACGCCGGTTGGTGTATAAAAGCCGGGAATGCCTGCTCCGCCGGCCCGGATCCGCTCCGCCAGTGTGCCCTGCGGCACGAGATCGACTTCAATCTCACCGCTTAAGTACTGTTGCTCAAACGTCTTATTTTCCCCGACGTACGATGAGACCATCTTTTTGATCTGGCGGGATTGTAATAAGATGCCGAGTCCGAAGTCATCGACGCCACAGTTGTTGCTGACGACCGTCAAGTCCTTGACGCCTTGTTCCTGTAAGGCAGCAATCGATTTTTCCGGAATCCCGCACAAACCGAACCCGCCGACGACGAGCGTCGCGCCGTCAAAGATGTCGGCTGTCGCTTCTGTAAATGAATCGTAGATTTTTCCCTGTTGCATCGTTCATTTCCCCCTTTTTTAATCCCCGTTGCTTAATACAGACCTGTCAGATTGTACAGTCCGATCATCAGGAAGACCGTCACTGTTTTTAAAATCGTAATCATAAAGATGTCCCGGTACGATTGACGGTGTGTCAAGCCGGTAACCGCAAGCAAGGTGATGACCGCTCCGTTATGCGGTAACGTATCCATACCGCCGGACGCCATCGAGATGACCCGGTGCATGACTTCCGGCGGAACGCCGCCGGAAGTGATTGCCTGTGTATATTTATCCGACATCGCACTGAGGGCAATTCCCATACCGCCGGACGCGGAACCGGTCACACCGGCAAGTGCCGTCGTCGTGACCGCCCCGTTGACGAGCGGATCGGTGAACGTTGACGAAATACCGTTCGAAACCGTCTTGAAGCCCGGTAACGCGGCGATGACACCACCGAAGCCATACTCGGCACCTGTATTCATGACGGCCAGTAACGCACCACCGATACTGAGGTTCAGACCGGCCTGGAAGTTCGTCCGGATTTTTTTGAAGTCATACAGCATGGCGGAGATGATACCGATAATCAAGGCCATTTGAACGGACCAGATGGCCAAAACAGCCGGTGTCTCGATTTTACCGAACGCTTCGAGACCAATCGCAGCGAAATCAAAGCCTTCCGGATACCAGTTCGGAATCGCCAGCGTAAAGTATTTGTTCATGACGGCGACTAAAATTAACGGAACAAATGCCAGGACTTGGCGATAGACCGGCTGCTGCGCTGTCTCAAGCGTCATTTCCGGTTCATTTTTCAACTCCATTTGCGGAGCCGTGCTGGCGGCTGTCGCTTCAAAGCCGGCATACCCTTCCCCTGCTTGATGAGCTTTGCGTTTACGCGATTCGAGATAGAACATCCCGACCGTCAAAATAATCAAACCGCCGACCGATCCCATGATCGGTGCTGCGTAAATATCTGTTTTAAAGAACGTCGTTGGAATGACGTTCTGGATTTGCGGTGTCCCCGGCAGAGCGTCCATCGTAAATGTAAACGCACCGAGAGCAATCGTTCCCGGAATCAGACGTTTCGGGATATTCGCTTCCCGGAACAGATTGGCTGCGAACGGATAGACGGCGAAGACGACGACGAACAGGCTGACGCCGCTGTATGTCAAGATGGCTCCGAGCAGCACGATGGCGAGAATCGCCCGTTTCGCTCCGATCATCCGAATGATTGACTTCGCAATCGATTCGGCGATTCCTGACATCTCGACGACTTTCCCGAAAATGGCTCCGAGAAGGAAGACCGGGAAGTAGGCCTTAATGAATCCGACCATTTTTTCCATGAAGATATTCGAGAAGAACGGTAAGACCCAATCCGGGTTCGTCAATAGGACGGCGAACAATGCACAGATCGGAGCAAACAGGATGACTGAAAAGCCACGGTACGCCACGAACATTAATAAAGATAAGGCAAGAAGAATAATAATCAGTTCCATGATGAATCTCCTTTTAATTTTTAGTAAGCGCTTTCAATTGCTTCTTCATCATTTAACAATTGAATCCACAAATGGTCAATCAAAAACCGCAAAACTATAAGTACAACTTATAGGTCCTATAACTTCACATTATAGACACATTTCATTTTTGATGTCTTTTTTGGAAATCTTATAGCCGGATGAAGGACTATTTAACGTTAATAGCGTATTCTAACGGTAGAAGGATTTGTAAGACGAAAGCAAGGTGCGTAAATTTGAAAACGATTCTGTATGACCTTCTCCATAACCTGACCCTATTGATGAGCGGCTTTTATCTCCTTGGAAAGCTGTCACCTCATCCGATTACCGTCGATTCCAAACGTTCGGTCCGCATTCTGTACGGAATCAGCCTGAGTATCTTATCTTGGTTGCTGATGCAGATGACTTTTGAACCGGCTCCCGGTATCCTGATTGATTTGCGGCACATTCCCGTCATCGTCGCCGCCTATTTCGCCGGTCCGTTGCCGACGATGATTGTGACTGCCGTCATCATCCTGTACCGTTTCAGCGTCAGTTTGAACAGTTCGGCGTATGCCGCGGCACTGTTCATTCTCTTGATAGCTGCCGGAACGTCGCTTCTCGTCAAATGGTTACCAATCTACTCCAAGCGGACTTTTACAATCGTGACGATTTATGGGACGGTTCTGCACGGGCTCGTCTTGACGTACGTCTTAGCTGACACGGGACTGATCTTCGATATTCTCAGTGTGGTGTTGCCGGCCTCGTTCATCAGCAGTTGGCTCGCGCTTGTCGTCATCCGCGATATCCGGTTGACAAAACAGTCGATGCGGACCTGGCAGCAAACGGCACAACGCGACTTCTTGACCGGGCTGCATAATTTCCGGGCTTTTACGGATCGGTTTGATGATTTGAAGCAGCAAACGATTTTACAGCAGCATGAAGTGGCTTTGATTACGATTGACATCGATCACTTCAAGCATGTCAATGACACGTTCGGTCACGAAGCCGGCGACGCGGTCCTGCGACAATTCGCTTCCCGTTTGCGGGACGGTGTGACGGATGCCGGATTCATCTCCCGCAACGGCGGCGAAGAATTTTCTGTTCTCGTCGAACAGTTGACGGTCCCGAAAGTCCTGGCGCTCGCAGAACAATTACGGGAACGGATTGCCACTTCGCCGTTTCAACTGCCAAACGGTACGCTGTTACCGTTGAGCGCCTCATTCGGCGTCGCTCATTTTCCGAAATCCACACCCGAGATTCAGCAGCTGGTCACAGATGCGGACGTCGCATTGTACCATTCCAAACAAAACGGACGGAATCAAGTAACGCTTTTTGTAAAGGAACTTGAAGTGGCGATTACCCATCCTGTCGATTAGGGATGGACGAATTCGGAAAAATCGGCTACGTTTGATGATGAGGAAGGTGATTCATCATGAAATTAACAAAAGGACCTTACATTATCATCGGTCTATTGCTTGGTCTGCTCTTCGGTTACATCGGCGATAACTTTTACCTGTATGTCTCTGCCGGGATTTTAGTCGGCGCGATGCTCGAAGGGTATGTCGCCTGGCAACAACGAAAAGAACGAAACAAATCCAATCATTCTTAAGGAGGAAATACGATGGGCTTCAGTGAACTGTTTGTCTCGACCCTTGCGTACATCGGTGTCGCCACACTTTTGCTTGCAATCGGAGTCGTCTTGTTTGAAGTAACGACGAAATCAAAAGAGATGGAACTGATCCGTCAGGGGAAAAAAGCGGCCGTCTACGCGTTCGGCGGACGGATTCTCGGTCTTGCGATCGTCCTTTACTCAAGTATCACAAACTCGGTCAGTATTCTCGATATGGTGTTATGGGGTGCCCTCGCCATCGTCTTCCAAATCGTCCTGTTCTATTTGGCAGACTTGATCATTCCGCGGATCAGCATGACAAAAGAAATTGATGCCAATAATGAAGCCGTCGGTTTATTACTGCTGTTTCTGTCGATTTCGATTGGTCTGATCATCGCCGGTTCCCTTACATACTGAAAAAAAGCGCCAACAATCCGGATGTGGATTGTCGGCGCTTTTCATTTCTCCAGATCTTCCAGTTCTTTTTGCGAACGGGGATAGCCGTTTGCCTGCCACTCCGCCCGGTAAATCGAATCGAGTTTCGTCAATCCGACTTCATCCGGATCCTTATCGGCATCGGGACTGGAGTCCTGGTCCAAGTGTGTCAGATACTCTTTTAACGGATCCGCATTTCGTTTGTCCTTGTTTTTTAGTAATAGAAGTCCGGCCCCCGCCAAGACACTTGCTCCGAATACATATCGTTTTCGTAACCGCATCGGTTTCCCTTCTTTCTCTAAAAACACGACTCAGACAAGTCCGCCTCCGTCCCGTAACTCAGGATGCGCGAGCCGTCTGACCTGTCCCTGTTCGATTGTCAGGACATGATCCGGCTGCCGTTCGAAATAACCGGTTTCGAGGACACCGGTCAAACTTTTCAGTTCCTTCGCAAAATGATGCACGTCCTGGACCCGTTTGAGATCCACATCCAAAATCAGATGTCCACCATCCGTGATAAACGGTTTCCCATCGTGTTCCCGTAGCGTCGCGTCGACATGCTTGCCCTGTAAAAAACGTTCGACATACGGTCTCGCAAACGCATCGATTTCGACCGGTAACGGTCCGGTCAGATGATGGACGAATTTCGAAGCGTCTGCTAAGTAGAGCACTTCGCGACTCATCAGTGCGACAACCTTTTCACGGAACAGCGCACCACCGCCGCCCTTGAGCACCTGGAACTGCGGATCGATTTGATCAATCCCGTCGACGGTCAGATCAATCTGCGTCACTTGTTCGAGCGACAGCAGCGGAATGTTCAACCGTTCGGCTTGTGCCGCCGTCTCGTCTGACGTCGCCACCCCTTGGACCTGTCCGCCTGCTTCGATCCACTTGCCGAGGACATCGATGAATATCCGGGTCGTCGAACCTGTCCCGAGACCGAGAACCATCCCGTTTTTGACATGCTTGATGGCAGCTTCTGCCAGCATCGTCTTCTCCTGTTCATACATCCGCACCACTCCTTCGTTACTACCCTATTCCCGATTGCTCAGGAGTTCAATCGACGAGTCTCGACGTCTCTTGTAAGTACATCTCAATCGTAGAAAGCAGTGGTTCCAGTGCTTGATGCCAAAAATCAACAGAATCCGGTTTGCCGTTCATATACTGTTCAATCAGTTCTTCAATTGTCGCCTGTCCCGATGCGCGCAACAACGGTTCAAACTGACTGGTGAATGCCACTTTGGATTGTTTGATGGACGCATACAATTGGTTACTCAATAAATAACCGACTGTATAAGGAATGTTATAGAACGGTTTCCCTGTATCATAAAAATGACCGACATAGATCCAGGTATAAGGAGCTGGTTCTGCCAATAGATTGCCATATAAACGTGTGTCTTCCTCCCGCATCAGTTCGGCAATCCGTTCGCTCGAGACCGCTCCCCGCTGTCGTTCGGCGTAAAAACGTTGTTCGAATCGGAACATGGTCGGGATGGTTCCGACATATTTTAAGCCTTCCTGAATTTTGATTTCAAGCATCGCCAGTTTTTCTTCACGCGCCGATTCTTCTATGACAGCATCAAGGACCAGGTTTTCCATGAACGTCGAGGCCGTCTCAGCAATACTCGTTCCTTTGATCTGGTCGAGAAACGGTAATTCATGCAACAGTGAATTATGATAGGCATGACCCAGTTCATGGGCAAGTGTAACCATATCCTGATAGGCATCGCGGTACGTCATGAAAATCCGGCTTTCTTTAGCGACCGGGAAAGAGGCACAGAAACCGCCTTCCGCTTTATGCGACCGGTTTTCCGCATCAATCCATCCCTTGTCAAAAACGTCTTTTGTAAAAGCTGCCAGCCGCGGATGAAGTCGATTAAATTGATGCAGGATGATCGATTGTGCTTTCCCATAGGAAATATGATCATGTGAAGTAAAGATATTCGCCTCTAAATCGTGCCATTCCGGATCCGCAACATGTGCAAGGTACAACTTGCGTTCGTAATAAGAGCGGAACAGCGGACGATTTTGATCAATTGCCGCGAGCATTGCCTCAATCGTTGATTGTTTCATCCGGTTTTGTTCACACAGTTCGGTTAACGGATCATTCCATCCCCGTTTCGCATAGACTTGCAATCGAAAACCGGCAATCCGGTTTAGAATCATAGCAAAGTCATCGCGTTCAGCAGCACATGTTTCAACAACAGCTGCCGCCGCTGTTTGCCGCTCACTTCGTGTCGCTCCATAGAACGCTTGATGCAGGGCATGTCCAATCGTGACGTTTGTTTCAGCAAGCGGAACCCGTAATCCGGTCAAACGCTGTTCATATAATTGTTCCCATGCTGAAAATCCGTCAACCGCCAGTGCTTGAATTAATTTTTCCTGTTCTGCCGGCAGACGTCGTTCCATAATGGCGCGTCGTTCGGTCAGATAATAAGACGACGTTTCAGATTGAAGAATTGTCCACTCTGCTTCTGACAGCTTCGATAACCGTTCCTCGAAGACCGTTTCACTTGTCCGGAGACTTGCTTGCAGCGTCTCGGTCTGCTCGAGCAGCCGGTTCACTTCTTGACGCGAAACATCTTCCGCATACAAACAATAAACAAAATCACTCAGTTCTTCAACGTGGCATCTGATTCGCTCTAATGTCGATAATTCTGATGATACCGATGTTTGACCGGTACCAAACCCGTCAAGTTGTTCCTGTAACGTGGTAATCATTCTTTCTGTTTCCTCAATCGAATACAGCTGTTCCAGTTGCCAGCGGGAATCGGTCGTAGGCATAGGTTTTCCTCCTCTATCTATACGTTCTATATTCTAGTTTTCGTGTCCCGTTCCGAAAAACCTTTTTTTCCCAAATAAAAACATCCTTCCGCTAAAGGAAGGATGTTTGGTTACACTCATTAAATGACAAAGAAATAGACACACAGGAAATGCGCCAAGCTGCCCAGCAGGACGAAGACATGAAAAATCTCGTGAAAGCCGAGGTGTTTGAACGAAAGAGCACGCGGCTTTAATCCATAGATGATACCGCCGATCGTGTAGAAAATTCCACCGAGGAATAAGAGACCGATTCCGACCGGCGACAGGACGGCTGCGAGTGGCGTGATGGCAAAGACCATGATCCAGCCCATTCCGATGTACAGCGTCGTCGACAACCAGCGCGGACTGTTGAACCAGACCAGTTTAAACGTGATACCGAAGACAGCAATCAGCATGACGATGCTGAACAGGACCCAACCGGTCGGTCCGTTCAGACTGATCAGGCAAAACGGGGCGTAGGACCCGGCAATCAGCAGATAAATCATCGAATGATCAAGACGTCTCCACGTCGCAATCGCCCGGTCACTGGCCAGTACCATATGATACGTCGCCGAGACCGCGTATAAGGCAATCATGCTGACACCAAAGATAATTGCCGCGACGATCGGGAGTCCGGCTCCCCGTTCCAGTGCTGCTTTGATGACTAGAGCCAGCAATCCGATAAAGGCGAAGACGGCTCCGCCAAGATGGGTCAGACCATTGATGGGTTCTCTCATATACGTTTTCATAATTTCCCTCCATTACTATGTAGTTTTCAATACTACATGGCGTTATATGAACATTCTATCATACACTAGAGAAATAGGAAGCCATTCCGCATTATTTTTTTGGAGGTATTTTCATGACACAGTCAGATCAACCGAAACCATCACTCGACCGGCAATTGGATTTAGCGGATATCCCGAACATCGACCTCTACATGGATCAGGTCATCCAATTGTTCGAACGGACATTTGAAGAGACGACGCGGACAGAAGGCGAAACGATTTTAACAAAGACGATGATCAATAATTACGCGAAGAAAAAACTATTTTTCCCGGTCACAAACAAAAAGTATACAAAAAATCATCTGATCCTGATCAGTCTGATTTATCAATTGAAAGGCACATTTTCGATCAATGACATCAAAACGATTTTGACGGACTTGAACACCGGTGTGACCGAACAGACGATTGATTTAGAAGATTTTTATCAGTCTTATTTGGACACGACGGCAGCCAACTTAACCGTCTTCGAGGAGCAGCAGCCACCAACAGATGACTTGGATCATCTCGAACAGTTGCAACTGATTCTGTCACTCGCCCATATGAGTAACTTATACCGTCGCGCGGCGGAACGTTTAATCGACGGTCTAGAAAAGTAAGCCTCTTTCATTTACGTTCATGGTAAAATAGGGAAAAAAGGATGAGGTGTGCGGGATGGATATCGGACAACGTTTTTTGGAACGATTAGATGAAACAGGACATTATTTCGTCAGTTACCAGGACGGCGTTATCATCGAGCTTGCTTTTGATGCTGCCGTCGGACGCCATTCCTCACCTTTTCCCGCATTGGAGAAAACGGCTCAATTTTTGGAGGATCATCTCCGCTCGCATCAGACACAAGCCTTGCTGCTCGCTTCAAAAATTCACGCGTACGATGCGGAACCGTCGGAACGGATTGCCCCGATGATGTCAATCTACAGTTTCTTTGCAACACACCGGCTCGTCCATCCGCTGAATGCCTATTCCACTGCTCTATTGATCAGCCGACTGGAAGCAACGGATATTCAGCTCGAACGGACCGTTTCGTTGTACCGCCTTTGCAAAACCTCTCATCGCTTCATCGTCACTCCCCTGCTCATCTCGTTCCTGTTTTTGAACAGTCTCCGCCGGGGCGAAATCGCAAATATCCATGAGCAGATTGAATCGTTGTACAATATGTTGAAAAAGCGGTTCGGCCGGTCCCAGCAATCATATGTCACGGCCCTGCTGTTTGCGTTATTGCCAGACGCGGATCATCCGCTTTATCTGGATCAGCTCGTCCGATCCCGAAATCTTTACCGTAAACAGGGGATTCCGTTATCGTTTCATGCATTACTCGCATTACTCGGTCAACCGGAAACCCATCAAGACGCGCTTGACCAGTTATCGGAACGCTTGCGCCAAAACCCACACTTTAAATACCGGAAGGATTTAGTTTTCCTGACGGCGGTCCGGCTGTATCTGGCGGATCATCCGACGTTGCACCAATTGTTTGCCCCGTACAGCCCGGCTGACTGGACGAATTCGACTGATTTCATTCCTGTTTTCTTGTTCCCGGTCGACTTGACGGATACGTCCCACGCAACAGACGGTGGAATGGCGGACGGCGGACTTGACGGCGGCGATGGTGGTGGTGGTGGCGATTAAACTCGTCTATCCAGCACCTGTTTCCGTATAGGTTTTCTCGAAAAAACAGAACAAGGGAGACGGATTGCAAAAATCCGTCTCCCTTGTTCGTATAAAAACCGGCAGATGCTTCCGATTATTTTTGTTGATCGTCTGCATCAGACGGTGTAACATCGCCGTCTTCATCAGCTTCGTGAGATAAATCAGGTGCTTCTTCCGACGATGGTTCAGAATCCGGTTGTTCCGAAGTGTCTGAATCCGACGACTTTTTATCTTGAACGTCCTTTTGATGCTCCGATTTTGAATCGGAATCTTTTTGTTTTGCCGTATCCGACTGGTCACGACCCGCAATCTCGTCATCTGTCATGCGATTCCCCGATGTAATCGGATCCGTTTCTTTTTCGTGTTGCTCTGACATGGTAACATCCCCCTCAAATCATAATGATTAGAGTATTCCCTTACAAGAGACGGTTAAACATCCTGAGTATGCGTGGTCTTTGAAAAATCGGCAATCAAGTTCGCGATCGGTTGCGGATGATGCATGTAATGTCCCTGGACATAAAGCGGATCTCCCACTGCAAGGATGTGCTGGAATTGAGCGCTTGTTTCGACTTCTTGGATGACAAGAGAGATACCAAGCGCCTGTGTCAACGAGTAGACGGACTGGACCATCGACTGTTCCAGCTGATTTTGAACGAGACGTCGTGTGAAAATCGGATCCAGCTTGACGGATTGCACCGGTAATCGGAGCAGTGAATTGAGAGACGCATAATGACTGCCAAAATGGTCAACAGTCAGGCGGTACCCTGCCCGTCGTAACCTCTCAAGACGCTCGATGACTTTTCGTTTCCCGATTTGCAAGACTTCTTCCCGGATTTCAAGCACAATCCGGTCTTTCTTAAACGATGCACAGTTCGCAAATTGCAGCAAATCACCGAGCATCTCATCCGACTTAAACTGACTGGCTGAGAGATTGACAGAAATCGTCACCGGACGCCCGAGTTCCTTCTCTAGCCGGTCACTATCCAAAAGTGCCTGCGCAACTGTAAAGTGACCGATTTGACCGAACTTGCCTGTCCGTTCTGCGATCGGGATGAAGTCTGCCGGACTGACGAATCCGAGGATCGGATGATTCCAACGCAGTAGAGCTTCGACGGCAATTGTTTGTCCCAGTTTCGCATTAAATATCCGCTGGTAATACAATTCAAACTGACCGCGTTCCAGTGCCTGGTCCAATTCCTGTTCCAACACATGGTTAAACGGGTGTTGTTCGACCTCGCGCTGTTGATCGACGAATAAGATGCCTGCTTTGCCATCCAGTTTAACTTGTTGCATCAACGCTTCTGCTGCATAAACTTGTGTCTCGCGGTTCATATGGTCACCCGTCAACAGGCTGACACCGGATGAAGCTGTCAGACGAATCGGTTCATCGGCAAGGTTCATGATCGGTTGCTCAATCGCTTCGATGATTAATTCGGCAAATGCTCGACCCTGGTCTGAAAAATCAGCTTGTTCGAACGGCGCCAAAATGATGAACTCATTGCCTTCCATTCGTCCAACGACGTGTTCCGGAATCGCTACATATTTCAGCCGAGATGCGATTTCCTGAAGGACCTGATTTCCGATCCGGTATCCATACTTCGCGTTGACGGCATGAAAGTTATCGAGATTGAGAACCATCAAAAAAGTCGGTTGGCTCGAGACACTTGAAATCAAACGATCCATATAGCGTTCGTTGTAGACGTTCGTCAATGCATCCTTAATGACATACGTCTCAACACTGATTGATTTACTGATGATGTCGGCGTAACTTTCAATCATCTCTAACTCTGTTTCACTAAACTCGTAAGGTTGATCATCAAAAGCACACAACGTTCCGATCTTCTCGTTGTTGGCATTTTTAATCGCCACACCGAGAAAACTTCCGTTGCCAAGCGTTTGTGTGACCGGGTGATCGCTTGTCATGGGGTTCGCTAATAATTCATTGATTTGAATTTTACCGTCCGTTTCATCGATGACCAGTTTACAGAGGACATGTTGAAAGACATGTGTCGTCCCCTCTTCAATCAGTTCTTTCCCATGATTAATCGCCTTGACGATAAAATTGCTGTTTAAATCATTTAATGCAAAAAACAGTGTGTTGACGCCGATTTTCTCACTTAACTGATTTAAGATATCTTCGACAAGCGGGTGTAAGGCTTCATATCGCATTTGCGAGTTATCCACGTTCCGTCCCTCCTTTCGTTCTTAGTCTTCTGTCAGTTCGACCGAAAATTGAAGCGTAAACGTACTGCCTCGCCCTTCTTCCGACTGGACGGCAATCGACCCGCCGTGATCCATGACAATCATCCGGCAAATCGCGAGACCAAGACCCGTTCCGCCAATTTTTCGCGTATCCGAGTTATCGGCCCGGTAAAATTTATCAAATACATACGGCAATGCTTTTTCCGGAATTCCGATTCCTTCATCTTCAATCGTCAAAACCATCTGGGATCCCTTCATATGACCCCGGACTTGAATCGTGCCGCCATCCGGCGAATATTTGATGGCATTCATGATCAGATTCGTGAAAAGTTGCTTCATCTTTTCTTCGCTGGCCGTCATCTGATAATCACCCGCGTCAAAGCTTACCCGGATGCGGTGTTTACTGCTCGCCAGTTCAAACATCGGTCGCATTTCATAAACCAGTTTTTTTAGATCAAGCTGTTTTTTGACGATGCCTTGGGAGACATCCTCCCCTTTTTGGATTTCTAAAATATCATCGATCAATTCTGCTAGTCGGACCGTCTCCGAATGAATCGTCTCAAGGTATTTTTTTTGACGCGGACCATCAAGTGAACGGCGCATCAATAGTTCCGTAAAGCCCATGATGGACGAAAGCGGTGTTCGGAGTTCATGCGAAACGATCGAGACGAATTCTGACTGCTTCAGATCGAGTTCTTTTTCTTTCGTGACATCACGCAGGACAAGCATCATCCCCCACTCGACATTGGCGATGGCGATTCGTTCCGCATAGGCACTCAGCAACAAATTCCCGCGAAACGCCGACAGTTCAATCGTCTCGCCCGGAATCTCACCGTTCATCAATTGACCAATGTAGTCATGCAGCGCATCCGGCTGATCGACATGTTCGAATAAAGAAGTCGCCCGTTCATAGGCGTGGCGAAAACCTTGGGATTGACTGACGAGCTTCGGCGGAAACATGTTCAACAATGCCTGGTTGGCATAAATCTGTTCGCCGCTACTTTCGATATACAATACCGCTTCCCGAATCGAGTCGAGTAATTGGTAGGTTTTGATTTTTTCGTGTTCCATTTGATAAAACAACAGGTGACGTTCCAATGTCATGCCGAGTTTACGTGACAAATCCAAAATATCCCCGACCTGCTCCAAGTTAAACTGTTCAAATGGATGTTTAAGATAGATGACACCGACGACACCGCCATTGCTTGGCGACTGGACAGGAATCGCGGATTCATACATCTGCTCTGCCAACGGGAGCTGAACCGACTTGCGCATGACAAAAGCACGGCGCAACACAGAATACTGATCTAAATCCTTTTCAATCAATTCAATGTCTTCCACCCCTTGCGTCACAAGATGGCTCAATTGTTCCCGGCGATATAACAGAATGGCTCCCGATTCAAGATTAATCAGTTTCAGCAGTTTGACGAGTAACGTCTCACAGGCAGACTCCACGTTTTGGGTCGCCAATGCTTCCATGATTTCGTTCCGGTGTTTCAGTTTATGTTCAACTTCCGCCAAATCTTGTGTCAGTTGACCGATTCGTTGACGATCAGTCGTCTGCAATTCCTTGACCGGAAATGGACTCGTTTTCAGACGATACGGTCTCGTCTTTTTTTCCGGACGATATCGTACGATTTTTTTCAATGGGCTTCCTCCTTCCAATACATGCATTCATGTTTCAAATTATAACATGAGATTTTAATTTTTCGTTGCGCATTTAACTCAAGAATGAGGAGTCGTTTCTGCCAATAAGCGCTGAAACGATTGTTCAAAGGCAACATCTTCTTGTCGTGTTCTCTTTTTCGGTCCCTTCGTCCGTCCACCAGCCCGTCGGATTTCTTGACCGACATGTCGTGTATGTAGAAGGAAATCTATATTTTCATTCGTAAAAATCCGGCCATTTTGATCGACGGCTCGTCCGTTGCGGGCAAGAGCAAGTGCTGCCAACCCGTAATCCTGGGTCACGACGATATCTCCAGGTGCCATCCGGTTGACGATGGCAAAGTCGACCGCGTCAGCACCCTGACCAATCGTGATGGTCGTCGCCCCTTCCCGGTTGAACTGATGTGCCGTATCACACACTAAAAACACTTCGTACCCCTTACTTAATCGAATCGTCAAATCGACGACCGGACACCCGTCCGCATCAATCCATATTTTCATGTCCTGCCACTCCTTTTTCAATTCCCTTTCATTTAGTGTCTGTGACGACCGGAATTACTGTCAAGTCAATCCCTCTCAGTTGACCGTAACTGCCGTAGAACCGACAATAGAAAGGAAAGGATGTGCCGACTTGAAACCTGCTACATTTAGCTCATTTTTATCCTTACTGAAGAAAAGCGAGCCACCGGTCGGACTGCTGTCAGCCGCCGTGATAGTCTCGATCATCCAGGCACTCGCTGCACTGATGATTCCCTGGTTCTTGAAGTCCCTGATTGACAACTTCTCCATCGATCAGGTGACACCGGGTCTGATTGCCCTTTTTGTCACCGTCTTCATCGTCCAGATGATCAGCAATGCTTTTTCGATTTACTGGTTGCAAGTTGCCGGACAACGGATCGTCGCCAACTTACGGACAATGTTATGGAAACACTTGCTAGCTTTACCCATTCCGTTCTATGACGAAACGAAGTCGGGCGAACTCGTCTCACGCCTCAACAATGATGCGACGACGTTACAACAGTTATTATCGGAGCAACTCGTCCGTCTGTTGACCTCCATCGTCTCGATTGTCGGCGCCATCACGATTTTATTTTTCCTCGACTGGCAAATGACGCTCGTCATGGTCATCGCCGTCCCGTTGACACTCTTGATCATCATTCCGCTCGTCCGGAAGCTGCATCAGATTTCACGGGAGACACAAAAGGAGCTCGCCGGGTTATCCGGATTTTTTGCGGAAATGCTTGGTGAAGTCCGGCTCGTCAAATCACAGGCGACCGAAACCTACGAAATGGACCGCGGGAAAACGCGGATTGAACATCTGTTTGGATTTGGTGTGAAGGAAGGAAAAATTCAGGCCATCTTACTGCCGGTCTTCAATGTCGCCTTGACATCGATGCTGATCGTCATCATCAGCTTCGGTGCCTACCGTGTCTCGACGAACCAGATTACAGCCGGTGAACTCGTCGCTTTCTCGTTGTATCTGTTTCAAATCATGACGCCGCTCGTGACGATGACTGAATTCGTCTCGAAATTACAAAAAGCACGCGGCGCAACAGAACGAATTTCCGAACTGCTCGAAGAACAACCGGAACAGGACGGGACACGACAAGTCGAGCGTCCGTTTGCAGCCGTTCATTTTAATCATTTATCGTTCGGCTACGACGAGGCGACACTGTTGCACGATGTCACGTTCTCGTTACCGCGTGGTCAAACAACCGCAATCGTCGGTCCGAGCGGCTCCGGGAAATCGACGTTATTCGCCTTGCTCGAACGGTTTTATCTGCCGACGAACGGTCAAATCGAACTCGGCCGTCATGCGATTGATCAGTTCGAGCTTGCGAGTTGGCGGAATGCGATTGGCTATGTCGCCCAGGATTCACCGGTCCTGTCCGGAACGATCCGCGACAATCTGCTGTACGGCTTGACGCAACAGGTCACGGAGCAACAAATCCGCGATGCTGCTGAAATGGCGAATGCCGATGAATTCATTTCTTCGTTCGCACTCGGATACGATACGGAAATCGGTGAACGCGGAGTCAAGCTGTCCGGTGGTCAACGACAACGGATTGCGATTGCCCGGGCCCTCTTACGCGATCCGGAATTATTACTACTCGACGAAGCGACCTCAAGTCTCGATTCCGAATCGGAACGGGTCGTCCAGGAAGCACTCGAACGGCTGATGGAAGGACGGACGACATTCGTCATCGCCCATCGTCTCGCCACCGTCCGGCATGCGGATCAGATCGTCGTTCTCGAACAAGGGCGTGTGTCCGGTATCGGAACACATGACACCCTCGTTGAGACAAATGTTTTGTATAATAAACTCGTAACGCAACAATTCATCGGTCAAACCGAAACGTCCAGGGGGAGTAATACATGACAAAAACAATTGGTTTCATCGGACTCGGCGTCATGGGTCAAGGCATGGTCCGCAACTTATTAAAAGCCGGTTTTTCCGTCAAAGGCTATAACCGGACAAAAGAAAAGGGCTTACCGCTCGAAAAGGACGGTGCTGTCATCGTCGATACGATTCAGGAAGCCGTCCAAGATGTCAATGTCGTCATCTCCATCGTCGGTTATCCGCAGGACGTCGAACAGATTTATTTGGCGGAGGACGGGATTTTAGCATCCGCGAAACCAGGAACGATCGTCATCGATATGACGACATCAAGTCCGGCGCTTGCGATCCGGATTGCGGAACAGGCGGACGCGAAAGGTCTGCGAGCGCTCGACGCCCCTGTCACAGGCGGAGATCTCGGTGCAAAAAACGGGACGCTCGCGATTCTTGCCGGCGGCGACGAAGACGCGTTCAACACCGTCCGACCGTTATTCGAAGCAATGGGAAAATCAATCGCCCGCTTCGGTGGTCCGGGACAAGGTCAATCGGCTAAACTGGCCAATCAGATCGCAATTGCCGGATCGATGATCGGAACAGCCGAAATGTTGCTGTTCGTCACGAAATCCGGGATTGATCCGACACAGTTCGTCGAGACGATCAAAAGCGGTTCTGCCGGCAGCTGGTCACTCGAAAACCTGATCCCGCGTGTCATTGCGGAAAACTATTCACCGGGCTTCTTCGTCAAACACTTCATCAAAGACATGAACCTGGCACTCGAACGGGCCGAGGAAATGGGGATTGCGACACCGGGACTTGCACTCGTCAAGGATCTGTATGACGAACTGGCGGCTTCCGGTCATGCCGAATCCGGAACACAGGCACTCTACCTGCTGTTAAAAGAAAAAACACCGTCGGATTAAATGGACGACAAAAACGAGTCTGACACTCCCAGCCGGGGGAAGTCAGACTCGTTTTTTATGCTGTACGTGTTGCTGTCTGTTGTTCTTGTTTCAATTGTTCATAGAAATGGGCCATCGTCGTATCAAAATACGGTGTCAGCAGGACGACGCCAACAGTACTGAGCAGCGCAAGAATCCCCCAGAGGATGAAACTGAGATACAGTTTCGCAAGGCGCCATTTATGACCATGCATCATCCGACGGCTTTCCCCGAGTACTTGGAAAAACGACAAATCCGGTCGATCGACTAATAAAAATGGCACCAAACGGTACATCAGATAAAAGTAGATTGCGGGAAGGATTAAAAAAGAGCCGATGTAAACGAGCAGCGTGACCAGTGTGTAGGCCGCCATCGTCTTCAGGTAGAAACGGATCGACGCAAATCCTTCAAATAACGTCCCGATCCCGGCCGACTCACCGCGGACGAATCGTAAGTAGGCAATCGTCCGACCAAGCGTGACCGGTGCGAGCACAATCGTCACGACGATGTTCAGGGCGACGAAACGCAGCATGCTGTCGATATTGTCCTGGTCAAACGACATCCGGCTGGCTGCCAGCGCAAAAATCAGGAAGTAGATGATCGAAATACTGAGTGCCGTCAGCCACTTGCCTTTTAATGTCGCAAGTGCCGCCTGTTTGTACTGTAAATTTGTCATAATGAACTCCTTTATCTATCAACATTCTTGTTTCAGTGTACCGTAGTCTGCTTTGAAAAAATAGCAATCATCCCCTCACAAGACTGAAGATGTGACGATTTTTGGACAGCTGTAATAATTGGATTTCATTCTCTTCTTTAAAAAACGACGCAACCGAAACCACTTTTTCTTCACTCGCATTCCTCAGGCGAGACACAAGCCAGTTTCCCTGCCCTTATGGTTAGGGAAGCGGGTCTTGTTTGTCTCTGACAGCGCAATGGAAATTGCGCTTTTTCCTGTAGGAGTCTCGTGAATGAAGTGGTTTCTTCGAAATAAAAAAAGAGGAACAGATTCAAATCTGTCCTCATTTTTCATAAGGTTGACTGTCGCGTCAACGAATAACTTTGATTAACGTGCCAGCAATTGTTTTAACGCTTTAACTTTCTCCGGATCGACTTGACCGTCCACGAGGACAGCGGATCCGACGTGTAACTCGGTGGCGTTGGTTGTTTTAAGTAATTCTTCCGCCCGTTCGACTGTGATACCGGAGCCCGGTAAAACAATCAAGTCGGGATGCTGTTCGATCAGTTCGGCGATGACCGCCTGACCTTCAAGTGCAGTCGGTTGTGCCCCGGACGTCAAAATCCGGTCGACTTCTGGAAAATCAGCCAACACTTCCGCCGCTTCCATGATGTCACGGCTGCTGTCGATTGCCCGGTGGAACGTCAAAGACAAATCGCCTTTATGTTTGATGATCCGTCCAAGGAATCCTTCGTCCACACGACCGTCCGGTGTCAACGAACCGACGACGATTCCTGCTGCTCCGAGTTCCCGGATCAAATCGATGTCCGTGATGATTGTTTCCTGATCGGCTTTCGAATAAACGAATGACTTGCTGTGCGGACGCACAAGCACATGGACCGGAATCTCGACCGACGACAGAACTTGCCGGATCAACCCGTAACTTGGCGTCAAACCGCCTTCCGATAAGGCGGAGACAAGTTCCAACCGGTCAGCTCCCGCCCGCTCGGCTGCTGTTGCTTCTTCGACTGTTGCTGCAATGATTTCTAACATGATACATCCCTCCCGCCCTAGTGTATCACGAGACGACGGTCCAATTCACCCGTTCGTTGAACAGTTTC
>Ga0308165_1001188_pt1 | contig 38134 bp, 36 predicted proteins | sample PhyWR2_FD_201032 | JGI IMG/M metagenome (GOLD analysis project Ga0308165, IMG submission 201032) | Phyllosphere microbial communities from UC Gill Tract Community Farm, Albany, California, United States - DLSLW.R2 | ecosystem: Host-associated > Plants > Phyllosphere > Unclassified | place: USA...
TCACTAACGTTTGTCGTTGAACTTGATGTTGGCGGCTCCGTAGTGGACTCACCTTCATAAAATCCAATTTCACCATTCGTCTGAACGGCTCCACCGCCTGCTGCTCCTTCTTGGGCTATAACTGCTTGAAATGGGGTTAGCAATAGTCCAAACCAAACAATGGAAGATACAAGCAAATAAGTTACTCTTTTTGTTTTCATTCTATCCCTCCATTGTTATCGTACAGCACTTAAAGTAAATTCAATTGTTGCCGTGTATTCACCAAGTTTTCTGTATTGGGTTGGGGCAAGTTCCATCTTAAAGCCATTCCCTTTTTTCTGCCATTCTTCTTCGCTTACGTCATAACTACCTCGTCCAGCTGATAAATCTGCTGAATCTGCTATAACATTTGGCTCATCTAATCGTAAAACAGATTCTGTCGAACCTTTTTTATAGACAATTGCTTCGGGTAGTTTATAAGAAGGATCATCTGCCGATTCCATCACTTTGGTCACTTTGGCAGTCAGTTCCCAGTCCGTTATGCTTGCTCGACTATCACTAACGACAAGGGCCTGATCATAGACTGGTTTCTCAGCTGAAAATTGACCATAACTACCAGTTTTTTTCAATCCAAAATCAATAGTGGTTGGCGCAGAAGATAGTGATAAGACACCAAATACTTTGCCGCCTGCTAATCCAACTTTTTCGGATTTAGCTGTTATTTGTTCGAACGTTGCATTTGGCTCATTCGGCCCTGCAACAAAAGGTGCTTCTCTTGGTGAATCACCTGTTACCGTTCCTTCATTGAATATTTCTTTATCGACAGCTGAGTCGCCTACCGTTACTTTAAAGGTAACCTTTACTGATTCTTGTGTTTTCAAATCACCAGCATTGAAGGATAGCACGCCATTTTCATAAGAATATTGAGAAGGTTGAGCTAAAACACCAGCAATCGTCACTTCCGCTTTCGTTGCATCAAAAACTAATTCAGCAGGTAAAACATCTGAAATGATAATATTTTTCCAATTTGTTGTATACGTTGCTTCTTTTGAGTTCATTGCTGTCAGTGTATATAAGACAGTATCACCAACTTGAGTATTATCCACTTTCACACCATTTCGGTATGTAGCGGCTTCTTTTTTCAATGTTGCTGTGGGGATCACATCTGCAACAACATATTTTGCAACACCCTTAAAGATTGCATCGTGATATGCTAAATCATTATATGGATTGATATTTCCAGCAGCAACATTTGTCACTGGCGGCTTGATCAGTCCTATTTGATCATAAACTTTTTCGCTATTTGGATCTGTTGGATCACTTGGAATCAATTGTGCAGCGGTATGTTGTCCTGCATGATCTTCCAAATAAACACTTAATTCTTTTGTTTTTTCTACATATTTTGGCAAATTGAATGACCAAGCCCCATCGGCACCGACGGTTGTACTTCCAAGTAATGTGCCTGTTTCCTTATCACCAGAATCATAGTAAACTCGAACGGAAGCACCAGCTTCTGCTCCTGTTCCTGAAAGAACTTTTGTTGCATTATCAAGTTTGGTATCTGTTAATTTTGTCGGTAGCGGTGGCGTTACATCTAGAACAGTTCGTTCAGGTGCAATCAAATCATTTGCTTCACTGATATGTGCCTTTCCCGATGTTTTATCTCCTCGCCATGCTTCAAGAACTTTTAATTTTTGTCCTTTTTCTAGTAAATTGCCTTTAGGCTGTGTGTCTAATTTAAATAAACCGCCGCGAGCATCATCGCCATAAACAGAAGCTTTACTTGATCCAGCAGCATCTTCCACGATTGTTCCTGTAGTTTTGTACAGCAATGTATCATTCACATCATACACACCGACAATTACGGAGACCTCTCCAGTAAATGCATTACGGTTATTATCATGTTTTCCTTCTGGAATACCCACATGTCCCCAAATATATTTATCTGCATCTGTCGGCACACGCAATTCATCCACAATTGCATTTTGATTATTCCCATTCAAACGAGTATATTTTGGCATCCCGCCGTCTTGATTAAATCCTGCAATCACTTCTGAATCTGTTCCAGTACCAATTGTTCCAAAGTTAGCTCCAGCTAATGCAACATTAGCAAGTACAAATGAACGCATTGGATTTCCAGTCGCATCATTTACACCAGCTACCCAAACAGAAAGATCAGAATTCAAGCTTTTAAATGTCGAGCCTGCGCTTGTGTCAAAAACTAAACCTCCACCTGGTCTTGTATTCACAAAGTCAAAATATTTCAATGACTCAAAATTCGAAGTTAAAACACCGGCATTAAAAATACCAGAAGTAGCAGTGCTTGTTTGTCCACGAGCAACAAAATACGTTCCTGAACTTGCTGTCATTGTCATATCGAGCCCTTTAGCATCGATTGCAGCACCATTTGCTGCTTGAATATCAACAGATGAATCTTCATCTTTTACTACAAATGAATCTGGGTTTGCACCACTATTCGTATACAAAATACCTTGATTTCCAGCGTTTCCACCAGGATCAATTGGCGTACCAGAGCCTTTATTTACTAGAGTAAAATCAGATCCTCCAGATACATTGATAGAATTTCCGCCTCCATACATACGAATCCCTGGAGCAGAACCGCTATCTTTCGTCATTTTGATTTCTGACTGTCCTTCAATGTTAAATTGTGTGTTACCTACAGCTCTAAAACGAACCATTGCAGCTCGAGCATAATTGTTGTCTCCAGTTTGATGTATATTTAGTAATGATTTGTTCTTAACATTAAAGGTTCCACCTAAGCTTTGCATATTTATGCCAGAGGTATTTTCTGTATAAATATCTAGAAGTGCCTCATTGATTACATTAACGTTTGAAGCATTTGCATCAATATTGATCAAACCAGTGTAATCAACATTTTGTTTTCCATTTCCTCTGATTTTCAATTCAGTCCCTGCACCTTCAACCGTCATATCTAATTGTCTAGTTGATTGGATCGGTTGACCATGGTTTCCAGTACCAGTCCCTTTCATACTAGAAAGCAATACTTTGGATTGTTTATCTACGGTAAAAGTCGCTCCTGCATTAGACGCCGCGGTGATTTGATAGAAACGTTCAGAATTACTGTCAACTTTCGATTGATTTGTAATGGAAAAATTCTTGGCCGCTACAGCACCAGTGCTAGAAGTTGAATCAAAGTATAGATCAACATTGTCAAAAATCACGGTTGCTCCATTCATATTAGCAAGCACAGAGGCATTTCCTGCTGATGAGCTGATTTTATTTGTTAGAACAAGCGTCCCGCTTCCAGAAGCTAAATAGTTTGTCCCAGTATATTCAAGATCTGAAATTGTTATTTTTCCAGTCGCTCCGATATTAAAATAGCGGGCACCAAAACCAATCACATGATTATTGCCATTAATGACTAGTTCTCTGTTGACTGCAGGCAATGCTGCTCCAGAGGTGAAATCTGCAGTAATATTTATGCGATCGATCGTTGTATCACTTAAAGCTGTAATTAAGGCTGCCCATGTTGGCACATCTGCCTCTTTTGTAGGTGTTGGTAATGCCGAAAAGGGAACAACATGATTTTTGACACTTGCATTTTGCGCGTTTAAATCAACAGGCTCTTCTGCATTTGCTAATTGATTACTTGCAGCGCTCGTTTCATTTGTTTGACTACTAGAGTCTGTGTCATTTGCTTTTATTACAGAAGTACTCCGAATAGAACCAAATAGAACAAGCCCAACCAAGATACTCATGAGGCTGATTAACAGAATTTTTTTATTCACTTTCAACATTTTCTCCTCCTTTCCTCAAAAATGAGTGTGTCCTAAATTCCGACACGTTTATTTCAATTCTTTCCACGCTTATCTCATTTGTCTAATTGATAAATGAACCAGCTTTGAAAGAAGAGAAAACAAGTTCATAATATTTTTACGGTTTATGCTGCGATCAATTCATCAACATATACCCTTTTGAGCGAATTGTTTTAATGTATCCATTCGCATGATCTTCATTTTCGATTTTCCTACGTAGATGATAAATGATGTTCGCCACTCGGTATTGTTTGTCTTCATCTCCACCATCCCAAACATTTTTATAAATCTCCTCATAGGTCAGAGCCTGCCCAACATGATTACTTAATAGTTCAATCGTTCGAAATTCAAGTTTCGTCAAATTTACTTCTTGGCTGCCGTTTAATAACACGCTAAAATTAGAGTGAACAAGTTCGATCTTCTTAGGTACATCGGATTCTTGAAGCGGAGTCTCTTCATAAACTTTAAGTTCTCTTTGTTTTTTTTCAGAGTAACGCTTCAAATGACCTTGAATTAATAAAACCAGCTCTTCTGAATCAATCGAAGTATCGATAATTGCATCTGCTCCCAATTTCAGGTAGACGATTCTTGTAGATTTATCTGTATTTTGAGATAAAACCCATACTAAAGCAGAAGTTTGTTCACGAATCTTTATTATAGATTCACAAATTAGACTCATTTGATTGTCTGATTCCTCTTCTTCAATGATAAGTGCATCTAACTCGCAAGTTTGCCTTTCCCATTTGTGTTTTTTTTTCAAGTAGTGAACATTGTATTCTGACTCTTTCAACGCCTTTATGTATGTAGTGTTCTCTATTTCGGGATTAGACGAAACAACGCCAATATTGTACATGTCCTTTCTCTCCTTCATATTCTATGTTTATTCATTTTTCCTGATCACAACCAATATTATATTTGCAGTATTATAAAATAGTTTTTATACTATTTAAAATGGAGATTTTATGCTCGTAAATATTTCTTGTTTTTCGATAAAACAAGAAATAGTGATTTTCATGCTTTAATATCACTATTTAAATCTTTATTCTGACGGCTAATTTGACGGCGGATAAAAATAAAAAAAAGAAACGATCTCAAAAAAATGAAATTCAGCATATGAGAAAAACATTTAAAAAAACAATATTATGTAACATCTGTTATGAAATAAAAAAAGGGCATCTTATATCTAGGTAGATTTTAAAAAAATGAAAAAGGTCATAGAGACCCTAACTTCGCGATTGCTGCTCTTTGTTCTTCTAAGAATGAGTTTGTATAGGTATCTAGCGTTAGCTTTATTGATGAATGTCCTAATAATGAACTAATTGCAGCGATATTGACGCCTAATTCTACACAACGAGTAGCAAAAGTATGGCGGAGCGCATGAAAAGACACATTATCTAACCCAATTATTTTCTTGATCTTTTCAAAACGATAACTTACCGTCCTAGGTTCAATCGGCTGACCTTGATTCGTCACAACATAATCCGAAACTGTTTGATTTTTCAATTGTTTCAAGGCATTTTTCACCTTTTCAGAAAGTGGTATAATTCGATTTGCATTGGTCGTTTTAGGTTTTGTTTCAATAATTTTCGTCTTTTGACCCGAAATAGTTGGGAGAGCAATTCGTTGTTTTGTTCGCTGAACTTTTAGTACTGAGGATTCAAAATCAATATCTTCCCACTTCAAAGCACAAATTTCGCCAATACGCATTCCTGTTTCTAAGGCTAATAGGATGGGTAATCCTTTGATCGACTTCATAGACTCAACTTCTACCGCCTTTTGTTGCACACGATTTAATGCACGAACTTTGGGTTTATCAATTTTAGGCAAGATGATCCGTTCACAGGGATTTAAGTAAATGTATCCTCGCTCTTTCGCCGCTTCTAGACAGCTTTTTACAATACGAAATACAATATGAATCGAACTTGCAGCTAATGATTCGGTTAACTTTTTAACTAGCTTATCCATATCAGCTGCTGTGATTTTTTTTAAGGTGTAGTGTTCTAAGCTAGGTAAAACATATAGTTGAAGCTTATTAGTGTAACTAGCATACGTACTTTCTTTTATTGTTGGTGCCATGATCTCCGTTAACCAAAGATTGGCCCACTCCCCAAATGTTCCATAAAATTCTTTATTTGCCCCAGTGTAACTGCTTGTTTTCTGTACTTTTTTATCAAATAACTGTTCTTTTACTGAACGATAAGAACGAGCATAAATATAGCCATAGTGAATCGTTCCATCTATTTTTCTTGCTTTAGGGTATCTCCCCTCCCATCGTCCATCTTTTCGTTTATAAATATTCTCTCCTTTGGCCAAAAAAATCAAATCCTTCCTATATTATTGACGGCGAATCTGACGGCGGTAAAAAATAACCGATTATTCGCTCAATTCTTTATTCTGCCCCATAAAAGTAAACTATTTCTTTAGAATTCTCATTTTTTTCATTTTTTCTACAAAAAATTGAAAGTTTATATCGTTTTTTTATCCATTTGACTATTGATTTATCATTTACAAACCAATAGAATAGATTTAGATAGAGAAAAAAATTGGAATTTATAACAAACACTTCTTGTTTTATCGAAAAACAAGAAGTGTTTTTTTGTGATAATACTACATTTATACCTTTTTCATTTTCCTTTTTTTATCAACTTTTTTATACGAAATGATTCAAAAAAAAATAATAATTATCTTTTTCCGTTTCAAAAAAATATTTTAACTGACTGACTATGTTAAACGCAATTTTTTCCTTAATTTTAACAACTAAAAAAAACCTTGCATTATTTGAGATAAAAACGAACAATACTAAGGTTTGATTATTATTTAATTCACTCATCTAAGCGATCTTTAATACGTTTTGCTCAATTTAACTATTTCTTGCTGGTGTATTTCCTGTAATTCAGCAGGTGCAATCACTTTAACACCATTACCAAACATCAGTAAAAATGGCAGAATTGTTTTTTGCTGGTTAGCATAGATCCTCACATCAACGTGACTATCTGTCACTTCTATTTCATTTTCAGTATAGTAATCATAAAGCTTTCCTAAATCTTTTTTTCTAAAACGTAAATGAATCAGCTCTTCGTTCACTTCAAGGCGTCTTTTATTCGGAGGCGTGATGCTTGTAAACGTGGCTTCTTGTATCCTTAAGCACCGGATTCTAGTCACTTTAAAATATCTAAACGCTTCGCGCTCCTCACAATACGAGTAGATATACCAGCTTCCATTCAACAACATCAGTTCATAAGGATGAATCACCCTTTCTGTCCACTCACCTTTATTATCTATATAATCAATCACTAGCTTTTTATTTTGCTGCAAGGCACGATTGATGGTATTGATTTTTTCTTTCGTTTGGACCTCAATTTCCGGACGATGCATCGTTGGTGAATCAAATGAAAAATGCGACCTCCAGTGATTGCCCTGATTCGAATCAGCTTGTAACAGCGTAATTTTTTCTTTGATCATATTCTGTTGATCAAAAGTGCCAAACAAGCCTTCTTTGACTTCTAACGCATTAAGAATATCCTGCTTTTCTGTTGTACTATAAGTATATGTTCGTAGTTTAAATGAGTTCATTAAAGCAAAACCACCATTACGACCTGGATGGGAAATAATCGGAAATCCTGCTAATTCAATGGTTTCAATATCTCTAAAAATCGTTCTTTTAGTTACCTTAAAGCGGTCTGCTAATTGAGCAGTCGAAATGAGGTCGTGATCTAAAAGTAAGACGATTATTGCGAGTATTCGTTCAATTTTTTTCATATGATTTTCTCCTGTAAATTTTTATCTACTGCTTAGCTATTAAAAAAGGGACAAAGCTAGCGTTAATTCCCCTAGATTTATCCCAATAATTATTATTTTGCTTTAGTTGGATCGCTTATTCTCGATATCTGATCGCTAACCCTTTTAGAAAGTTTCTTGCGTAACGGTCACCACATTCTTTATAATTCCGATGACCTTCTTTTCTAAGAATGGCACTTAATTCACTATCAGAAGCATAGACGCCCGCAAGTCTTAATACATCCAGCATGTCGTCACTTGTTAAAGTTAAGGCAATTTTGACTTTTTTCAACAATACATTGTTAACATTGCTTTGACTATTGATTAGGAAAGTTGGTTTAGGTGCTACCCCATTTTTAACAGGCGGTTTGCCTCTTTTGAAGGTAATCAAGCCATTTAGAAATGACTCTAATGTTCGATTACTACACACAGCATCTCGGGGAAGTTCCTCTTCTTCATTTTGTTTCGTTAATAATGTTCTCAGTTCATCCCTAGTGATGTCAAGATCACCTAGTTTGAAAATCTTGATCATATCCGTGTCTTTAATATCCAATGCATAGCGCAAGCGAATGAGTATATCGTTATTATTCATTTTTCTCCTCCAGAACCTATATCATCATTTCTTTAGTATAAAGCTTTCTTTGAAAGAATGCATCTATTTATTTTTTATTTGAGTGGTCATTTTCACTTATTATAGATAGTTTAGATTGATCCATAATCGATCACCTCATTTAATTAGAGACAAAAAACAGCTTGAAAATTGACTTTTCAAGCTGTTCCTTTTGTCTCTAATTACTTAACTGACACATTTTTATAGTAAGGTGCGCCAATGGCACGATACACTAATCCTTCTACACGATCATTCACTAAGAATGCCTCTGATGCTTGGTATAATGGTGTAACTGGTGAATTATCCATCAATACTTTTTGTGCATCTAATAATGTATCCCAACGTTTTTCATTTTCAGTGGCATAGGTTGTTGCTGATTCTTTTAATAATTTATCAAACTCTTCGTTGCTGAATTTACCATAGTTTTGTTCTCCGCCTGTTCTAAACAATTGTAAGAAGTCATATGGATCAGCATATGTTGCTGCCCAACCGGCTAAAACAACATCGAAATCCCCTTTGCTCATTTGATCTAAACGGTTTTTAAATGGTACACTTGAAATCGTTACTTTTAGACCACTTAGGTTTTCTGTCAATAAGCCTTGAACGTATTCAGATAATTTTTTCGCTGAATCTGTATCTGATGTCAATAGTGTAATCGCAGCTGAGTCAACGCCTAATTCTTTCTTAGCCTCTTCCCAAAGTTTTTTGCCGCCTTCGATATCTGTCTTCATTAAAGCGCCTGCTTCTTCAGCAAAATCTTTCCCGGTTTCTTGGTTGTTAATTCCTTTAGGCACAAATGCTTCAATAGCCATTGAACCATCTTTTAGAATATTTTTAGCGATTTGATCTGAGTTGATTAATTTAGTGATGGCATTTCGCGCATTTTTATTCGCGAATACTTTGTTTTCAGTATTGTATTGTAAGTAGGATGTTGATGGATAAATACGCGTAACCAATTCTGGGTTTTCTTTTTCTTGGTCGACATATTCCCCTTTAATTGGCGCAACATCTGTTTCACCTGCTTTAAACAAGTTAACATTTGTACCAATTTCTTTACTTACTTGAACATTGACTTCGTCTAATTTAACGTTGTCGGCATCTCTATACTTGTCATTTTTTACATAATTCCAAGTAATGCTTGTGCCATCCCAATCAGCAAGTGTAAATGCACCATTATAGATCATGTTGTCGCTATTTGTCCCATAATCTTTGCCTTTTTCTTCGACAAATTTTTCATTCAATGGATAAAATGTTGGTTTTGCTAAAAGAGAAGATAAATATGGAATCGGGTATTCTAAATTGATTTCTAATGTATAATCATCAACTGCTTTAACGCCTAGATCAGCAGCTGGTTTTTCGCCTTTAGAGATTGCTTGATAGTTTTCAAAGCCATCAAATAAATAGGCATATTCTGAACCAGTTTTTGGATCGACCGTCCGTTTCCATGAATAAACAAAGTCATTCGCTGTTACTGGATCGCCATTACTCCATTTTGCGTCCTCACGTAATTTGAATGTATAAGTTTTTCCATCATTGGTTGGAGACACAACTTCTGTAGCGATTGCGGGTGCCGAAGTACTGTCATCTGCAAATTCATACAACCCTTCCATCACTTGACTGATTGCAGAAAAACTAACAACGTCTGTCGCTTGTGAAATATCCATCGTAGGCAATTCAGCACTTTCAATTACTTTTAATACTTGTTTTGTCTCTCCAGTCGACTCTTCTTTCTTACTCCCTGAATTACATGCAGCAAGTGCGAAAACTAATGCACCTACAGCAACCGTTGTGAATGCCCATTTTTTCATGTTCATTTTACGATTCCCCCTAATTTCTTTTCTATTATTAAAAGCTGTCGATCATGTCTGCTGTTAATTCATTCACGATAGCGACTGCTAATTGCTGTGCTGTTTGATAATCTTCATAAGCCACATAGCCATAATGGGTATGTGCATAACGGACAGGAACACCAATTACGATAGCTGGTACTCCTTTATTGGTTAAATTAATGATTGCACCATTTGTTCCGCCGCCTTTTCTAACGGAGCTTTGCATTGGCAAATCGTACTTGTCAGCTACCTCTTTGGCAAAACGCTGAAAGCGTGGATTTGTAATCATCGAGACATCAAAATTTCTGAGCATTGGACCACGTTTTAACCCAGATTGAATCATGTATTCTTCTGAAAATGTGTCATCTGCTGGACAGCCTTCAAAAACGATGGCCAGATCTGGTTTCACATTATTCATTGCAACAGTTGCGCCTCGCTCACCGACCTCTTCTTGAGCGGTCATGGTTCCAATCAAATTGAATGCGGATTCTTTTTTAGAGAGCTCGCTTAGGGTTTCTAGTAAACAAGCACAACCAATTCGGCAGTCAAACGCTTTTCCTAACATCACATCTGTCGCTTCCAAATATTCAAACGTTACATCCGGAATAACTGGATCTCCGATTGCAATATTCAACTTATCGACAACTTCTTGAGCACTTGTACAACCCACATCGATCACCATGTCATCAATTGTTTGAACTTCTTTTCGTTCAGCATCTGTCATAAAATGCGGTGGTTTGCTGGCAATAATTCCAGGGATTTCTTTGCCCTGTGCGGTCTTGATTCGTACGCGATGAGCAGGCACAGTATTAGGTACCCAACCACCTAAAGGTAAAAAGCGCAAGGTTCCATTTGGTTTGATTGCTTGAACGATGAAGCCAACTTCATCACTATGAGCATCGAAAACAATCGTTGGCTTATCTGCTTTTTGCTCACCAACTTTCATATAAACATTGCGAATATGGTCCTCTGTCACTTGTGCAAACGAGTCTGAAAATTCTTTGGCTATAGCGACAACATCATCTTCAAATCCCGAAACACCAGAAGCATTTGATAAGCGTTCAATTAAATGTAGTGACTCTTTCTTTATCATTTGTAGGACATCCTCCTTGAATAGTTCATTATAAAACAGTTTGAATAGATGAATATGGTAAGTCTAAATCTATCGCAACTGCCTGATTTGTCAGTGCTCCGTTTAGTGTATTTATACCTGAACGTAAAGCGGGGTTTTGTTCCGCAGCTTGTTCAAATCCGTGATTGGCTAGCTCTACTATATATTGTAAGGTCGCATTCGCTAAAGCAAACGTTGCTGTTTGAGGAACCGCGCCCGGCATGTTCGCCACAGCATAATGGATTACATCATGTTTAACATAGGTCGGATATTGATGCGTTGTTACTTCGTCGATCGTTTCAAAAATACCACCTTGATCGATTGCAATATCAATAATCACTGAATGTTCCGGCATTGAGACAACCATTTCTTCTGTGACCAAAACCGGTGCCTTACGACCAGGAATCAGGACTGCTCCGATTACAAGGTCCGCTTCTTTCACTGCTTCTTGGATATTGAAATGATTCGAAACTAGTGTCTTGATTGCGCCATTGAATTGATTATCGATTTCTTGTAATTTCTTGATATTTACATCTAAAATCGTAACGTCAGCACCAAGACCTAAAGCGATTTTCGCTGCATTACAACCAGAAATCCCACCACCGATGATTGTTACTTTGCCTTTTTTTACACCTGGCACACCACCGAGCAAGATCCCTTTTCCTGTAGGAACTTTTTCTAAAAATTGGGCACCAATCTGCGCTGCTAAACGGCCAGCTATTTCACTCATTGGCGCCAATAATGGTAATTCACCGTTAGATAATTGAACACTTTCATAAGCAAGCGTTTTCGTTTTACGCTTCATCAGCTCTTCCGCTAGTGGCTTATTCGCAGCTAAATGAAGGTAAGTGAATAAAGTCAAATCTTCTCTTAAGTATTCATACTCTTCTTTTAATGGTTCTTTTACTTTTAAAACTAATTCTTGTGCCCAAGCCTCTTTGGCCGAGCTTACAATTCTAGCACCAACTGCTTGATATTCTTCATCACGGATAGATGCACCTAAACCAGCATTGGTTTCAACAAATACTTCATGTCCGTTTCTAATCAAATCTAAAACCCCTGAAGCTGGTAATGCTACACGATTTTCGCCATTTTTTATTTCTTTTGGAATGCCAATTTTCATTGTTCAGGACCCTTTCTAACTCATTGCTTATCTTTTTATTCTATAAGCTACTTATCTAGATTATAGTTTAATGAAAGTTTATCTGCAATACATAGAAAAAAATTTTATTTCCTCTTACTTTTTTAATCTTTTCTTTATAAAAAATGTCTAAAATAAACCATGATTCGGTTTATTTTAGACATTTTTTATTAGCCAACCTCAACTTTGCCCTCTTCTTTGCTCCTTGTGTTATAAGCTCTATAGTTTTTTTAAACTACTTATTGGGCCTTAAGTACTAAGGAAAGCAATGATAAATCGGTTATTTCGCTTATTCTTTTTTTTGAAAGAAGGTCTCTCTTGTTTTTTGAATATACTCGCTAGGACTTATTGACTGATAAATAAAAAGCGAGGTAAAAAATCCACCTTGCTTTTTATTTTCTTTATAATTATCTTTTTTTATTGTATAGTAAAGACAAAGCTGAGGTTGAGATAAACATCGTTCAGGTGTGAGAGTTTGGACTACTGTCTATCTTATACCTCGTTTTTTTCGATTTTGTTATGCCAAGAAGTGGCTGTGGATTGTAACACTTTATTTAGTTGACTGATATTCTGACGTCCATCAGCATTCAGCCAGTCTTTTGCTACAGCTTCACCATTATTGATAAATGGTTCTACACCATTTGCCCAAGTTGCTCTTCCGCATAAAACACCGTTAAAAGTGGATTTTGCGTTAGCCGCAAATTGTAGCGTTTCTTGGAATAAGTTCGCGCTTACTCCAGCGCTGAGAAAAATAAAGGGTAATGCAGTTGCTTGACTTTGCTCTTTAAAGTGAGCCATTGCTGCTTCTTGTGTATAACAAGTTTTTAGCCCATAGCCTTCAACATAATTCATATTCACTGGCACTTCTACTTTTAAAACATCTACATTATAACGATCTTTTGAAAATTCCTTCATCATTTTATTGACCTTATGCGGTTTGATTTTTGCATACTCTATTGAATTTGGATCAAGCCCACCTGCGTCATAAGAAATCACTTCTAAGAAAAATGGTAACTCTTCTGCTAAACATTCTGAACCAATTCTTTCGATAAAAATGTGTTTTTCTTCGTTGATTGCCTTCTCCTCATCAACATCATAATAGAGTAAAAACTTACACGCATCTGCTCCCGCTTCTTTCAAGCGTTTTACTGACCATTCCTTTAAAATATCTGGTAACCGACCAGGCTTAGCAGTATCGTAACCTGTTTTTTCATAAGCTAATAATAGACCTGCTGTTTCCGCTCGTTCTTTTGCAGCAGGTAAGCCATATTCTGGATCTAAAAGAATAGAAGAAGCATATGGGGTCAATTCTTTTGAAACAAGTGTTTTGAACTGACTGATTTGTTCTGCGTTTGCAGTCTCTTGCTGATATTTCTCGATCATTTTCTTTAATGCGCCTCGTTGATCAATTGCCAAAGCACTAATAATACCAAATTCGTTTGATACTCGTTGTAATGCTTCATATTTTTTCTGACTGATTTTCTTCATATATATCCTCTCATTCTGGATGGATTTCGTATAATACTTTTACTTGTTCCGATTCCTTTTTTCTCATTTCTTCAAATGGTATTGCTTGATCCTCTAAAGAATAGACACCTGTAATTAAAGGATTCACGTCGATTTCTTTTTTCTCCATGTAACGTAGACCTGCTGTCCACTCATAACCTGGAAATGGTGCTGAATACGACATCCAAGAACCTGTTATTTCTAATTCACCACGTAAGATCTTCTCAAAATCATTTGGGGTAAAGACCACTTCCTTTGTACTAGTTCCAACATAGCTAACTTTCCCCTTTTTTTGAACAAAGCGAACTGCTTGAACTTGAGTAATTGCACTACCTGCTGTTTCAATCACCACTTCCGGTAATTCATGGGTTTCAAAATATTCTTCTAGCGAACAATCATTAGGATTAACTAAATGATCTGCGCCGATTGTTTTAGCTATTGTTAATTTTTTTTCATTCAGATCAACAACTATTATATTGCCTACACCTTTTGCGCGTAAGGCCAACAGTGTTAATAAGCCTATCGTTCCAGCTCCTAAAACCATCACACTTACTCCAGCATGAAGTGTTACTCGCTCAATTCCATGAATTGCTACTGTTAATGGTTCTAATAATGCGGCTTCTTTTAAAGACAAACTAGCGGGTACTTTTATACAGTTTCTTGCTGGCACTGAAATATAATCAGCCATCGCTCCTTGTTCTCTAGACCCTATAAAGCTATAGTGCGTACACATTGCCGGCTCACCTTTTTGACAGTCTTCACATGTACCACAAGGAATAAGCGGTGCAACAGCCACTCGGTCCCCTTTAACAAAATCAGTCACCTCTGACCCTACTGCTTCAATAACACCTGAAAATTCATGTCCTAAAACTTGTGGAAATGCATGTACACCACCTTCAAAATACCTCGGTAAATCCGAACCACAAATACCGCAATAAGCAACCTTTATCAAGACTTTATCTGTTTTAAGTTGAGGCTTTTCTAATTCACGTAGAATCATCTGAGCCTGTCCAACAACTGCTAATGCTCTCAAATTACTCCACTCCTTCTCCATCTATTTCAATATAGAGCGTTTGTCTTTTGTATTTGATGAATGTATAAACAAAACAAGTGATATAAACAAAGAAAATGATAAAGAATCCAAACCCAGTTTCTAAGGTGATTCCTTTTGCTAACAGATAAGTAATCGGGCTACCTGCCTGATCTAAAGAAGAAACACGTTCTCCTTGAGCAACCAAACCAACGTTTTGTCCAAGCTGTGTTTGCAGATTGATCATTTGATTTGAAATCCAAATTGTGACATACATGATCACCGAACCAGAAATCAATGTTCTAAAGAGATTTCCTTTATGCACACCAACAGCTATTGCAATGAAAAAGCCCATTGTTGCTAAGTCTCCAAATGGTAATACTTGATTACCTGGTACGATCACAGCTATCAAGATCGTTAATGGTACAAAAAGCAGGCTTGCGGCAATAACTTGAGAATCACCTAACAATAAAGCTGGATCTAAACCGATTTTTAACTCACTACCTTTAAAATGTTTATCTAATAATTTGCGAGCCGCTTCTGAAATAGGAATAAGACCTTCCATAATTAGTTTTACGACCATCGGCATCAACACCATGACCGCTGCCATTTGTATTGCTAATTGTAATGAATCAGCCACTGAATATTTTGCTAATAATCCAATGATAAAACCAAGAACGGCTCCGACGATCGTTGGTTGTCCAAGCACACCGAGTTTTTCTTCGATTTTCTCAGAAGTAATATTGATTTTGTTGACTCCAGGAATTTTTTCAATTAAATCATCGATCGGTGCTGCAAAAACGCCCATGTAAGCGGATGAACCATGAGGAATCGAGATTCCTTCTAATCCAAAATAATCATCCGTTACTTGACCAAACATATCTCCTAATTTGTAAGCGATCACCGCATGAACGACCACACCTAAAATGCCTAGATAAAAATTACCTGTCGCAACTTGAACGATTGCTCCTGTAAAAGCCATATGCCAAATATTCCAAATGTCAACGTTTACAACTTTTGTCATTTTGAAAACCAACATAATTATGTTGACTACAATTGCTATAGGGATCGCAATCAAACCTAAATCAGAGCCCCAAGCCATGGGTGATGTGCCTGGCCAACCTAAATCGACAACATTTAATCCCAAATTAAAATTTTTGGCCATCGCTTCAGCCGCGGCACCCAGATTATCTGTTAGCAATGAAATCACTAAACCGATTCCGACAAAGCCAATGCCAATCGTAATGCCTGAGCGCAGTGATTTACCGATTCCTTGACCCAATAACAACCCCAATATCATAATCACGATCGGAAGCATCACACTTGCGCCAAGATCGACAATATATTGAATAATCGCCATATTAGTACTCCTTTCTTATTGTTTTAATATGTCTAGTATTTTATTTTCTGTGCCTTCAATATTTATACCAGAAACAAACGCTACACCATGTACAACTGGGACACCATAATCTTTTCTAACCTTGGCTGTCGTTACGATTAGATCCACGCCTTCTTTTTTACTATCCAACTCACTCACACGACATTGAACAACTTCTACTGGGATGTTCTCTTTTTTAGCTAATTCTCTGATCTTGTTTGCCGCAACGGTTGATGTTGCGATTGCACCACCACAAGCAACAATGACTTTTTTCATAATAAATCCACCTTTCATTTATAAATACGCAGAAATAATTGTTTTCATTTTATTCGTATCTTCTGCTTGTGCTAATTTTTCAACAAATCCTTCTTTTTGGATTGATTCAATCAGTTTTTGCAGGATCGATAAGTGTTTTTTCCCTTCTTTGATCGCTAGCATGATAACAACTGATACGTCAATTACATCTTCTTCATCTCCACCCATTTCGTTAAATGGAATCGGACGTTCCAACGTAGCAAACACTAAACGATCTTCATTGACGTAAGTACCATCTGTATGTGGAATCGCCACCCCGATTTTTAATGGCAATCCTGTTGGAAATTCAGCCTCTCTTTCAATCAATGCTTCTAAAAAAGAGTGTTGAACGATTCCTTGTGTTTCTAATTCTGTACTTAGTTTTTCAAATAACTCTTGCTGGGTCCTAACAGACAACTGATGATATAACAATGGCTCCTGCACTTTGCTTCCCTCCTTTCTATTCATCGTCTGCACAATAAATTTCGACTCCTTTCTGACTGATTTTTTCATACGTTTCTGAAGATAAGTCTTCATCTGTAATAATAATATCTATCTCATCAAACGTAGCAGTGCGATTAAACGCAATACTGCCAAATTTGCTGTGATCCGCTAAAATAATCGAAGTTTGACTGTGGTGGATCATTTCTTTAGAAATCATTGTTTCTCCCATATGATGATTCGTAATACCCACCTCATCATCAATACCGCCACAACCAAAAAAACCAATATCTACAAAAATATTTTGCAAGTTATTTGAAGCAAATGGTCCATATAGTGAGTCCTCATTTTTACGTAACATTCCTCCTGGTATCAAAAGGTTGATATCTTCACTATGTAACAGTAGGTTGATAATCGGAATTGTATTTGTGATGACTGTAATATTTTTAAAATTCATGATTTCTTTAGCTAGTGCTAAAGTAGTCGTTCCATAGTCTAAATAAATTGTGTCGCCCTCTTCGATATGTTTCGCTGCTTGCTTTGCAATCGCTGTTTTTTCTTCTTGATACTCTCCTTTACGGCGTTCATAATCTGTTTCTTGGTTAGAGCTATCCAGAACGGCCCCACCATGGATTTTCTTGATTAAGCCTTCTTTTTCTAATTCATATAAATCTTTGCGAATGGTTTCTCTTGTCACACGTAATTCTTTACTTAACTTCAAAATTTTAACAGAATGATTCTTTTTTAAAATGTCTAAGATGTAGTCTTTTCTTTCTTGTGCATTCATCTTTTGGCCTCCTAAACTCTTTGTAATCGTTAACATAATAATAGCATCTGCAAATAAAAATGCAACACTTTTTTTGCTTTTATTTTGCTTTAACTTCACAAACTTTGCTTTATCTAACATAAAGCAAAAGTTTTGTTGATTATTTTTGCTTTTGATGCTATTATTTCAGTAAATTAAAGGAGATGATGATAATGATTCATTTGATTTGCCCAAATCCAGCGATCGATCGTACATTATTGATAGAGAATTTCACTGCTGAGACGCCCAACCGACCCTACAAAGTCAAAGAATTTGCAGGTGGTAAGAGTTTTAACGTTGCTTATGCTTTGGACTTTGAAGAAGGAATGGTTCCTTATTGTATCCATACAATTTTAGGTGGGCGAAATGGGAATTATTTAAAAGAACTCGCCTCAACAAGAGACATCCAGTTAGAGACAATCGAGGTAGATCGCAATACACGATGTTGCTCTATTATTGTAGATACAACAGCCAATAAAATTTATCCTATTTACGAAAATAGCTTCGTGTTAGATGCGCTTTTATTGAATAAATTTACCCAACAACTACTGAAGGCTATCCAGCCTAAAGATACTGTTGTTTTTTCTGGTTCTCTGATGAAAGGAATGCCTGATGATTATATTGCCCAAATTCAAGAACAGTTAAAGGGTCAAGACGTTCGTTTTTTTATTGATACTAGTGGATCCGCTTTAGTTGAAGCATTTCACAAAAATCCTGATGTTATCAAAATCAATGATGAAGAATTAGTTGATTTAGTCCCGGATCATACTTTTACTGAATTAGAAGATTATGCTGATTTTCTGAAGTCAAAAACAGCAGCTGCTATTCCATATTTTATTATCACACTTGGCGCCAAAGGTGTTATTGCAAAGCTAAATCAAAAAATCTATCATCTTTCACTACCGCCTGTAAAAGCTAAAAATCCAATTGCCTGCGGAGATTTTTTTCTAGGTGGATTGGTGAAATATCTCACATTAGAGCAACTAGATGACCTTGATGTCTTAAAAAAAGCCATTAGCTATTCAACAGCAAATGTGTTAAATTGGTTTCCAGAAATGAAGCAAATTGATATTGATCGGTTTGAACAAGAAATTGTTATAAATAATTTGTAACAAACTAAATTAGACAATACCTCTTGACCTGATACGCGTTTCATACTTTATAGTTGAAACAAAGACAGGAGGAGTCACATTATGATGAATGGTATGCTTGAGTTGACAGATCATTTAGGACTTGATTACTACTTTGTTTCTTTAACAAGTTGGGATGACGTACTGGTTATTCGAAGTCTGAATAACTATTGCAAACCAATCGATAAAGCAGTAAAATTGGCTGAAATAGAAGGACTGACCTTTGGTAAAGAAGGCGAGCTTGATTTTGTCTGTTTTGATTATAAAAAAGAACATTATCACTTTCTTGATTATGGCAATCATCTGATGCCTTTTTTAAAGTACATCCTACGACCTTTAAGTGCTAATTACTAGTTTGGAAAGGAGTCGTTTATGGCAAATATTCGTGATATTGCCAAGCTATCTGGCTATTCTGTTGCGACAGTTTCACGTGTTTTAAATGAGCATCCGTATGTCTCTGAAGAAAAACGAGCAAAAATTTTAAAGATTATGCATGAACTTGACTATATCCCGAATAGCAAAGCGCGGGATTTAAGTAGTGGAAAGTCAAAACACATTGCTGTCATGATTCCGTATGCCAATCATCCTTATTCTGAGAAAATCGTCAGTGGCATTTTGAACGCCGCTTTTCGTGATGGCTATAAAGTAACACTTTTACCTACAAATTATGATCTTGAGGTGGAGAAGCGTTATTTAGATGATTTAGCCGCAAAAGCGTGGGATGGGATGATCATCACATCAAAAAAAAGCTCCTTTGAACAAATTGCAAGCTATCTTAAACATGCACCGATCGTTTGTTGTGAAGATACAGCTGATTTTCCAATTGCCTGTGTGTCAATCAAACGTGAAGAGTCTTATATTGATCTGTTCACCAACTTGAAAAAACAAGGTTACCGCACTATTGGCTTAACGGTTGGACGAACAGAAAAGGAAAGTGCCAGCACAGGTTTAATTTTACGCTCTTATAAAGAGGTTATCGGCAGCTTAGAAGAAACTATGCTTGTTAGAAACTGTCGTTCCTTTGAAGATGGGATCCAAGCTGGGATTCATTTTGCAAAGTTAAAAGATCTTGAAGTGATCGTTACAAATGGGGATGATGTAGCCGCTGGGATTTTACAACAGCTTTCTCAAGAAAAAGTAATAGTAATCGGTGAAGAAAACTTACTCTCTAGCCAATTATTAAATTTTTCTACGATTGACCACCATATTGATAAATGCGGAGAAGCAGCTTTTCAGCTTTTACTAGAAGGAAAAATCAGAACGGTCTCTATTCCTTATACATTTATTAAACGACATAAAAAAAGCCCGAGACAAAACTAAAAATCAGTTTTCTTTCGGGTTATTTTTTTCGTTTCATTTACCTTTTATGATACATTAGCGCCTGTTCAATACAAAAAGCCAATTCATTGATTGGAAGTTCTTTATCCGGATCAAGAACAATCGCTCGATTTTTGGAGAATTCTAATCCTTCTCCAAACAAAGCACGGAATTCTTCCACCAAGGTTGTTTGACAATGAAAGAATAAAGCAATTTTTTCAGCACCAAAACGATCGATACGAATTGGGCTCCCAGATTTCGTTATTGTTGTTGCATATGAAGGTTGATTCCATTTTAAGCTTTCTTCAACCTCACCGACAGCGTTCAGACTTGCTGCTGTGCTGAAAATCAATTCTCTGATTTGTAATAACGGTTGACGGTAGCGTTCAGGATATCCTTCAAAAACATTTGCCACATTGCTATCTATTATTGTTTTCATTTCATCCCTCTTTTTTTGAATGACTTATCTTTTCTCTGTCTTGATAGGAATCCATAATTCACACTTGTATTCCTCAGCCGTCATATCCCCCAATGGATAAAACTCTATTCTTGGCATCTGAGTGTTCTCAATGCTCCCACCCATTTCCCAAGGCACACTTGTTTTGACTTTTAATTGCATCAACGCATTAGGCTTAACAGATTGTTTGTCATCCAGAGCAGTAACACCCGCTGAAATTGCACCAACACATTCAACTATTGCCCAGTCAGATTTAGGAATTTGGATAAGTTCTAGGCTACTCGCAGCTGTTCTTTTATCACTTTTCCTCGTTGCTATCAGGTAATTAAAGCGCTCTTGTTTTTCTTGATTACTGTCTGAAACACCAAGTAATCCTTGGATAGTTCCATCTGTCACAGACATCAACTGATTGATTTCTTCTTCTGTCAAACCTGACCAAAAACGAGAAATTCCAAAAAAATCCTCTTTCCCTTCCACTTTGGATATTTCTTTTGCATAACCTGCGACAGTCCATGCTTCTTTCGCTTCAATTCGATAATCCATCCTCACATCTCCATTCACTTGATGGCTATAGATTACCACGAAAAAGATGACAACTGTCTGTCATTATTTTTCAATTAAATAATGACATATCCGCTGAGGTATATACTTCCGATACATCATCATCTTCTTCTAATTTGTCGATCAAGACTTGCAATTGTGCTTGTTGATCAGCATCTAACTCAACTAAAGTCTGTGGAACCATTGTTAATTCTGCTTGTGCTAAGGTATAGCCTTCTTCTTCAAGCGTGTCCCGAACCATCGTAAAATCCTCCGGCGCTGTATAAATCTCAAATACCTCTTCAGAAGTTTCTAGATCCTCTGCTCCTGCTTCCAGTACATTTTCAAACATCGTATCTTCATCTACAGATAAATCCGCACGTTCAATTGCGATATACCCTTTCCGATCAAACATATAACTAACAGAACCCGTTTCACCTAGAGAGCCGCCATTTCTAGTAAAAGCAACCCGGACATTGGTTGCAGTTCGATTGCGATTGTCTGTCAATGCATAAACAAGAATCGCCACACCGGCAGGTCCATAACCTTCATAAGTGATTTCATCATAATGCTCATTTTCTCCGACATTGCTTGCCTTTTTGAGTGCACGATCAATATTATCATTTGGCATATTGGCCGCCTTCGCTTTATCCATTACCAATCTCAGTGCTGCATTCGTTGCTGGGTCAACACCGCCTGCTTTAGCCGCCATATAGATTTCTCTTGATAATTTTTGAAAAATTTTGCCTCGTTTAGCATCTTGGGCATTTTTCCTACCTTGAATATTTTTCCATTTACTGTGACCTGCCATTCATTGTTCCTCCTCATAGTAAAGCCTAGCATGTGAGCTATGCTTATTTACCTTCTATTTTACTATGCTTCTTAATAGTTGCAACCCTTACTCAGATTTTCGGAGAATCGATCAACAGCTTGCTCTGTTTTTTTCAATGTTACATTTATACAAAATGGAGGGGAAACAAAGCCCCTTCGCTTTTGTTTCCCCTCCATTATCTCGTTCAGTCAATTAGCTCTAGACAAAGCTCCAAGCCCCGCAAAAAAAATGTTTCGCCTGTTTTCAATGGAACAGTCCGCTCTTCTTGCTCACCGTTTAGTAGCTGAATATTCACGCTTTTTGTATCAGGAAAAATCCGATAGGCAAACATTCCCAAGCTAGCTATCGTCCCTGTATCTCTTGCTATAGATTTCTTGATCTCCATCTTTTCCATGACTATCACTCCCCATTTTCAGTATAGAGCAATATCTTTTAAATTTGGTTAGCTTATTTATAAGAGTTTTTTCATTTTACTACAATAATGGTAAAACTTTTTCTGGTAGTTGCTGTTCATTTACTTCTTCCCAATCTAGTACACTTTGGCCTTTAGCCGTTATTTTCAAAAATTTTTCAGGAATAAGTTGTTTGCCGAATGAAATATATTCTAGTTTTCGTATGTCACCATTTTTAGTGTAACAGGATTGTACATAAGCAAAGTTCTCTATTTTACTAACGGCATCTGGGAATTTATAGTCATACTTATTCGTTGTTTTAGTATAAAGAACTTCCGTTTTGACAAGAGGATTAAAACGATCTACGATTGCCGCAGCCGATGATGTATTATTGTATGTATAAATTCTAAGTCCAATGATTATGACTGCCAAGACAATGATTGTCGCAATGATTGATTTACAGAAACGTTTCATTATCTCTCGACACTCCTTTCATCGTCATTTTTATTCATTCTATTTATCATAATAGAATTTTTTTAGGTGATTTTCATCCAGCTTAAGGCTGATTTTTGTATTAAATTAAAAAAAGTGTTTATGCTATACCATTGTAAGCTATAGCGCAAACACTTTTTTTCTCAATAATAGTAAAATTCAAGCATTAATCTTTATTTTTTCCGCATTTTTTTGATTCCAATCACTAGCAAACAAAGAACAACTGCTGTAAGCGCTCCTATAGAATCTAGCATCACATCTTGAAATAAAGGGGTACGACCACCTGTCAACATTTGGTGGTATTCATCTAAACCAGCATATCCTGTTGCTGTAAGCCATGCTACCACAGCTATTAAGAGTGGCTGTTTGATTTTCATATTCAGTCCGATAAACCAACTACCACCTAATAAAAAATAGGTAACAAAATGAGCCCCTTTACGGATAAAGAATTCCACAAATTTTGCATAGCCCCTCGCCTGAATACTCACTTCGCTTCCAGCATAGCCGAATGAAATGCCTTTTAACTGCTCTTTAAATGGTTGGTTGCCCAATAACTTATCTAGTAATCCAACTTGGGATTGTTGTTCATAGGTTTGAGAAGAGCTATAAAATAGAACCGCCATGATCAAAAATGCCATAAATATATATAAATTACTATTTTTCAACTGTTTTTTCAATTTGTCACCTCGTCTGTTTTATTATAGTAGCCTTTTTGGTTAAAGTAAACAATCACTCAATCTTTTTTCTTATGATATACTAGAAGGTATAGATTAAAGAAAGAAGGAATCATTTATGACGTATTCGCTTGTTTGGGATTTAGATAGCATTTTTCCTGGCGGCAGCCACTCAGTACAATTGGAACAACGACTAACTAAGCTAAAAGAACAAAGTAAACACTATTATCAAAGTATCGAGAAATGGGCACCAGAAAATGATGCTGATTATCAGGAATTACAACAAATTTTAGCCTTGCAAGGAGAAATCTCAGATGGTTTCTCTCAATGCAGCAGCTTTATCAACGCGCTATCATCTGCTGATACAAAAGATAAAAAGGCTAAAATTTTATCTGGTGATCTCTTTTCTTTATTACCAGCCATTCAGCTTGCAGAAACTATTTTCACTAAAAAGTTGACCGAAATTTCTGAGGATAATTGGCAATCCCTTACTACTTTACCTGTCTTCAAATCAATCGCTTTTCGTTTAAATGAAATTCGTCGTGATGGTTTGCGATTATTGTCAGAGCAAGAAGAGAACATTATCAATACCTTGTCTTTAGATGGATTAAATGCTTGGAGCAGCCATTATGATACTATTGTTGCTAGTATTACCATCCCTTTTGAAGAAGCTGGACAACTCACTGAGCTTTCAGCTGGTCAAGCGTTCAATCGAATGATGAGTGACCCAAATCCAGAGGTTCGTGCAACACTATTCCACGAATGGGAAAAGGCTTGGAGTGAAAAAGCTCCTCTATTAGCGGATACCTTAAATCACTTAGATGGTTTTCGTTTAAGCGATTATAAATTACATGGCGTTACTGATTTCTTAGAAAAGCCACTAAATTATAATCGGATGCAAAAAGAAACACTTGACGTTATGTGGGCAACGATTCAAAAAAATAAACAACCTTTTATCGACTTTTTAACTCGCAAAGCACAACTATTTGGAAAAGAAAAAATGGATTGGCAGGATCAAGATGCACCGATTATTTTAGGCGATTTAAAGGAAAAATCTTATAGCTTTGATGAAGCTGCTGCTTTTATTTTAGAAAACTTTGAAAAGTTCAGTCCTAAGATGGCTACATTCGCTAAAGAGGCTTTTGAAAAAAGCTGGATCGAAGCTGAAGATCGTCCAGACAAACGTCCAGGAGGATATTGTACCGAACTTCCTGAAACAAAAGAATCCAGGATCTTTATGACTTTTGGTAATTCAATCAATGAAGTCGCAACCTTAGCTCATGAATTGGGTCATGCGTTCCATAGCAGCGTGATGTGGGATTTGCCATCACTTGATCGGGAATATGCGATGAACGTTGCTGAAACAGCTAGTACCTTCGCAGAATTGATTGTGGCTGATGCTACCTTAAAAGAAGCTGAGACAGCAGAAGAAAAAATCAATTTATTGGATACTAAAATGCAAAATGCGATCGCAATGTTTATGAATATCCATTCTCGTTTTATATTCGAAAATAACTTCTATGAAGCTCGTCAAAAAGGATTGCTTAGTGAGGATGAAATAACTGAGTTGATGCTTGAAGCGCAACAAGAAAGCTACCAAAACAGCTTAGGAACTTACCACCCACATTTTTGGGCAAGTAAATTGCATTTCTTTATTGACGATGTACCGTTTTATAACTTCCCTTATACATTTGGTTATTTATTCAGTATGGGGATTTATGCATACGCAAATGAACAAGGTAGTGATTTTGAAGATCAATATATTGCCTTGCTTCGTGATACTGCGTCAATGACTTCAGAAGATTTAGCTAAAAAACATTTAGGAGTTGATTTAACCAAACCTGATTTTTGGCAAGCAGGGATCGACCAAGTAATTAAAGATGTAAATGAGTTTATGGACTTAACAGAAGAATATATTAAATAGTAATAAGAAGTTTCAACGTATTTTCCGTTGAAACTTCTTTTAATTTACATGTAAAAAAGAACCAGACAGTTGTCTGGTTCTTGAAATATTGGGTTAAATTTGATTACATACGTACAGCAAAGCTTGGTGTAAATGAACCAACATTGCTATATTGAACACCTGTACTTGGATCACCTGCATGGATATAACCGCCGCCACCAGTAGCAATCGCTACGTGATAAGAAGCACCTGGGCTACCCCAGAAATATAAATCTCCAGCTTGAGCTTCTGCTACAGAGATACGTGTACCAGCACTTTCTTGTGCAGTAGTAACGCGTCCTAATTGACGTCCAGTAGCTGCGAATGCGTAATAAACTAATCCAGAGCAGTCAAAACTATCTGGTCCTTGCGCACCCCAAACATAAGGTTTACCAACTTGTGCTGCTGCAATAGAAATTGCAGAACCGCCAGTTGATGGTGGTGGTGTTACTTGACCACCGCCTCCTCCCCCTGGAGCTGGAGGTGTTACTTCTTGACCGCCGCCGCCACCTGATGGAGGAGTCACTTGTTGGCTACCGCCTCCTGATGGAGGTGTTACGCTTCCAGTATCAGTAGAGCTAGTTTCTTCTGATGAAGCAGTTGTGCTTGATGATTGTTCTGTAGTCGCTGTTGTTTTAGCCGCTGCAGTTTCTTCAGCTGCTTTTTTAGCATTTTCAGTAGCTGCTTTTTCTTGTGCAGCAATACGAGCTTGTTCTGCTACAGCTGCTTCTTTTTCTTTCACTAAGCCAGCTTTTTGATCTTCAGCAGTTGCTCTTTCAGCAGCTAATGTTGTTTGTAATACATTCAAATCTGCTTCGGCTTTAACAAGTTCACCTTTTTGCGCTTCAAGTTCAACTTGATTATCTTGTAATTCTTGTAATTTTTCTTCGTTTTCAGCTTTTTTAGTTTCTACTGATTTTTTGTCTTCTTGTTGTTGTTTCACTAAATCATTGTTTGCATTAACAATCGTAGACATTGCAGTCACACGAGTAATCGCATCAGAAACTGATTTTGCATTCAATAATGCATCCATATAGCTTGTGCTATTTCCATTAACTTGTACGTCACGTGCTTGATTTTGAATCGCAACTTCACGTTTTTCGATACGTTTTGTTAATTGAGTGATTTCTTTTTCTAAGTTTGCAGATGTTTCTCTTAATGTACCTTGTTCAGCTAATAATTCTTCTGCTTTTTCGTTAATAGAAGCAACTTGACTTTGTACAGCAGCCACTTGGCTTTGCGCATTGGCTTCTTGAGATTTCAATCCTGAAATTGCTTGATCTTTTTGTTGAATTTTTGAGTCCACTTCATCTGCTAATGAAACCATTGGTGCTACAGCTGTAAGGGCTAATGAACAAATCATTAGTAATGGCAATACACTTTTCTTCACTATTCATTCCTCCGACTTTTTACTTATAATAAATTCATCTTTTGAGTAATTTTCATTCTTTTATTAACAACGAACTCATTGTATCATAATCACATGTCATACATATAAAAATAATGTTACAGGAGTATTTCATTTTTGAAAGGTAAGAATGACAGTTGAACATAGCCGTATTTAGCTATCTAAATAGGACTTATCAAGTTCAGTCCTCTTACCATACCCCACTCGATGGTATATTACAAATAATCCCTATCAGAAAAACCATATACATTTTTTCTGATAAGGAATTATTTTATCTTTTAATTATCCTGGAAAACGCCATACAACCGCTCTAAAGTTTGCTGCATATGGACTCGGTGTCCAACCTGTAGTAGTTGAAACATAACCCGAACCTGCTGGATTATTTGATTCAACGATCTGAACTGAACTGCCATTGACACCCACGACAAGGACTGTATGAACGCCATCTAACCATGCATCCGGACTAAGTGAGTTTTCATATTGCACAACATCACCGACTTGGACATCAGACCAAGAGACTTGAACTGCACCGGATTGCGTATAGCCACTGTGAGGGCCGCCTGGTGAGAATCTGATACCTGCTGCATTTAGCCAATTTTGGACAGCTACAATACATTCGCCACTTTGTCCCCAACCAGTAGGATTGGTTTGTCCAACTGAATTTAAGGCAATTTGAGCGGCTCTTTTCTTCGCTTCTGAGACGCCGCCTGTACCAATACTGCTGCCGCCGCCAGTGTTCCCATTATTGCTAGGTTTTTCTGGTGTGGGTGCTGCTTGGGCTGTGTTGGTCGTGCCATTTTCTTCTACAACATTCGTTTGAGCAAGACCTGGATTAGCTGCTTGTGCTTCCGCTAACTTAACCGCAGCTTCGGCTTCCGCTTTTCTTTGTGCTTCTTGCTGTTTAGCTTGCTTTGCTTGTTCTTCTGCTAATTTCTTTTGAGCTTCGGCTTTTTGATCCACATACTCTGATTTCTTGCTTTCTTCTGTCGAGCGTTGTGCTTCTAGTTCATTTTTAGCAATTTCTTGTTCTAGTTTCAATGTATTCAGCGAAGCTTGTTGATCCGTCAATTCTTTTGTAGCAGTTTCTAAAACAGAGATTTGTGATTCAACTGTTTTTGTCTTATCTTCTACGTCTTTTTTATCAGAATTTTGTTGCTCTAATAGATCATTATTAGCATTGACCAGTGTTGTGATCCCTTGTACACGGCTGATCGCATCTGAAATCGATTCAGAATTAAGGATAACATCTAAATAGCTAGTACTTGAGCCACTGACTTGTACGTCACGAGCTTGATTACGCATTTGAACTTCTCTTTTTTGAATCCGAACATTCAAATCTGAAATTTCACCATATAAGGTTGTGATTTCATCTTTCAGCGTTTTTTCTTTCGCCGTTAATTCATCGATTTTTGTAGCAGTAGTCAGCATATCTGATTCGATTGTTGCTAATTTAGCTGCGGCTTCTGATTCTTTTGTTTTTAGTCCATTAATGATTACATCTTGTTGGTCGATCTTTGTATCATACTCATCTGCAATTGCTGCCATAGGCACAGCAGCAGAAGTAAGCGTGATTGAACAAACCATCAAAGCTGATAATATACTTTTTTTCACTCTTGAATTCCTCCGACATTTACTTTATATATTTTATGATTTCTGAGTATTTTTTCGGTCTTATAATTTTGCAACGTGCTAATTGTACCATAGCAGTATGACATACAGATAAAAAGGATATTACAAAATTGTTTCATGCCGTCAAATTAAATAACACGAATAATTATATCTCCTCACTTTTACAACTAAAGTAAAACATTAGCATATTGGTATATTCGGCCTCCGCACATTGAAAAAGAGACTATTCATTAGCGAATAGCCTCTTCAATGGATAAGAAAAAATAACGAATATCAACATATTGAATAGTAATGTTGGACCTAAAACTTTAGTGATAAATAACAATGGCGCGACATTTGATAATTTGAAAATAACTTGTAATCCTACCGCAATTAGTTCATATGTCGTCACAAAAATAATCATCCCAAAGAATGCCGTTGGTAGATTCGTATGCACTACTCGCTGAAATCGATACATCATCATGACTGTTGCTGTCAGCGCAACCGTGTAGATTCCAATGATGCCGATATAATAGCTATCACAAATCAATCCCAAAACCACCGATGTGATCAGCAAATAACGTTTAGACAAGTTAGGTACCGCCATCAAAAAGGCCAATAACATAAAATGCGCATTTGCAAAATAGACGTTATCCGTTATATTTGCTGCCGCTTGGGTCATTTGACCATCCACCAGCATCAATAAAAAGAAAACAACGGGAGCGTAGTATTTAACATTTTCTTTACGTATCATTAGTCCATCATTCCCCCGCTCCAGCTAATCGTTTGATGATTGTAACAACGGGTATACCATACATATCCGCATATGGTTTGACGTAAACTTCTCTATCCAAGCCATAGCTATCTGGTTTGACTTTTTGAACGACACCAACAGGCAGATTTGCTGGAGAATTTTGTCCTAAGCCGGATGTTTGTACAATATCGCCTTCTTTGATCTCCATATCTCCTACCAATTGGCTGACGATCAGGGTATTTTCTTTATCATTATAATCCTTTAATAACCCGTAAGAATCGCCTTTTTCAGAATTGATCTGAATTGGGAAATGATTTGAATTTTGGTTTTTAGACGTTAATAGTTCTACTTTAGAAGAGGTTGCATTCACTTCGATGACACGTCCAATCAACCCTTTTTGCGCTAAAACGGCCATATCGGGTTCAATGCCATCATTCGAACCACGATCAACAATCAATAAGTCTTGCCACATATCTGGCGAACGTGAGACAACCGTCGCTGTTACTTTCTCATAGTTCCCTAAGGTCTCATTTAGTGCTAGTTCTTTTTTCAATGTTTCATTTTCTTTTTTTAAGTTGTCGTTTTGAATCGATAGCTCGCCATATCCATCGATTCTTTCTTTTAAGCGTTCGTTTTCATCATAGGTGTTAAATAATGTACTAATCGATGATACGCTATTGCCGATCACCCTACCTGGAAACGAAATCACTTTGTCAATAAACCCTACGCTGTCATTGACTGCAGATTGCCCAAGATTGGTTTTTCCACTATTGGCTCTGTTAGCCGCAGTCAAACTAATGATGGTTACCACAATAATCACTACGATCAGCGTGATAATTATATTTTTATTTGGATTGAATTTTTTCACATCGACACCCCGACTAATCTTTAGACTGATAGCAATAATTTTACCACTAATTGGAAGCAAACAAAAGAGCTGTGGTACGTCTTTACATTTTTTTATTAAATATTATTGTTTTCACAAAAAAACAGAGCAGGCTAAACGCCATGCTCTGCTTTAATCGGCTCTAAATCAAAAGCAAACTTCTGTTGCTTATTTTTCTTTGTTTTCTTCAGTCAATAATGCTTTACGAGATACGTTGACACGGCCTTGTTTGTCGATTTCCATAACTTTTACAAGGACTTCGTCGCCAAGTTTCACAACATCTTCAACGTTATTTACACGTTCATTGGCCAATTGAGAAATATGAACGAGTCCATCTTTTCCTTTGATCAAGTTAACAAATGCGCCGAATTTTTCGATACGAACGACTTTACCAAGGTAAACTTGTCCAACTTCAACTTCTTTTGTCAACTCTTCAATGATCTTGATCGCTTTTTTGATCATATCTGCATCAGCAGAGGCAATACTTACATTACCTTCTTGGTCAATATCGATCTTCACGCCAGTTTCATCAATGATTCCGTTGATGGTTTCTCCACCTTTACCAATCACATCTTTAATTTTAGCTGGGGCGATTTGGATCATTTCGATCTTAGGTGCATATTTGCTTAACTCTGGACGAGGTTCAGCCAATGTTGATGTCAATTCTGCAAGAATTTCCATACGGGCTTTTTTCGCTTGAGTCAATGCTTCTGTCAAGATTTGTTCCGTGATTCCTTGGATTTTGATATCCATTTGTAAAGCAGTAATTCCATCTTTAGTCCCAGCAACTTTAAAGTCCATGTCGCCTAGGTGATCTTCTAGTCCTTGGATATCTGTTAAAATCGTATAGTTTTCACCATCACTGACAAGTCCCATCGCAATTCCGGCAACTGGTGCTTTAATTGGTACACCAGCATCCATCAATGCTAAAATTCCAGCACAGATACTTGCTTGTGAAGAAGAACCATTTGATTCTAAGACTTCTGATACTACACGGATCATGTAAGGGAAGTCCGCTTCACTTGGAATAATTTGCGCCATAGCACGTTCACCTAAGGCACCGTGACCGATTTCACGACGACCAGGAGAGCCAGCACGACCTGTTGAACCAACAGAGAATTGCGGGAAATTATAATGATGAATGAAACGTTTGCTGTCTTCTACACCTAAACCATCAATGATTTGGTGTTCCCCAAGCGGTGCTAACGTCACGACAGACAAAGCTTGAGTTTGTCCACGCGTGAATAATCCAGAACCATGAACGCGTGGTAAAATACCAACTTCTGACGCCAATGGACGGATTTCGTCTAATTTACGACCATCAGGACGGATTTTATCAATCGTGATCAATTCACGAACCACGTCTTTTTCTAGATCTTCTGCGATTTGTTTAACTTCTTTCGCCACTTGCGCTTCTTCTTCGTGACCAGCAAATTTTTCTGCATAGGCTTCTTTTAGTTGGTCTTTGATTGCATCGATGTTGACTTCACGAGCGAGTTTTTCTTCGGTCATAACTGCTTCTTTCATTGAAGCGTAGTAAGCCGCGAAGATTTCTTTTTTCAAATCAGCATCCACTTGTAATAACTTGATTTCCATTTTTTCTTTACCAACAGCGGCAACGATTTCTTCTTGGAAAGCAACTAATTCTTTGATGGCATCAAAACCGAAAAGTAACGCACCCAGCATATCTTCTTCGGATACTTCTTTGGCACCACTTTCCACCATGTTGATTGCTTTTTTCGTTCCAGCAACCGTTAATTCGATATCTGTATTTTCAGATTGTTCGACAGTTGGGTTTAATACGTATTCACCATCAACACGACCAACATCCACACCTGCGATCGGTCCGTCAAATGGAATATCTGAAATGGCTAAAGCTAGAGATGAACCAAACATTGCTGCCATTTCTGGTGTGCAGTCTTGTTCCACACTCATCACGGTATTTGTGATTTGCACTTCATTGCGGAAGCCTTCAGCAAACATCGGACGAATTGGACGGTCGATTAAGCGAGCAGTTAACGTTGCACGTTCACTTGGACGACCTTCACGTTTGATAAATCCGCCTGGAATCTTCCCTACAGAGTACATTTTTTCTTCATAATTCACTGTTAATGGGAAGAAATCAAAATCTCTTGCATCTTTTGACGCAACCGCCGCGCTTAGTACCACAGTCTCTCCGTAGCGTACTAATACTGCACCATTTGCCTGTTTAGCCAATTGGCCGACTTCAACTTGTAAAGGGCGTCCGCCCCAAGTTGTTTTAAATACTTTTTTCTCTGTCATTTACTTGTTTCTCCTTTGATTCTTTGGAGAAGTTAGACTTGCTACTAAACAAATGAAAAGATTCAAACGAATTGAGTCCTTTTATTTGGTTAGTAGATTTATTCAAACTTTCCAAAGATGATTATTTTTTAGTATTTTAAGGATACTGAACCTTTGCTTTTAAATAAGCTAAAAAGCGAGGTTCTTAAAGAATCTCGCTTTTCCTTTTTTGATTAACGACGTAATCCTAAACGTTGGATCAATTCGCGGTAACGTTGGATGTCAGTTTTACGTAGGTAAGCTAACAAGTTACGACGGTGTCCAATTTTTTTCATTAGTCCACGGTAAGAATGGTGATCTTTTTTGTGAACGCGAGCGTGTTCATTCAAGTGATTGATATCAGCCGTTAATACAGCGATCTGTACTTCTGGTGAACCAGTATCTCCTTCATGACGAGCGTATTCGCTAATGATTTCGTTTTTCTTTTCTTTTGACATTGCCATGTTTTTCACCTCTTCTTTAATAGTCATCTTCTTACTGAGTAATGCGTTGGTGATTCGCACAACCAAGTAAAAGACGGTATGATTCCATACGGTTATACTTTACAGGAAAGTTGTCTAAAATGCAAGACCAAGCTCAATTTATCCATTGTTTTTTGAACAATTTATCCCCATTACGAATGGTTTTGTGATAAACTGTATAGGCGAATAAATACATTAATGGAAAGATTTAGTTTCTGACCGAGTCTTTTAAATATAAAGGAGGAATTATCCTATGATCACCATGAAGGATATTATCCGTGAAGGAAACCCAACACTTAGAGCAGTGGCTAAAGAAGTAGCTTTGCCGCTATCTGATGAAGATATCAAATTAGGTGAAGAAATGATGGAATTCTTGCATAATAGTCAAGATCCTGTCAAAGCAGAAGAATTAGGATTACGCGGTGGGGTTGGTTTAGCGGCACCACAATTAGACATTTCAAAACGAATCATTGCGGTCCACGTGCCAAATGGCGATTCGGAAAATCCAGAACCGACCTTAAGTGCAGTGATGTATAATCCGAAGATTTTGAGTCATTCCGTACAGGATGCTTGTCTTGGGGAAGGTGAAGGGTGTTTATCTGTTGACCGTGAAGTACCAGGTTATGTAGTGCGCCACAACAAAATCACGTTATCTTATGTAGATGCATCTGGCGTTAAACAAAAGATTCGGTTGAAAAATTATGAAGCGATCGTCGTTCAGCATGAAATCGATCATTTAAATGGTGTGATGTTTTATGATCATATCAATCAAGAAAATCCTTATGCGTTGAAAGATGGCGTCTTGGTGATCGAATAAGAAAACCGCTCAAGACAAACTGTACTAGTTTGTCTTGAGCGGTTTTTGCTAACTTAAATTGCCTTTAATTCTTTCAACGCTTTCCAAATACCGTCATTGTCATTGGTATCTGTCACGATTTTGGCTTCTTTTTGGATATGGGGCAAGGCATTGCCCATTGCAACACCGATCCCCGCTTCCCGCAGCATTTCACGATCGTTTTCACCATCTCCAAATGTGACGATATCTTCACGAGCGATGCCCACACGATCTGCCAAATTCAGCAGGGTCGCTGCTTTAGATCCATTATTAGGGACGATATCCACACTTTCAGAATGCCAACGAATAAAACGGAATTTAGAAAATTCATGGTCAAACAGCCCATCTGATGACGCATCATAAAAAGCTAATGCTTGATACACATCATTTTCTTTATAGAAATTCAAATCATATTCTGGTGCTTCAAAATCGATTGACCCCATCGCTTCAGCCATTTGTTTCCGGCGATGATGGTTATTTTTTTTCACATCATCCAAGCCAACATATGCCAAACCGATTTCTCTTTTTTCTACTTCTGAGGCAAAACGGTGCAATTCTTTTTCATCCAATAAATTTTGGTAGTATTGTTCATGATCTAAAAATGCGGCCGCTCCATTACAAAGAACATAATTGGAGAAATCTAAGTCTAAAATAATATCTTGTGCCATAAATCGACTGCGTCCTGTAGCAATCGTTACGAGATGTCCTTGTTGTCGTAACATCTTCAATGCTTCTCTGGTACTTTCTAGCGGTTGCCTATCTGTTCCCAATAATGTTCCATCAATATCAAATGCAAAAAGTTTTCTTCTCATGGCGTAATAACTCGCTCACTTTCTATGGTTTTGGCAAATATTTACTGCCTTCTCTGACAGCTAATGGGCTTAATTCGATCGTCTCGATCAATGTCTTGACCCACTCAGGATCAGTTTTACTATATTGACGCAAAGACCAGCCGATTGCTTTTTGAACAAAGAACTCATCTGTAGTTTTATCATAAATAATGGCTTTTTTCAATAACACAGTGTTTGTTTTTTCTTTATATAACAGTTGCAGATTAATGGCAATTCGTCTGTGCCAAAAATCTTCTTCACCAAAAAAAGCTTCAAATAACTGCGGCATTTCTTCTAGATGCTGGAACCCCCAAAGACCGAAAAACTTACGCCACGCATCCACACTATCCCACCAGGCTTTTTCGATCACGAAAGGTTTGAACCCTAAAACTTCTTCAAAAGAAAAACGTTTGACATTGGCGATTGCTAAATCGATTGCAACATATTGGTATTCCCGTTCAGGTTTATCATAATAAAATCGAACTAGGTCAACTAACTCCGTGTATGTCATTTTTTTACTCGCTTTTAAAAGCTCTTTTTCTAACAACGCTCGCTCAGGCGCAGCAATACCTGCAAATGGAAATAAATTTTTCATGTACGCTGCCATTTGCACCGCTTTGTCCGCTTTTTTTGGAAAAACTACTTCATTCATACGCTACTCCTTTTTTCTTCTTTCTCCTATCTTACTTCAAATCACTTTAGACAGCAAAAAAGCTGAAGCAAGAATAACTCCGCTTCAACTTCTGATTTCATTAATCTAAATAATTCGTATCTGCATTATTCAACCAGGCATAGCCTAAGCCCATCACTAAGCCGCCACCGATAAAGTTACCGATCAATGCAAAGAATAGGTTGTGTGCTACACTGCCGACTGTCATTGCTGCCAATGTCCCGTGAGACGCAAAGTAAGCTAAACTAAACGCAGGGAAATTAGCGATAACGTGCTCGTAGCCTAAAAATGCAAAGATAAAGATGATAAAAATAATTGCAGCAACTTTACCAGCATCATCTTTCATACGCATGCTTACTAACACTGCTGTATTTACCACAATATTAGCAAAAATAGCTTCAACTAAAATCTGTACTGTTGTTTTATCTAATTTACCAGCAATCGATGTGAAGAAAAAGCTATCCGCTGGTAAATCTTGGAAGGGAACCGTCAACGAAATCAAGTAGCCAAACAGAACGCCACCGACTAAATTAAAGAAAATACAGGTAAATAAAATCTTTGTTGCAAAAGAGAAGTTGATTTTTTTACGATAAACCCCAACGGTCATATACAGCATATTCGATGTACCAAGTTCCGCATTCATATAAAGAATCATCACAAGTGACCAACTGAACATAAAAGCATAAAGGATCTTACCTAAGCCGTGTACCATTCCTTCCCCTTTGATGGCAATCCCGAACGCAACTGCTGTCCCTAAAGTTAAAAACATACAAGCTAATATAGCACGAAAAGCGTAACGCATAAAACTACTTTGGAATAAGTTCATCTTTTTATTGATTGATTTGTCGATCTGCTCAAATAATGGCGATACAGGTTTCATTTTGTTTCTCCTTTTCAATTTGTTTTCATATTTATATTTTCAAAAACATTCTTTATCATTTTAAAGACATCTACGTGCTTTGTCTAGTACTTTTCAACAATCCTTTCTAAAAATAACAGGACTTTTAACTTGTTTTCAATAATTTTTTGGCCTATCTTTTTAAAACTCTACTATTTTAGTTCACTATCAACAATCTCTATCTAAAGATTATACAAAATGAAAAGCATATTTTAATTAGCATTATGATATAATAAAATGATAACAACTTTATAAAAGGAGGTACATGTGATATGGCAACTTTATCTAGATTTTTCTGGGGAATTTTTGGCGGCGGTTCTTCCGGTGGTGGCGGCTTTTCTGGCGGCTGGTAGTTTATTAGTATAACGCAATAAAAAGCTTGAGTTATCCCTTTTTTTGCGTTATACTAATCTTTGTGTAAAATAATGCAGCAGAAAAATAATAGGCTCGTCAACAGTCCATTGCCTTGATTGCTTAGGCTTTCAGGTTCAACTGCGTAACCCACGGCTGCAAAGGGCGAAGGTTGAAGAATGAACTGAACGAATATGAATTTTTCAGAAGATTATTTTACTCCAAAAAACTTATTTTATTGGAGGAATTTTTAATGTCACGTTATACAGGACCATCATGGAAAATCTCTCGTCGTCTAGGTATCTCTCTATCAGGTACTGGTAAAGAACTAGCACGTCGCCCATACAAACCAGGACAACACGGACCAAACAGCCGTGGTAAAGTTTCTGAATACGGTATGCAATTAACTGAAAAACAAAAATTACGTCATATGTACGGTATGAACGAACGTCAATTCGTTAACTTGTTTATTAAAGCAAGCAAGATCAAAGAAGGTAAACACGGTGTTAACTTCATGATCTTACTAGAACAACGTTTAGATAACGTCGTTTACCGTTTAGGCCTTGCAACTACTCGTCGTCAAGCACGTCAATTAGTAAACCACGGTCACGTTACTGTAGATGGCAAACGCGTAGATATCCCTTCTTACCACGTTGAAGTGGGTCAAGTGATTTCTGTTCGTGAAAAATCTCAAAACGTCGTAACAATCAAAGAAGCGGTTGAAGCAACTGTTGGACGTCCAGCATTCGTAAGCTTTGACGCCGAAAAATTAGAAGGTAGCTTCACTCGTTTACCAGAGCGTGATGAATTATACCCTGATATCGACGAAGCTCTTGTCGTTGAATACTACAACCAAAAACTTTAAGATTCGATTATCGTCGATCTTTTGGAAAAACCTTGTACAGCAAAAGCTGTACAAGGTTTTTTGCATAAAAAATAGAACAAAGCCCAACTTTCAGCTTTGTTCTATCGTTTTATTATGTTTGTTTCTCTAATACGCCATCTTTCATCACAAATACTTCATCACAAAAATCGATTAAGCGTTGATCGTGGGTCACCATGATCGTCGCTTTATTTTTTTCTTTCGTTTCTCTTGCTAAGATTTTTACAACCTCAAATGCTCGGTCAGAATCTAAACTTGCTGTGGGCTCGTCTGCTAAGATAATCGATGGATCATTATACAACGCCCGGGCAATTGCCACTCGTTGACGTTCACCACCAGAAATTTCGTCTGGGTATTTTTTCTTCAACTTCTCAATACCAAGCTCTGTTAATAACTTGTTGACTTTATCCACATCGTTTTTTTCTTTTTTTACCTTATCCACCAAACGTAATTGCTTTTCCACAGTTAAAAATGGGACTAAATTTGATGCCTGTAAAATAAAACCAATCTCTGAAAAACGAATCTTAGAACGTGTTTTTTCATTTTCCTCACTGAACGCTTCATTGTTTATCTTAACTTCGCCATTCGTCGGTGTTTGCAACCCACCCGCCAGCGTTAAAAAGGTACTTTTTCCCGAACCACTTGGTCCGATCACTGCAACAAATTGACCTTTTTCCACAGAAAAATCTGTGGATTTCAATGCTTCAATTGTAGTATCTCCATCTAAAAACTGTTTATCCACAGATAAAAATTC
>Ga0308165_1001189_pt1 | contig 38114 bp, 21 predicted proteins | sample PhyWR2_FD_201032 | JGI IMG/M metagenome (GOLD analysis project Ga0308165, IMG submission 201032) | Phyllosphere microbial communities from UC Gill Tract Community Farm, Albany, California, United States - DLSLW.R2 | ecosystem: Host-associated > Plants > Phyllosphere > Unclassified | place: USA...
GGGTTGTGGAAGTTGTTCAACAGGTGGTGGTTGCACCCCTAATGGATGCAAAAGTAATGGCTCATGCGGCACCGGTGGTTGCCAAACAATGGAAGTTCACGATTGGCTGTCTAATTTGGATATGCCATCTAATTATAAGCCTTTTCAGGTTACAGAAATAAAATTTAAAGGATCGCGCAAAGAGTTTTTCCTTAATAACGATAACATTTACCTCGAAATTGGTGAACTTGTTGCCGTTGAAGGGCCAACTGGTGGTTTTGATGTTGGACACGTTTCGCTTACTGGCGAGCTGGTACGCATCCAGATGAAACGCCGTAAAACAGCGATGGATCAGGTAACCAAAAAAATCTACCGCAAGGCCACGGAGGCTGATGTAGAAAAATGGAATGCCGCAAAAGGGATGGAATGGGAAACCATGCATAAAGCCCGTAAACTGGCGCTGGATCTCCGTTTGCAGATGAAAATCAGCGATGTTGATTACCAGGCCGATAAAACCAAGGCCACGTTTTTTTATACCGCCGATGGCCGTGTCGATTTCCGTGAACTGATCAAAAAAATGGCCGAAAGTTTCCGCATCAGGATTGAAATGCGCCAGATCGGAATGCGCCAGGAAGCTGGCCGTTTGGGCGGGATAGGCTCTTGCGGAAGGGAATTGTGCTGTTCTACCTGGTTAACCAACTTTAAAACGGTTTCTACGGCTGCGGCCCGTTATCAGAACTTATCTTTAAATACCTTAAAGCTTGCCGGCCAGTGCGGTAAGTTAAAATGCTGTTTAAATTACGAACTGGATACCTATCTGGATGCCTTAAAGGATATTCCCGACAGGATTGAAAGCCTGGATACCGAAGCCGGTTACGCCCGCCACCAAAAAACAGACATTTTCAAAAAAATCATGTGGTTCAGTTACCAGGGCGATGAAAACTGGATTCCGGTTAAAGCGGCCAGGGTAAAAGAAATCATGGCCATGAACAAGGCCGGTAAAAAAGCTCCTAACTTAAAAGAAGAGGCTGTTCAGATTGCTGCACCGGTAGTGATAGAAAAATCGTTCGATTATGAAAATGTGGTTGGCCAGGATAGTTTAACCCGTTTGGATGAACGTTCGCGCGGTAAAAACAATCAGAACAAAAATCAGAAAAATAACCGCAACAATAACCAGAACAGAAGGGAAAGGGGACCTGCAGGGGAGAAAAACGCCGGACCAAATAACCGTTCTCAGCAGCCTCAGCAGGGTGGTCAGAAAGCTCAGCTTGGAGGTAAACAACAGCCAAATGGACCAAAAACGGCCCAAAATGGAGGTCAAAAACCTCAACAGCAGGCCGTACCGAAGCCACAGCATGTTAATGGGCCAAAACCACAAAGCAATAAACCGAAACCCCAGCAACAGCAAGGTCCAAAACCCGTGGCAAAAGCCGAAGGCGAAGTGAGCGCAGAAGGTACTAAACCAGAACAGAATAAAAACAAGAGCAGAAATAACCGTAGGAAGAATAATAACCGCCGAAATAACAACAATGGCTCAGAAAATAAACCTGCTGCAGAGTAAAAAGCAATTATTTTTGCTTGGCTTTTTATTACTGGCTTCCCTATTTGTGGGCTGTACTTCAAGCGTAATCGATAGTAATGTGGAGATTACCGATAGAAGGTGGAGTTACCGTAGGCATATTGTAACTTCTTTTGACATAAAGGATAATACCAAAGCCTATAACATTTACTTTAAACTGAGGCATACCGCAGATTATAAGTATGCCAATATTTTTATTCTTGCCCATTTTAGGGATGGTGAAAATATGGTAACCAGGCGTTATCAATATAAGTTAGCTAAAAACGATGGCGAATGGCTCGGAAGCGGTTCGGGCAATTTATTTAATTATACCTTACCGATGCTTACCAACTATCATTTTCCAAGAAACGGCAAATTTGAAATTGAAATTGAGCAAAACATGCGCGATAACCCACTTTTAGAGGTGAGCGATGCCGGGATTTTAGTTGAAGAGGTTAAATAAAAGCTGTATTGACCAATATTTTTGAGATTTAAGGATTTTAAGATCGATGTCTTTATCCATTTTCTATCTTTTACGTGCAATCAATCTTTCTAATTCTAATTTTTGCAGATAAAATTTTGTGCTATTAAGATTGGTGTATCTCTTCCATCGTCCATCTTACATTTTCAATCTTGAATGCGCAATCATCCGCTGCTACGGTATGGTATAAAGATAAGATTTTGGGGTTTATGTGTTTATCCCATCATCCATTTTACGTATTCCATTTTTCTCCTTCATTCTTTATATCATTCAAAACTCACCCATTTCTTTACAGGTACTGCAACAAACTTTCCAGTTTCATCCCTCTCGATCCCTTTAACAACACTAAATGATCCTGAACCGGGTTTTCTTGTAAATAAATAGCTGCTTCGGCCGGGGTTTCGAAAAATTTGCCCTGTGCTTGTGCTTTGAATGCGTAAAAGTATTTGCCGATAAAAATAATTTGATCTAAACCGCTATCAATGGCCTGTTTAACAATCAGATCGTGTTGTGCCGGAGACTCGGGCCCCAATTCAAACATATCGCCCAAAATAGCCGTCTTTTTTTCGGCTGATAAAGCAGAAATATTATTTAAAGCGGCTGTCATGCTACTGGGGTTGGCATTGTAGAAATCGCAGATTACCGTGTTTTTTTCGGTTTTGGTTAATTGAGAACGGTTGTTTTTAGGTTGATAATTTGATAGCCCTGAATTGATTTCTTCAGGCGTCATATCGAAGAAATCGCCGATACAAATTGCCGCAAGAATATTTTCGAAGTTATAACTGCCCGTTAGATTCGTTTTTACCGATGATGAATTATCGTGATTAGTCCAATCTACCTCAATAAAAGGATCGCTACTCTTTAGTGCACCTTTAATGGTATTGCCATTTTCGGTACCGTAATAAATGAGCTTGCTTAAGCCAGCTGTAGCACTCATTTCGAGTAGATATGGATTATCCCTGTTAATAAATGTGTAACCATTGGTTTTTTTCAGGTAAGCATAAAGTTCTGCTTTGCCTTTTTTTACGCCTTCAAACCCGCCGAAACCATCTAAGTGTGCCATGCCAACATTGGTAATAATGCCATGTGTGGGCTGGGCAATGGTACAGAGAAGTTCTATTTCTTTCTGGTGGTTTGCCCCCATTTCGATTACCGCAATCTGAACATCCTCCTTCATGGATAAGATCGATAAAGGAACCCCGATGTGGTTATTTAAATTGCCAAAAGTGGCAAAGGTTTTATACCGCTCGGCTAAAACGGCGTTCACCAGTTCTTTACTCGTTGTTTTTCCGTTACTGCCCGTTAAACCGATAACGGGGATGCCTAACTGTTTGCGGTGATGGCGTGCCAGATCCTGTAAAGTGCTTAACACATCTTCTACCAGTAAACATTTTTCGTGCCCTGCATATTTTTCTTCATCGATTACGGCATAGGCCGCACCCTTTTCAATGGCCTGCAAGGCAAATTCGTTGGCATTAAAAAGATCACCTTTCAGGGCAAAAAAGATACAACCAGGACTAATGTTTCTAGTATCGGTAGAAATAATGGGGTTTTCGAGGTAGTAATCGTACAGTTTTTCGGTTGTAATCATGCTGCTGGTAAAAAATATGATGTAAAATTAAGCTTTCGCATTAACAAAAAACAAAATTAGTACATTAGGGTAAATTATTTCCCTATGAAGAGACTGTTAACGTTCTGCCTAATCTCACTTGCTTCCGTTTTATTTGCACAAGCTCAGTTAAAATCCCCTGATGATTTTTTGGGCTACGAACTGGGCTCGCATTTTACGCCACACCACAAAGTAGCCGATTACTTTCGACAAACAGCTGCAGCTTCGTCCAAAAATATAAAACTGATCGAGTATGGTAAATCGAATGAGGGCAGGCCGCTTATGGTGGCAGTTGTTTCAGCTGCCGAAAATATAGATAAACTCGAACAGATCAGAAATAATAACCTGGCCTTAACAACAGGTAACAATACAAGCGTCGATTTAACCAAACAGCCGGCTATACTGTGGTTAAGTTATAATGTGCATGGCAATGAGGCAAATTCGACTGAAACAGCCATGAAAATGTTGTATACACTTGCTTCGGGTATAAATAAACCTGCCACAGAATGGCTGAAGAATACGGTTGTAGTGATCGATCCATGTTTAAACCCGGATGGAAGAGACCGTTATGTGAATTATTTTAATAGTGTAGTGGGTAAAACGCCGAACTCTGATCCCTCATCGAGGGAGCACATCGAACCGTGGCCAGGCGGCAGGCCAAACCATTATTACTTCGATCTAAACCGTGATTGGGCCTGGCAAACGCAAATTGAAAGTCAGCAGAGATTGGCACTATACAACCAATGGATGCCGCAGGTGCATGTCGACTTTCACGAACAGGGTTATAACGAACCTTACTATTTTGCCCCTGCTGCAGAACCGGTACATCAGGACATTACGCCCTGGCAAAAGAGCTTTCAGGTGGTTGTAGGGAAAAACAATGCCAAATATTTTGATGCAGAGGGCTGGCAGTATTTCACCAAGGAACGTTTCGACCTCCTCTACCCTTCCTACGGCGATACCTATCCTTTATATAACGGATCAATCGGGATGACCTATGAGCAGGGCGGAATCAGGGCAGGATTATCCGTAGTAACAAACGACGGCGATACGTTAACCTTAAAAGACCGCATTGCACATCATTTTACAACAGGGATGTCTACGCTTGAAGTTACTTCTTTAAGTCATAATAAACTTTTAGAGGAGTATAAAAAGTATTTTCAACAGGAATTGACCACTGCTCCCGGCATTTATAAAAGCTATATTATCAAACCGACCAATTTATCGCGCTTAAAGAAATTAGCCGAACTCTTAGCCAAAAATAAAATTGAATTTGCTTTTGGAGGAGATAAAACCGGAAGAGCATATGATTACGACACACAAAAAGAAGAAAGTTTTACCATTGGCCGCAATGATCTAATTGTGAATGTTTTCCAATCAAGGGCCGTATTAGCCAATGTGTTATTGGAACCGCAAACCCTTGTAACAGATTCTAACACTTACGATATTACGGCTTGGGCCTTGCCTTATGTATATGGCTTAAAAGCTTATGCAAGTAAAGAAAGCATAAAAGGGAAATATTCATCATTAGACGAGCCCAAAATTGTTAATACTGATGTGGATAAACCACTTGCATGGTTATTTGGCTGGGGCACAAATGAAGATGCACGCCTATTAATTGCTTTGCAGAAGGAAAATATTAAAGTGAGACAGGCAGATCAGTCATTCTCTGTAAATGGGAAAGATTACCCGGCCGGAACATTGATTGTGCTGCGGGCAGAAAATGAACGGGTAGTTAAGGGCGTAAAAGATAAAATTGCCTTAATTGCCAAAATGATGGATAAACCCATACAGGCCGTAAGTAGTGGTTTTGTAGAAAAAGGCAAAGATTTTGGATCTAATGTTTACCCTTTGTTAAAACAGCCCAAAATTGCAATTGTATCGGGCATGGAAGTTTCTTCTTTGGCTTTTGGGGAGGCCTGGTTTTATCTCGAACACGATTTAAACCTCTCTCCAAATATTATCAATGTTAAGGACATCAATAATTTAGATATCAATAAAATCAATACATTGATCCTGCCAGATGGAAGCTATAACCCTTATATTGGCGATGGTTTAACCGCCTGGTTAAATAAGGGCGGAAAACTGATTTTGATGGAAGATGCGATTGAAAGTGTACTGGAGAAAAAAGGATTCGATATTAAGAAAAAAGAAGCAGTTGTAAAAAAGGATGGGAAGCCCGAAGCAAACAAGCTCCTTTTTAAGGATAAAGACCGTGATGATTTTGAAACCACCATACCGGGTGCCATTTATAAGATTAACCTCGATGCCAGTCATCCATTTTCTTACGGTTTAGGTAAAATTTATTATAGCTTAAAAACAGACCGTAAAATTTACGAACCCTTTGTAAAAGGCTGGAATGTGGGCTTAATTAACGAGAAAAGTTTAATGGCTGGGGTTGTAGGCAAAAAAGCCCGTGAAGAACTTAAAACGGGATTATTAATCGGTGTTCAGGATTTTGGCCGCGGGCAGGTTGTTTATTTGGCAAACGATCCTTTGTTCAGGAATTTCTGGGAGAGCGGAAAAACGCTTTTTGGTAATATAGTTTTTTGTAGTTATTGATATTCGCGGCTGTATCTGTGCTTTTCGCCTAATTTATTAGTTAATCTGAGAAGATAACAAAAAAGTTACGTGATTAAAATTGGCTCTGGGAGTTATTTAAAGGGAATTTAGTTAAAAAGTGTTAAAATAAATTTGTTAGAGGTTCTTACTAACTCTAATTTAGTAAATTAATTAATACATATACTAATCTATTTTACTATGAAAAAACTTCTACAGAGTTTGTTCATCTTCATGTTTTTTGCGGGAAGCGCAATTGCACAGGATCGAACAATCACAGGGACAGTTACTTCTGCGGGTGACAAATTACCGATCCCAGGTGTTACTGTTAAAGTAAAGGGCACACAAAGTGGTGCTGTAACAGATGCTAATGGAAACTATACCGTTAAAGTTCCATCTGGCTCAAATCAAATTGAATTCTCTTATGTTGGTTATGTGCTACAGACGAGAACTATTGGCTCAGCTGCGACAATTAATGTAACGTTAGTATCAGACTCTAATTTACTGACCGATGTTGTTGTAACTGCCAATGCCATTAAGAGGGAAAAAAGAACCCTTGGTTACTCTGCGCCCACTATTACTTCAGAGGCTTTATCGCAAAGTGGCAGCACAAGTCCGCTTACGGCAATGGTTGGTCGAGTACCAGGTATGAATATCTCATCATCTTCAAACACTCCAGGTAGTTCAACTAGGATTGTTTTTCGTGGAGGTACATCTATTGCAGGTAATAACCAAGCGTTAATTGTAATTGATGGTGTTCCTGTTGATAACTCAAGTGTCATCGGTGGTGCTGATAGTCGCTCAAGTGTTGACTTTGGTAACAGAGCCAATGATATTGATCCAGATGATATTGAGAGCATTACACCACTTTTGGGTCCGGCAGCGGCGGCGCTGTATGGCTCACGAGCATCAAATGGTGCAGTTCAAATTACCACGAAATCTGGTAAAAAAGGAAAAACTCAAATTACATTTAATACTTCGAATACTTTTTCATCTATACTTAAATTACCTGATTTCCAAAATGAATATGGACAAGGGTATGCGACCGATTATGATGGCAGTGGTGTGAAAGAGTATTTTAACGATAGTCAAGAAAACTGGAGCTGGGGAGCGCCTTTTACTGGCATAAGTCAAGAATGGGGACAAAGCATTGACGGTGTTAGACAATCGAAACCTTATTCTGCCCAAACAGATAATGTTAGAAACTTCTTTAAAACAGGCTTTGCAACAGACAATAATGTAAGTTTCTCTGGTGGTACTGATAGATCGACATTTTATCTTGCTTTAAATACATTAAATTCAGATGGTATATTTCCTGGAGCTCAAGATGTTTACAATAAATATGGCGTAAGATTTAACGGTAAAACTGATTTTAGTGATAAATTCAGTGCCGGAATATCTTTCAACTATAATAAAATAAATGCCAGACAGGTTGCGGGTGGACAGAATGATAACTCTGTTTTTGATAACGTATTACAAACACCCCGTGATATTCCTTTGGATAAATTAGGTGACTTAAACAATAAATACAACGGTTTTGGTTATACTGATGCAAATGGTGTTCTTCATGCAGATCAATATGGTTATTATGGATCTTATACTTTAAATCCATATTACATCCTTGAAAACTTCACCAATGATGATGCCATTAACAGAATAACAGGAAATGTTAATCTAGAGTACAAACCACTTTCTTGGTTAACCTTCCAGGATCGTATTGGTACTGATACCTATTCTGAGCGTAGAAGACAATTAACACCAAAATTCTCATTCTCACCTGTTGATCAGGTTACTAACCAAGGTACTCATGTTAGTAATGGCGGATATCAAATTGACCAATACAACGTAACTGAAATTGTAAACGATTTGATGGCTACAGCATCGCACACTTTTAGCGATGATTTTAAAGGATCATTAATGGTGGGTCATAATATACGTCAAAGAATAACCTCAACAAACAGAACAGCAACTAATGCAAGTGCTGGTTTGGTAGTTCCAGATTGGTACAATCTTCAAAATAGTAACGGCCCATTGGATGTTATTACTGATAATATTTCGCAAAGAAGACTTGTTGGTGTTTATGCCGACTTAAATTTAGCATATAAAAATTATTTATTTTTGGAGGCTACAGCTCGTAACGATTGGTCATCTACTTTACCAACACAAAACAATTCGTTCTTTTATCCAAGTGTAAGCGGGTCGTTTGTTTTTAGCGAATTGATTAAACCAAATAATATTTTAAGTTATGGTAAATTACGTGCAAGTATAGCAAAGGTTGGTAACGATACAGATCCTTATCAGCTTTTAACAACTTTTTCAAAGGGCACCATTGCAAGTGGTTTTGGTAGCACGATATTCCCTTTCGGAAACGTTGCTGCTCTTCAAGCTGGTACAACCCTTGGTAATCCTAATCTTAAACCTGAAATTACAACTGCTTATGAGGTTGGTACAGAATTATCATTTTTTAATAACAGGTTTGGTGTTGACTTTACTTACTATAAAAACAAATCCAAAAATCAAATTTTAGCTATACCAATTCCAAACTCTACAGGTTATGGATTTAGCGTAATTAATGTTGGTGAAGTTCAAAACAAAGGTTTAGAGCTTACCCTAAAAGGAACGGCTGTAAAATCAACTGATTGGAGTATAGAGCTGTTTGGTACTTACTATAAAAACCGCAATAAGGTTGTAGATCTTGGAGATGTTAGTCAAGTAGTTCTTGGTGGTGTAAGTGGTATGGCTATTGTAGCTGCCGAAGGAAGACCATATGGTGAATTTTATGCAGTAACAAACCAAACTGATGCTGAGGGTCGTACTATCGTTGATGCTGTTTCAGGTTTGCCATTGGCAACACCTACTGCTCAATATTTAGGAAGTTACAACCCTAAGTTTCAAGCTTCATGGGGAGCAAACATTACCTTTAAACAGCACTGGAATTTAAACGTATTGTTCGATACGAAACAAGGAAACAAGCTTTATTCAAGAACCAAAGATATTCTTGCCTTTGTAGGTGTTTCTGCTGAAACTGGCGGACAAAGATTCGGTTTGCCATTTCCAAATTCAGTTTATTTAGATGCGAATGGGAATAGTGTGATTAACACAAATGTTTTTTACAATAAACAAGATTATTTTCCTGATTTAAGCCCTGGTGTGAATGTTATCGATGGGTCGTTTGTAAAGTTACGTAGTGCTGGCATATCGTATTCGTTTAACAAGGCACAACTTAAATCTCTTCCGTTTAGCGCATTGTCGTTAGGCGTATTTGGAAATAATTTATTTATTTGGACTGCTAAGGAAAATAGATATGTAGATCCTGAGGTCAATTCAGGTGGTGCAACAAATGAGCAAGGATTTGATTATACAGCTCAACCATCTGTTCGTAACTATGGATTTAATTTAAAAGTTACATTTTAATTATAAAAGACATGAATAATAAAAATAGATATATAACTAAGCAGTTATTGCTTACGATTATAATTGCCACTATTGGCTTATCTGGATGTAAAAAGTTTTTAGATGTAAATGAAAACCCAAATAGCCCAGATTCCGCAGCACCTAATTTGCTTTTACCGGCATCTCAGGCTGCAACTGGCCAAATTGTAGGGAATTTTTTCCAAATTTATGGTAATATTTGGGGACAATATTGGACGCAAAACCCAACTTCATCTCAATACAGAACAGTTGATCAATATAACCCTGCTGCTACAGCGTTTGATAGGCCATGGTTGATATTATACCGTAATGCATTAATTAATGCTGACCTAATTACAAAAGCTCAGGGCCCAAGCTTAGAGTACACAAGAGGTATTGCTTATTTGATGAAAGCTTACACATTACAGGTAGTTACAGATGCATTTGGCGATGTTCCTAATACTGAAGCATTAAAGCCGGAGCTTTTTCCAGCACCTAAATATGACACACAGGCAGTAGTTTACGATAGCGTTTTTAATTATATTGATAAAGGCCTGGCTTTGGTAAGCGTGGCTAACTCCGCATCACCGGGCGCTCAGGATATGGTGTTTCAAGGAAACATGGCTAATTGGAAAGCCTTTGCTAATACCTTAAAACTAAAAGCTTATCTTAGGTTGGCATATGTTGATGCAGCGAAATCCGCAGCAGGGGTAAAAGCTTTATATGCTACAAATCCTACTTTTCTTACAGTTGATGCTTCTATTAAATATTTAAGCACAGGAGGAAATGAAAACCCTTTATATAATGAAATGGTAGGTTTAAGCAGAACTCAAAATGTAGTAGCAAGCACAACCGCGGTTAGTCATTTTGATGGAAATTCAGACCCTAGGGTGGCGAAGTTTTATGATTTGATTGCAACTGATGTCGCAGCTAAAACTGAACGTTCCATTATACAGGGCAGCTATAATGTTAATACGGGCAAAACGGTTTCTCCTCCTTCAGCATTAGTAGGTGCGAGAGCTAGCAATTCAGCATCTGCTGTGGCACCAGTTAAATTTATATCTGCAACAGAAAGCTACTTTTTGCAAGCTGAAGCTGTATCACGAGGTTGGACTAATGGCGTTGGAACAGTTGCTACACTTTATGCTCAAGGTATACAGGCAAGTTTTACCGCTGTAGGTGCTGGTGATGCAACTTCATATATAGCTACTGCACCTGATGGAGCTGCTGCTTTAGCAACAAATGCCTTAAAAGCTATTATTACGCAAAAATACTATGCTATGTGTGGTTTTCAGGGCTTTGAGGCCTGGACAGAATGGCGCAGAACAGGGTATCCTGATTTCTTCGTGGTTTCAATTGCTCCTACACGTGGTATACCCCAAGGTAAGTTTCCGCTTCGTATGGCATATCCCAATACAGAGGCTACATCAAATAAAAACTTTCCAGGTATAGTAACTATTGATACCCCAGTTTGGTGGGATAAGAATTAATCAAGTTAGATTTATCATAAAAAAGGGTTGCCAATTAGGAGGGCACTGAAAAAGCAGGCCTTTAACAGATAACTTAAAAACGATCAAGTAAAACATATTTTACTTGATCGTTTTTTATTTAGAAGTCTTGCTATGCGCTGGCGAATAGCTCTTACTAGTTGATTTTGGAAAGCAATGCTGTAATAGGTTTATAGCTCCTTTTTGTTCAGTTATATGCTCAATTTAATGATTCTTTTTATATTTACGGTGAAAATAGCCAATGCGCCTTGCATCTGCAGGCTATCAATTCAATAAGATATTGTCCTATCATGTCAATGGACCGTCTTTTAACTCGCTTTTTTTTGCCTCTATCTTATACCTGTGTTTTGCTTCTTCTTTATAATATTCGGCTTCCTGAAAGGCTATCTGTTCGTTGTGTACATCTGACTTTAGAGATACCGAATAGCTTTTAGTCTTTGCACCAGGCCTATAAAAATTAGCCTCTAATGGACCGGACCTTACACTTTTCAATGTCAAAATAGTAAGCATTGGCATCTGTATCTTTGGAATGGGCGTGGCAAAAATGTTCATGGGTTTCTTCCGCGGTCTCTTTCAACAGGCTCAGCTTTTCCTTGACAGCAGTAACCAAACTTAAAGCCTGGTCTGACTCAATCAGCTTCTCCAGTTCCTTACAATAAGCCAGTTTCTTTTTCAGTTCATCCGAAGTATTCTTTTTCGGCATACGGCCCTTCATGTTTTCATCTATGTTGTAAACTGCTTTTCGAAGTAGCTTTGGGCGTTCTCTCAAGACTTGGAGTGCCGAGTACGGATTTGATTAGGAGAGGGAATGTGTAGCATCAACGATAATGGACCTGGGTTAATAATCACTTTTCAATAGATCTGTATCCTTTAAACACGGCTTGCGGAACTTGGTCAACGAACTGGGATTGATAACAGACTGCTCGGGCGTCATGTCAAGGAAATATTTGAAGGACATGTCGTATTGTGAGCGTTCAACAACATCAACATCTGAAACCGTGTAGATCATTTTCAGTAGCAGATATTTGAACATTCGTACAGGGCTTTCTACCAGGCGTCCGTTGTTGGGGCAGTATTTCTAATCGGCCCCATCGTAGATAAAGCTAATGTCTATAGTTCGTTGATCTACACAGAAAATTGTCCTTGAGAACAATCATATCATCCAGAATAGGCGTTGAGCTGCATATTTTGTTGTTGAGCTACATTTAAAGTGGTTCTAAAGGTATTTTAAGATACAAAATTGGAGTAGATTGTAGTGCAGAAATGGGTATCTTTTGCAGGTTTACATAGTTTGGAGGGCTTTTTTGAGCAAGAACGTACAGGTTATTCAAAAACTAGTGCTCTATATTCTACTGATGATAAATATATTCCTGGTCAGTTGGTGTATTCCAAAAGTGGCCTTATTTCGGGCTTGTTTCCTAAGCGTTTGGTATTTTCTGCATCGTCAAGAAATAGAAATAGCAATACGCCTGCAGAAGTGCCAATTGCAACTAAGGTTTGTTGGGGTAAATCGTATTTAATTGATAAAGAGATGAAAAGATATTTAACAATAATCATATTGGGAGTTATAAGTATGACTTATAGCTCTTGCAAAAAAGAGTCGTTTGACTACTACTCGATTTTAAGTTATTTATGATAAAGATTTAAATTTTACTGTTTTTATTAAAAAAGGGAAGATCATAATCACCACTGAATAGCTCGATTCTTTGCAAGTTAGATTTTCCTAAATTTATATTTTTGTATAACTAAAGATACGCGTTGGTCCAACTATATTATTAGTTTTACACTTTTCTGGTGTTTTTTTTGTCAAAATTTTATTTTTTAGTTAAAAAGGGAACTAATTGTTAAAAATTGTTAAAAAAAATTTGGTGTTACACGTAACTAACTATACATTAGCATTTCATTAATCATTAACTAACCTATTTTCAAATTATGAAAAAACTTCTACAAAGTTTGTTCATACTTCTGTTTGTCGCAATTTCTGCGATGGCACAAGAAAGAACAATCACTGGTACAGTTACATCGTCGGACGATAAATTGCCGATTCCTGGTGTAAGTGTTAAAGTAAAAGGCACACAAACAGGTGCCGTAACAGATGCAAACGGAAAGTATTCAGTTAAAGTTCCTTCGGGTTCATCTGTTCTCGAATTCTCTTTTATCGGCTATACCGCGCAAAGTAGAACTATTGGCTCTGCAGGCTCTATTAATGTTGTGTTAGAGTCTGATTCAAAGTCACTTAACGAAGTGGTAGTTTCTGCTGCCGGTTTAACCGCGCGTAAGAAAGAACTTGGTAGCGCTCAAACTACTTTAAAAAATGACCAACTAACTCAGGCCAGGCCTTCTAACATCGCTTCTGGTTTAACAGGAAAAGTCGCTGGTTTAACTATTCAGGGTGTTGGCAGTGGTGTAAACCCTAACTATCGCGTTGTATTGCGGGGTATGCGTTCATTAACGGGTAATAACCAAGCATTAATTGTTGTGGATAATGTTATTGTTCCCAATTCAATTCTTGGAAATCTTAACCCAGACGATATCGAAGATTTAACCGTGTTGAATGGTTCTAGTTCTGCTGCATTATATGGTTCTGCTGCTTCTAACGGAGCATTGATTATCACAACCAAAAGAGGTAAAAGAGGCGGGGGATTGGATATTAAAATTACTAATACCACAACTTTAGAACAAGTAGCGTTTTTGCCTCAGGTGCAGAAAGAATTTGGTTCAGGATCAGATAATGATCTTCAAGTCTATCTTCCTTACGAAAACCAGCAATACGGACCACGTTTTGATGGTGTGGTAAGGCCTATTGGTCGTAAATTAGCTGATGGTTCTATTCAGTCGGTCCCATATTCTTATACTTCAGGTAAAGATGATTTTTGGGATACAGGTGTGACGAACATGACCGATTTCTCTGTTAATTCGGGCAATGAGAGGAGTTCACTCTATGCTGCCGGACAATATTTAAAAGCTTCTGGTACTACTCCTGGTGATGAATATAATAGGGCAACAGTTCGTATCGGTGGAAATCAAAAAGTTTCTGATAAAATCGATTTTAATTATTCTGCGTATTATGCGCAAAACCGTTATGATAGAACAACCCAAACAGGGTCTATTTTAAATAACATTTTAAACGCACCAAGTCAGGCTTATCTCCCTGATTACGCTGACTGGAAGAATAATCCTTATGCTAACCCAAATGGTTATTATAATGCTTACTATACTAACCCTTACTTCTCTGCTGATAACTATAGAGAACTGGTGAGAAACGATTATTTTATCGGAACCGCGGAAATTAAATATAAGCCCTTAGAGTGGTTGGACTTTACAGGTCGTATTGGCTTGACTACACAAAACAACTCATCTAAATCATATTCTGATGTTTTCATTTATTCTGATTATACAAAGAGTATTGTTGGATCAAGCGAATATAAAAACCAGGATATTTTAGGTAACGTAACTGACGCATCAGGTTACAATACAAGTATCGTAACTGATTTCATCGCACACGCACAGAAAAAAATTGAAGACTTTAAATTCGATTTAACTGTATTGGCTCAATTAAAGCAGAATCAATCTAAAGCAGTATCTGCTTCGGTAAACGGTTTAGTAACTCCCGGTCTTTTCAACTTATCGAACAGCACCAACCCCCCAACTGCTGGCGAGGCTAATTATTTAGCCCGTACCAATGGTTTATCCGCAAAATTAGATATTGGATATAAAGACTACTTGTTCTTAACTGCTACTGGAAGAAATGAATGGACTTCGATTTTAGCAGCAAATAACCGCTCATTCTTTTATCCGAGTGTATCATTGTCATTCGTTGCAACTGATGCTATTGAGGCATTAAAAGACATAACTGAAATCGACTTTATTAAATTAAGAGGCGGTTGGTCTAAAGTTGGACAGGTTAACTTAGGTAATACTACTACTTTTGGCGCATATTCATTAGATCCTACGTTCGGACAAGGAGCAGGTTATCCTTACAACAGTAAAGGAGGTTTAACTATAAGTAATACTTTAATCTCCCCAGATTTAAAACCAGAAATTACTCAGGGTTTTGAAACGGGTATTGAATTTAGTTTATTGAAATCTAGAATTTCTGGAACTTTCAATTATTATAACACAAAAACTAAAAATCAAACAGTTACCACAGGTATTTCTAATGCCACTGGTTTCTCTGGTTTCTTGGTTAACTCAGGTCAAACTAGTTCAAAAGGTATCGAAGCAGCTTTAACGTTAGTACCCGTTAGAACCGCTGATTGGGAAGTGACGTTTAATGGTACGTACGCCCACTATAATAACAAAGTAGATGCCATAGGTTCAGGCTTAACACAATTAACACTTGGTGCATATGGTGGTTCTGTTGGTTCTTATGCTGTAGAAGGTCAGCAATTCCCAGTGATTATGGGTAAAACGCACGTTCGCGACCCTCAGGGAAGGATTATTGTAGATCCAATTACAGGATATCCTTCTGCAACTCAAGGTTTGAGCGTTTTAGGACAGGCATCTGCTCCAGATCAATTGGGTTTGAACTTAAACATTAAGTATAAAGGAATCAGTTTATATGGATCTGCTGAATACCGTACTGGTAACGTTATCTTCAATAATGGTGCAGGTACTTTCGATTTCAGTGGAGCCGGTATCAATACTGTAGCATATAACCGCGACCGTTTCGTGATCCCTAATTCGTCATATTTGTTGAACGGACAGTACGTAGCAAATACAAACATTACTGTACGTGATGGTGGACCAGGTTACTGGACTATTGCCGGACCAAGAACTGGTATTGATGAAAATTATGTAACTTCTGCAGCATTCTGGAAAATTAGAGAGTTATCTTTGGCATACGACATCCCTGCTTCATTCTTAGCAAAATCGAAATTTGTTAAAGCAGCAAGAATCAGCGTTCAGGGAAGAAACTTATGGATTTTCTTACCGAAAACGAACGTTTATACCGATCCAGAGTATAGTGATGGTGATGGGTCAAGCAGTGGTAACGCTATTGGTCTAACAAGTTTAAATCAATCGCCGCCATCAAGATATTACGGAGCTACTCTATCTATAACCCTATAATATTTTAGTCATGAAAAAAAGTTTTAAATATATATGCGGATTATTGTTGATTTCTTCAGTTATTTCTTGTAAGAAAGACTTAGATATCAATACGAATCCAAATCAACCATTGGTAGCAACAGTTAATACTGTTTTACCACAGGCTATTGTTGCTACGGCCAACAATATTGCACAATTTAATTTCTATGGTGGTCAGGTAGTTGGCTACTTTGCAAATGGTGGTGGTGTAAGTGGATGGGGTTCTATTGTATCCTATAATTATCAAAATGATGAATTCGCTGGCCTTTGGGCAAATACTTATGATATCTTAACAGATGTAAAGTATGTAGTAGACCAATCAAATGGTGATGCTACCAAAGCAGAATTTAATGCTGCGGCAAAGGTTTTGAAGGCATATAACTTTCAGTTGTTAGTTGATACTTATAATGACGTTCCTTATACCGAAGCTAACTTAGGTTTAGCTAATGTTCAGCCAAAATATGATAAGGCAACTGACATATATAAAAATTTAGCTGATTTATGCGATCAAGCAATCACAAGCTTTAAGTCTGTAACTAAAGCAACACCAGCATTTGTTGCATCAGACCCTTTATTTGGAGGTAGCGCAACAAAATGGGCTCAACTTGCAAACACAATTAAATTAAAGTTGGTTTTAAAAGGCCGTGGAAAAGTAACCTTTACAAATACAACTTTTGATACAGCTGTTGGGTTTATCACTGACGACGCCTCAGTTCAGCCAGGTTATACCAAGATTGATGGTAAACAAAATCCGGCCTGGAATAGATGGGCTTATGCTGCCTCTGGAACTGCTGTTGGTGCCGCTAGCCAATATGCAGTTACGCCATGGATCATGAGTTTTTACAATGGTACTAAACTTAAAGATGCTACACGTGCCAATTTAACTTTTAAATCAGGTACTTCAACTGCTACAAATCAATTGGGTTATCAATTATCTGATGCTGGCCGTGGTGCATCTCCTAGTTCTTGGTTTAGAGGTACTGATGCCACAACTTATGAACACGTTGGAATTTTAAAAGGGCCAGATGCTAGTCAGCCGATTATGTTAGCTGCAGAAAGCTACTTTTTACAGGCCGAAGCAAATTTGTCTGGTCTGGTAGCTGGTACAGCAGCAACAAATTTCGATTCGGGCGTGAAAGCTGCATATAGATACTTAGCTACCAATAATGCGGGTACTGTAACGGTAACAGAACAACAAATTACCGACTGGTTAGCATCTTACAAAACTTCGAATATCAATGCGGTCACCAATGTTGGAAACCCATTGGTTGATTTCAGCGTTGCTACAACAGATGAACAAAGACTTGCTGCCATCATTACTCAAAAGTATCTTGCATTTAACATGACTTTTGGGCATGAAGCTTGGAATGAATTTAGAAGAACAGGTTATCCAGCAATTGTAACATCTGGAGCAAATTCAAGCCAAACATTTGTGTCTACAACCTCGCAAGCTACTGCTGCAAATAAATTGCCAACAAGAATTCTTTATCCAATAACTGAGTTTAAATATAATGCAGCAAATATTCCTGCTGCTGATAAATATACTTCCAAGATATTTTGGGCTAAATAAGCTGTTAACTATTAATTTATAGAAAATGAAAAAAATTATAAATCTGTTCTTATTGGGGTGCTTAGCTACAGGAATGAGTTCTTGTTTAAAAGATAAGTCTCTTACTTTACCGGACGCAGATGGCGCAATTAAAAATGTTATCGAGTTTAAGAATGTTGATTACATTTCGTCGCCAGTAAGTAGTCCATATCCGGTATATATCAAATCATATGATATTCTTCCAACCGGATCATTAACAATTGAGGTTAATTATGCCGGTGTAGATGCAGCTCCAGAAAACATTAATGTTAAAGTTGTATTAGACCCAACAATTTTAACCAAATATAATGCTAAAATCGTCGCTGATGCTCGTGCTGCTGCCGTTATTTTAGGACAGGATCCAGATGATGCTGAAGATAATGTATCGGGTGATTTATTTGAACCACTTGATCCTGCATTATATTCGATTGGATCTATGGATTTAACTATCCCAGCTGGTCAAAGATCCGCGTCTTTTACCATTGCATTGAAACCGAATATGTTTGATTTTGCTAAAAATACAGCATTAGCATTTAAGATATTATCTGCTTCTACTGGTACAATCAGTGGTAATTTTGGTAACATCATCGTTAAAATTGGCGCAAAAAATGCTGTGGATGGTCTTTATGACTATACTACAACTGCTACTACATCGTTAGTGCCTAATGCTTCTTTTACAGATGTTCCTTTGGTAACAGCAAGTGCAAATACAGTAACTACTAATTTATTGAACACATATGCCAACATAATGACCTATCGTATTGATTTCACTACCAACAAGGTAACTGTAGTAAGCGGATTGGGAACTCCAGTTACTAATCCGATCAGTAGCTGGGATCCTGCTAAAAAAGTACTTCATGCAGTTTGGACTTCAGGTCCACGTTCATTTGATGAGACTTTTACTTTTAAAAAGTCGAGGTAATTTAGTTAATCTTAGTTTCACTAAAAAACAGGCTGATCATTTTTATGATCAGCCTGTTTTCGTTTATTTTATTCTGCTAATGCCAATAGTCTGCCGCCTTCATTTAATGTTTTATTGGCTATTTATCTGATTAATTTATTCTAATCAGTTGTAAAATGCTTTCATTAAAATAGAGATTTGGGTGCATTTTAATATTTTTAGGTAATCTTAATGTCATATTCTTTTAATCAAAAACATATTCTTTTGTAATATTTAAATTACATAATAATAATTTTTATAAATTAGACGCCTTAACTATTTAATCATCCAAACTAATTTAAATTCATGAAAAAACTTTTACAAAGTTTGTTCGTGCTTTTGTTTATCGCATTTAATGCGATAGCTCAGGAGCGAACAATTACAGGAACAGTAACGTCTGCAGAGGATAACATTCCTCTGCCAGGTGTAAGTGTTAAAGCCGTAGGGTCGCAAGCAGTGGCCATAACCGGCGGAGATGGAAAGTATTCCCTTCGAATCAGTTCTTCAGTTACAGGAATCCAGTTTTCTTACATTGGGTTTACTAGCAGAACAGTAAACGTCGCTTCTTCTAATAGCTTAAATGTAGCATTGTCTCCGGATTCCAAGAATCTTGCTGATGTTGTTGTTGTGGCTTATGGCACGCAGAAGAAAGAATCGATTACCGGTTCGGTTTCTAGTATTAGCGCAAAAGATTTAGAAAAAAGAACTGTAACTAATATTACAGCTTCATTACAAGGATCAGCGCCAGGTATTTCTGTATTGGCATCTAACGGACAGCCAGGTAATAGCTCATCGATTCGTATTCGTGGCTTTGGTTCGTATTCATCTTCAAATAGCCCACTTATCGTTTTAGATGGTGCGGTGTATGATGGTAATATTGGTGATATCAATCAGAATGATGTTGAGAGCATCTCGGTATTGAAAGATGCATCTTCTTCAGCTTTATATGGTTCTAGGGGAGCTAACGGAGTAATTATCGTTACAACTAAAAAAGGTAAGTCAGTAGAACCAGCAATCAATGTAAACTTTAGCCAAGGATGGTCTACACGTGGGATCCCTGAGTATGAGCGTTTAGATGCTGCTCAGTATTATCCTGCAGTTTGGCAAGCAATTAAGAATAACTTAATGTTTTCAGCTTCTCCGGTGTTAACAGATGCTGCAGCATCAACAAAAGCGTCGGCAGATGTGTTTACAAACTTAGTTTATAACCCATTCAATGTTCCCGGAGGTCAGGTTGTAGGTACCGATGGAAAACTTAATCCCAACGCATCTTTATTATATGATGATTTCAACTGGTATGCACCTTTAGAGCGTACTGGAAAAAGAACAGATGCAAACGTTAGCACAGCAGGAAAAAGCGATAAAACAGATTACTTCGTTTCATTGGGTTATTTAAAGGATAGTGGTTTCATTCTGAAATCTGACTTCGAACGTTTTAATGCCCGTGTGAATGTAAATACCAAACTTAGATCATGGTTAAAAACAGGTTTGAATTTGTCAGGAGCAATGTCTGATGCAAATACTGCGAGTGATGCCTCAACAGGAAATGGTTCAAGTTTTGTCAATCCGTTTTCATTTGCAAGAGGAATTGGCCCAATTTATCCGGTACATGCCTTTAATGCAGCTGGGGAGCCAATCGCCAACGTTTTAACAGGTGAGCAATGGTATGATTATGGCATTCATCCGGGAGCTGTGAATCGTCCGTCAGGAGCTTCTCCAGGTCGGAATGTTGTTTATGAAACCATGCTTAATGATAATGCTTATAAAAGAAGCCAGTTAAGTGCAAGAAGTTATATTGAGGTGAAGTTCTTGAAAGATTTTACTTTCACCCCAACAATTAGCATGGATTTAAGAAACAATAATGTTGATCAGTTCCAAAATCCTATCGTTGGTGATGGTGCAGGTTCGAATGGTTACAAGTTTCAAAGTAATGCGGTTACTAAATCATACACCTTTAATCAAATCTTAAATTATAACAAAACGATTGGAAAACATACAATTTCAGTGTTAGCAGGCCACGAAAACTATAGCCTTAAATATAGAATATTCCAGGCTGATAGAACAAATATGGTTGCTCGTGGCAATACAGAGTTTGCAAATTTTGTTACAGCATCTAGTTCATATGGTAGAGAGGATAATGACCGTATTGAGTCTTATTTATCTAAAGCAAGCTATAATTATGATGACAAGTATTTCATTGATGGGTCGTTAAGACGCGATGGTTCTTCAAGATTTTCTGCAGAACAAAGATGGGGAACATTTTTCTCAGCAGGAGCTACTTGGGCCGTTAAAAAAGAAAACTTCTTAAAGGATGCAAGCTGGTTAGATGATTTAAGACTAAAAGTTTCTTACGGTCAAGTGGGTAATAACGCTTTACTTGATGGCAGTGGAAATAACAGATATTACGGAGATAGAGCCTTTTTTGATCTAGGTTCGAATAGTAATACTGAAGGTGGAGTTTTATTGGCGTCTATCGCTACGCCTGATTTAACTTGGGAAAAACAAAACACGCTGAATACTGGAATTTCATTTGCATTTTTTGGCAGAAGATTATACGGTGAATTAGAATATTACAACAAACAGGTAGATGATTTAATTTTCAGTGTTCCGCAGCCATTATCTGCAGCGGTTACTAGTGTTTATCGTAACATTGGCGCCATGTACAATAGAGGTGTTGAACTTCAATTGGGAGCTGACATTATTCGCGAACAGGATTTTAATTGGAGCCTGATTACCAACTGGAGTATTTTTAAAAATAAGATTACTAAGCTTCCTGCAGAAACCCCAACAATTATCAGCGGAACTAAAAAACGCGAGGTAGGCCATGGAATCTATGATTATTGGTTAAGACAATATGCAGGTGTTGATCCAAACGACGGTGCGGCATTGTATATACCAGCCGACGGAACGCTTGCCGCAAACATTCGTACGGTAAATGGCGTACAGTATGTAACGAATCAATCATTTGCAAAATTTGATTATTCCGGTTCAGCAATTCCAGATTTGATGGGTTCATTTGTAAATACATTTAATTACAAAGATCTAACATTATCATTTATGATAAATTACCAGGTTGGTGGCAAAGCTTATGATTCTGTATACCAGGGCTTAATGAGTACCGGCTCTTATGGAGGTGCATTACATAAGGATATCTTAAATTCATGGACACCAGCAAATAACACTTCGAATACACCAAGAGCTGATTTTGGAGCGACTGCAAATACTAACGCAACATCCAGCAGGTGGTTGATTGATGCTTCTTACTGGAGCTTACGCAATATTAACCTATCTTATAATCTGCCTAAAGCCTGGTTAAACAAAATTAAGGTGCCAAGTGCCCGTATTTTTGCAACAGGCGAAAACTTATACCTTCATTCAAAAAGAAAAGGATTAAATCCTTCTGAATCTTTTGACGGTGTAAACGGAAATACTTATCCTCAAAGCAGAAACTTTAGTTTAGGTATTAATTTAACCTTATAATCATTAAAAATAGTGTAGAAAGAGATATGAAAAAGCTTTTAATATTAACCGGCTTAGCGGTAGCTTTAATTGCTCCCGGCTGTAAAAAGGAATACCTTGAGACCAAACCAACTGATCAGATTGCTTTGGAAGAGGTTTTCACTTCAACAACAAATGCAAATGCAGTAATCAGTGGTATTTATGCCTATATGAATACAAGAACTACAACCACTACCTCAAATGTACAGGGTAAACCGGGTGTTGGTGGTATACTGTTGGGTATTGATTTTATGGGAGAAGATTTGCATCAGGCAGCAGCTACATGGTTCACTTCAACTGGTGAGGGTAACTATGTGTCGCCAAGAACTGATACACATCCGAGTAACTTGTACTATTACCGTACCTTTTACCGCATGATTAACAACGCGAACTATGTGCTTGATAATATCGATTTACCAAGTGTAACAGGGTTAGATTCTGAAAAAAATAGATTAAAAGCAGAAGCTTTAACAATTAGAGCCTATGCTTATTCTTATCTAGTACAATTTTACGGAACAAGATATACTGCCGCAGGTAAACCGAATGTTCAATTAGGCGTTCCATTGGTATTAACTACTGCCGACATTATAAAACCACGTGCTACAGTTGAGGACGTTTACACTCAGATAGTAGCTGATTTGGACAAGGCAATTGCTTTAAATTCTACTACTAAAGCAAACAAAACACATGCTGATGTTTGGGTAGCAAAAGGTTTAAGAGCAAGAGTTGCCTTAACAATGCAAGATTATCCAAATGCAATTAAATACGCGAAAGATGTGATTGATGGAGGTAAATATCCACTAATGAGTCAATCAGATTATTTAAGTGGTTTTAATAACAATGCATTATCTGAATTCATGTGGTGTGCAATGCCTACTACTGAACAAGGAGATACGTTTGGATCGTTTTATGGTCAGATTGCTTATAATGCAAATACCACATATATGCGTGGTACCCCAAAAATGATCAATTCAAATTTGTACAATCAAATACCTGTTAATGATGTAAGAAGAAAATTGTGGGAACCAGCGCCTACAGCGGCTAACTTTCCACTTCCTACAACAGCGTTTACACGTCGTGCATATATGAGCAGAAAGTTTTCTGTAAAAACGGTTGGCGACCCTTCTTTGGGAGATACGCCTTGGATGAGAAGTGCAGAAATGTATTTGATTTTAGCCGAGGCTTATGCACGTAGCGGTCAGGATCCACTTGCACAGAGTGCATTGTTTGATTTGGTAAAAGTTAGAGATCTAACCGCAGTTAAAACAGTTAAAACAGGAGCTGCGTTAGTTGATGAGATCATGATTAACCGCAGAGTTGAGCTTTGGGGCGAAGGTTTCAGATATTTAGACTTAAAACGTTTAAATCTACCTTTAGATAGAACTGCTACAAATGTTCCTAACTACGTAGGTACATCAGTAGCAAATCTTTTAACTATTCCTGCAGGCGATGTTAAGTTTTTATTCTTAATTCCTCGTGATGAGTTAAATGCAAACCCACTTATTCCACAGAGCGCTCAAAATCCATAAGTTTAAGCCTTTCTAGAATAATAAAAAGGGTGTTCATGTTTTGGACACCCTTTTTTTGTTTAATAACAATCTGGTTTTTAAAGTTAAGTGGTGTTTAGTGATTCCTTTTCGTCAATATATTCAGTATTATTAATCCTGCCCTAATTTTTCTTACCCTTATCAGCTTTTTTAGGTTGTTAATTCCGGTTTTTGCAAGCGATCGCCTGCTTTTGATCAGGCACTGTCTTATTTTTAGGGTTATTTGGCAGGTTTTTGTGGTTTTATCGATGTATTGTTTGCATTACAGATGTAATACCTGTATATTGTATCATTAACCTGAACGAAAAACTAATCATTATGAAAAAACTCCTGCAGAGTTTGTTCATCTTTCTATTTATTGCCAGCTCGGCAATAGTACAGGATGCAACAATCAAAAGCAGTTTTATGGCCACAGAATGCCATAAACGGCCTCCAGAAATAGTATTAAAACAGAAACATTACTGGTACAGCTATGCCATAATTAAAGTTTAACCCCAAGCCACATTTTTAGTCTTCTAACTACACGAATGTAATTTTTTATTGCATAGGAATGCTATTGCTCCTCATGTTATTGTAAAATTTACGTTACAAAATACTAAATCATCAACTGTATATTATTAACTAAAACTAAACTAAATTTTTATGAAAAAACTTCTACAGAGTTTGTTCATCTTGCTGTTTGTTGCCACCTCAGCAATAGCGCAAGATCGAACAATCACAGGAACGGTTACGGGTTTGGAAGATGGGTTGCCTCTTCCTGGCGTAAGTGTTAAAATTAAAGGTGCATCAGGCGGAACCACAACTGGTGCAGATGGTAAATTCTCCCTCAAGATTACCGAGAAAGCAACAGTATTAGAGTTTTCCTATATTGGTTTCTTAAATCAATCAAAATCCATTGGAGCTGGCAATACAATTAATGTACAATTAAAAAGCGATTCAAAAACCCTATCTGATGTAGTAGTTACAGGTTATACTACCCAGGCAAAAAAAGATGTTACAGGTTCCATTGCCAGTGTAAACGGCGAGCAATTGAAAAACGTTCCTGTTCAAAGTTTTGAGCAAGCATTGGCTGGTAAAGCAGCTGGGGTTAACATTATTCAACCGAATGGCGTATTAAATAACCCTCCTGTTTTCAGGGTGCGTGGTATCAACTCCATCTCGTTAAGTTCTTATCCGTTAATTATTGTTGATGGAGTGCCCGTATTTACAGGAGATCAATCTAGTAACGGTGCTGCGGTAAATGCTTTAGGGGATATCAATCCTGCTGATATCGAAACAATTGACATTTTAAAAGATGCGGCTTCTTCTGCTATTTATGGTTCTAGGGCAGCCAATGGTGTTGTAGTAATTACAACTAAGAAAGGTAAACAAGGTGCTACAAAAATAAATTACGAAGGATGGGTGGGATCATCAAAAGCTCAAAACCTTAATCCTTTATTAAATGCTGCGGAATACGTGCAAATTAAGAACGAAGCAAGAACCAATATCGGTCTTGCTCCTGCATTTTTTTTGCAAACAAGGTCTGATGGTACTCAGGTTGAAACCAACTGGTACGATTATGCTTATCGAACAGCAACTTCCCAAAACCACGCATTAACCTTTTCGGGAGCAAATGAAAAAACATCTTATTTTGTTTCATTGGGCTATAGCAATCAGGAAGGTTTTATCATTAACAACTCTTTCGAGCGAAAAAATGGCCGTGTAAATATCGATCATAAGTTATTTAAAGGTGTAAATATTGGGACCAATTTTTCGTATAGCAATACATTGAATAGAGCACCTAATACAGGATCTCTGCCTGGAGCGGCATTTAATACAGGTGGATTAGGGCGCCTGGCTTTTGTTTTGCCACCAAACGTATCCCCGTATAATGAGGATGGTTCTTTTAACGTTGCCGGTTCTGCTATAGGTTTGGGTGCAAATTTAATTGCATCGAATTATCCTAATGCTGCTGCATTGGTAGCGCTCGATAAGAACACCTCAGAGAGCGACCGTTTGATTTCTAACTCTTACATTTCGGTTCAGCTTTTAAAAGGTTTAACATTCAAAACCAATTACAGTATTGATAACTTAAAATTAGACAATAATTCATTCGTAAACCGTGTTCAGGGTGATGGTTTTTCTTATAACGGTGGTGCAACCAGTAACTTCCTTAAAAATAGCCGGTGGAACTGGTCGAACACGTTAAACTATTCGGCTACATTTGGCGATCATAGTATTGGTGCGCTCATTGGTACAGAGGATCAATACACTAAAGCTTATGGTTATGGTGCAACACGCCAAAATGTTATCGATCCGTTTATCGAGGTTTATCAAGGTGCCTTTGGCGCCATTACCCCTGCTAATTTAGTTCAGTTTAATAACGCTTTCCGTTCGTTTTTTAGTAATGTAACGTATGATTATAAGAAAAAATATTATGTAACGGGCTCTTTTCGCCGGGATGGCCTTTCTGCATTATCTGCTAACAATAAGTATGGTAATTTTGGCGGTGCATCTGCAGGATGGGCAATTTCTGAAGAAGGTTTCTATAAAGAAAGTAGCTTAAGTAAAATACTTACCAGGGTTAAAATTCACGGCAGTTACGGACTGGTAGGTAACGGCGCGGTTGGCAATTATCCGGCACTATATCTGTACAATCCTGGGTTGTATGGTTCTGATCCGGCGTTATCATTCTCTCAGGCGGGCAATCCAGAATTAAAATGGGAAACTAGTAAAAAGGCAGATGTTGGTATTAACCTTGAGTTCTTAAACGGCCGTTTCTCATTAGATGTAGATTATTATCATAATAATATTGATGGATTAATTCAAAATGCTCCACAAGCACCATCTAAAGGTATACCTGGAAATTCTATCCTGGCCAACGTTGGAAAAATGAACAACAAAGGGTTTGAGTTTACCATTAACTCTAAAAATATAGAGGGCGACGATTTTAGCTGGAGCACCAGCCTCACTCTGAGTACATTGAAAAATGAAGTAACGGAATTAGGTAATAATAACGCAGATTTATTTGGTGTTACACAATTGGAAACAGCTAACATTACACGTGTGGGCTATCCAATCGGATCTCTTTATACCGTAGAAACCGCAGGCGTTGACCCGGCAACTGGGGAGCGTATTTTTGTGAATAGATTCGGGCAGAAACTAAGATTTAGCTTTCAAAGAACTGGGGCGGCACGTTACCAATATCTGGATGGACCAAATGCAGGCCAAAACGCACCAGCAATTGATGCAGCTTTAGATGCTACGATTTCTGGTCAGGCAATCCCAAAATGGTTCGGTGGTTTAGATAATAATTTCCGTTATAAAGCATTCGATTTAACCTTAGGCTTAACTTTCTCTGGGGGCAACAAAGTTTACTACGGTTCGTTAGCTGGTTTACGTGATCAGCGTTTTTGGAATAATGAGTCAGGTATGTTAAACAGATGGACTACCCCAGGTCAAATCACTGATATTCCCCGCCTCGTTTATGGTGATAACGTTTCCAATGGTTCTGCATTTGCCCAATCTCAAAACGTATTCTCAGGTAATTTCTTAAAAGTCCGTAACCTGGCACTTGGTTATACGTTACCTAAAACATTTTTGAATAAATATGGAATTTCGAATGTAAGAGTTTACGCACAATCCAGCAACCTGTGGATAATTTCTGATTATCCAGGGCCAGATCCTGAGGTTTCAGTTAACGGAAACTCAACCGGATCGGCCAATAGTGGAAACTTAGCTCCGGGAGTTGACAGAAACTCTGTGCCTTCGGCAAGAACATTTACTTTCGGTCTTAATGTTGGATTTTAAATTAGAGCATCATGAAAATTACAATAAACAATAACATAAAATACCTTTTTGTTGCAGCACCATTATTATTTGCAACATCCTGCAAAAAAGATTTCCTGAATACGGCACCTGACACAACATTGCCAACTGAAGGAGCATTTTCTACATCCGCACGTATATTATCCCAGGTAAATGGTGTTTATGCCGGGGTTAAAGTTGGTAACTTTTACGGTGGCCGCTTCCTCATTTATAACGATATCCGTGGTGAGGAATTTATTGTGAACAAGCCCAATGGCGTTACCAATTTAGATACCTGGCGGTTTAACCTTACTTCAAACACAAGTGAAGTAAATAACCTGTGGGGAGCTGCTTATACAGCAGTAAATAGAGCAAACTTAGTTATTGAAGGGGTAAATTCAAATGCATCTTTAATCACGCCCGCGTTAGCAAAACAATACATTGCAGAAGCAAAATTTCTGAGGGCACTTTGTTATTTTAGTCTTTTACAGCTTTACGCTAAACCGTATATCACAGATAACGGCGCAAGCCTGGGTTTGCCTTTAAGATTAAGGGCTGAAAAGGATCTAACTGGCAACGACCTAAAAAGAAGCACAGTGGCGGAAGTTTACACTCAGATTTTAAAAGATCTAAATGAGGCTGAACCTGATTTAGCATTAACGCTTGCGGCTACTAGGGCTTCTAGAAATACAGCTATTGCGCTTAAAACACGTGTTTATTTAACAATGGGTAATTTGCCAGCTGTGGTTACCGAGGCAAATAAAATTGTAACGCAAACAGCTCCGTTCTCTGCAACAACTGGTGTGGCCAATAAATTGGAAACTAGTTTTGCAACGGTTTTCGGTGGTAGCTACGTAGGTACAGAGGCACTGTTGTCATTCCCAATGTCTGATTTAGATGCCCCTGGTACGCAAAACCAGTTGGCCTACTATTATAACCTGGAAAGTGGCGGTGGTAACCAAGAATATTTTTTAAATACTACAGGTATATTGGCAAATGATGCATTTGCTTCGGGCTCTACCGATGCAAGAAAAACACTGACTGCTGTTGCCGGTGCAAATACCTATTTAACGAAATACAAACGCCCATCGCCATATACAGATTATGTTCCTGTAATACGATATGCAGAAGTTTTGTTAAACCTGGCCGAAGCAACTGTAGTAACAGATCCGGTAAGATCAATCGCGCTTTTAACAGCTGTTAGACAAAGATCCAATCCAACATTTATTTTTCCTGCGGCTGATTTATTACCAGCAAACTTAAAAAATACCATTTTAACTGAAAGGAGGATTGAGCTTTTGGGCGAAGGTTTCAGGTCTCCGGATATAATGAGATTAGGCGCTGGCTTTGTCGCAAAAAGCGGAGCTCAGGGCACCGCTCCTGCAATTCCATTCAATACCCCAGGGTATATATGGCCGATATCAGCTACTGAAGTTCAAAACAATAAACTGATTGTTCAGAACTAGATAAACGCTTAAAAATCAAAAGGCCTGAGAAAATTTCCCGGGCCTTTTGGTTTAAAAAATGTAAAGTCTACTTTTTATCTACGCTATATTTCCCCGGGCCAATAAAAATCAGTCCAAAGAATACAATTCCCAGTTCAATGGCATGGCTCGCACCTCCTAACCCATCACCTTTGCCAAAATGTACCAACGCGGCAATAATCATTGTAAAAATTAATAATATCAGCGCAGGTCTGAAAAAGAGGCCTACTATTAAGAGGAAGCCGCCAAAAGTTTCGGTTGCTGCGGCCATAAAGCCCCAAAATAAGGGTAAAAAATTAATCCCGATTACTTTCATGCTTCCGCCCAGGCCTGTCCAGCCATCAGGGCCGCCTGCAAGTTTAGGGAAGCCATGGATAATGAACATCACGCCTAAGCCAATGCGCAAAAGTAATAAGCCGGTATTGCGGTATTTTCCTAAATTGTCTAAAATAGCCATTTACAAATATTTAAATTGAACGTTATTTGTTTCTACTTCTAGGGTAACCTCTGCACCCAAAGTCATGCACAGGTTGTTGGTAATGTGTCCGGTAGGGAAATCAAAACAAACGGGATAGTGGTATTCTTGAACAATATCCCAAATTACCTCATCTGCCGTTTGACCAAAGGAAATTTTTTCTTCTTCAATTTCATTAAAGGCACCAATAATCAATCCCTTAAGGCGGCTGAGTTTGCCAGCTCTTTTCAGCATACGCAACATCCGGTCGATGCTATATTCGTGTTCGCCAACATCTTCTATGAAAAGAATTTTATCGTCAAAATCCATTTCAGAAACTGATCCCTGTAACATCGCCAATAAGGTTAAATTGCCACCGATTAAAATGCCGGAGGTCTTGCCTGCCCTATTTTTGAATACACTTTGATAGGTATAGGCCTGTTTTTCCCCAAATAAGGCTTTCTGAAGAGAGGTTATGGCCGCCGGGGTCGATTCGGTAAAAGTATAGGGCATCTGCGCATGCAGGCATTGCGTATTGCACTGTGCAATCAGGTGCGAAAGGATCACGGTGATATCACTAAAACCCACAAACCATTTCGGGTTTTTTTCGAACTCGGTAAAATCTAAGTCATCAATGATGCGGATGGTACCATAACCGCCACGACCGGAAATAATCGCTTTTATGGATGGATCATCTAAAAATTGCTGGATGTTTTTGGCCCTTAATGCGTCGTTTCCTGCAAACTGATGGTGGCTGGCATATACACTATCGCCGATAATGACCTCTAATCCCCAGCTTTTTAAAACTTCAATAGCTTGGTTTATAGGTTTGGGTAATTTCTTTGCCGGACAAACGAGGGCAATCTTATCTCCTTTTTTTAAATACGGGGGCTGCTTAATCATCTTCAAAACACTTATCTTTGCCAAATTAATAAAAATTGTTTTGGATAATAGTAAAATAAAAAGATATACCGTAACTGCAGCGCTTCCATATACCAATGGACCCGTTCATATTGGGCACCTTGCCGGTGTTTACATTCCTGCAGATATTTATGCCCGTTACTTGAGGTCGAATAAACGCGATGTGAAATTCATTTGCGGATCTGACGAAAATGGCGTACCCATTACTTTAAAAGCCAAAAGAGAAGGGATTACCCCTCAGGAAGTAGTAGATAAGTACCATAAAATTATTGGCGATTCTTTTAAAGAATTTGGGGTTTCTTTTGATATTTATCACCGTACCTCTTCACTAACGCACCATCAAACAGCTGCCGATTTCTTTGAAACCTTGTATGATAAGGGTGTTTTTACAGAAGAAATTACCGAACAATATTATGATGCTACAGCGAAGCAATTTTTGGCCGACCGTTACATTACAGGTACCTGCCCAAAATGCGGTAATGAAAATGCCTACGGCGATCAGTGCGAAAATTGTGGTTCTACGCTTAATGCTACCGATCTAATTAATCCCAAATCAACCTTATCTGGCGATAAACCGATTTTAAAGGAAACTAAAAACTGGTTCTTACCACTTGATAAATATGAAGACCGCTTAAGAACATATATCGAAAGCCATAAAGAATGGCGCCCAAATGTTTACGGCCAATGCCAAAGCTGGTTAAATTCGGGTCTACAGCCAAGAGCAATGACGAGAGATTTAGATTGGGGCGTACGCGTTCCACTCCGCGATGCCGAAGGAAAAGTGCTTTATGTATGGTTCGATGCGCCTATCGGATATATTTCTGCCACTAAAGAACTTTGCAACTATGCCAAACTCGATGTATGGAACCCTAAGGCAGAAGAATATTACATCAGCAGTTATGAAAGTGATAAGTGTGGATGGGAAGAATACTGGAAAAGCGACGAAACCAAATTGGTCCACTTTATCGGTAAAGATAATATCGTTTTCCATTGCATTATTTTCCCTGCGATGTTAATGGCACACGGCGAATATACTTTGGCCGATAATGTACCGGCAAACGAATTTTTAAACTTAGAGGGACAAAAAATATCCACTTCTAAAAACTGGGCGGTTTGGCTAAACGAATACCTGAGGGAGTTTGAAGGTAAGCAGGATGTACTGCGTTATGTATTAACTGCAACCGCCCCGGAAACAAAGGATAACGATTTTACCTGGAAAGATTTTCAGGCCAGAAATAACAATGAGTTGGTTGCCATATTAGGAAACTTTGTAAACCGGGTGGTGGTGCTCACGCATAAATATTTCGGCGGTACGGTGCCAACTTGTATGGAGATTACCGATGTAGATCAGGCAGTTATTGATGAACTGGCGGGCTATCCGGCCAAAATTTCTGCGTCGATCGAAAATTATCGTTTTAGAGAGGCTTTATCAGAAGTAATGAATGTTGCCCGCTTGGGTAATAAATACCTGGCCGAAACTGAGCCATGGAAACTGATTAAAACTGACGAAGACCGTGTAAGAACGATATTGCACATTTCGCTTCAGATAGCGGCCAATATCCAGATACTGATTGAGCCGTTCTTGCCGTTTACTGCAGAAAAGCTGATGAAGATGTTGATCAATGGAGGCCATGACTGGGAAGCTGCAGGCGGTGTAAACTTACTAAAGCGTGGACATCAGATTGGTGAAGGTGTGCTTTTATTTGAAAAAATTGAGGATGCCGAAATCGATTTTCAGATCGAAAAATTGAACCAGAGCAAGGCCAGTAATGCAGCATCTACAGCAGTTGCCGTTCCGGCGAAAGAGAACATCCAGTTTGATGATTTCTCGGCAATGGATATCCGTGTGGCAACCATTACTGCTGCTGAAAAGGTTGAGAAAACCAAAAAACTGTTGAAACTTACCGTAAATACAGGTATAGATGAAAGAACTGTTGTATCTGGTATCGCCGAGTATTACAAACCTGAAGATATTGTAGGCAAACAAGTAAGTATCATTGTAAACCTGGCGCCAAGGGAAATTAAAGGGATTTTATCTCAAGGGATGATTTTGATGGCCGAAAATGCAGAAGGGAAACTCACTTTTGTGGCACCTGCAGAAAAATTTCAAGAAGGCAGCGTGATCAGATAATACTGCGTACTTAATAATATTAAAGCCATTTGGTCAATTTGATCAAATGGCTTTTTTTATCAATTATTTACATAGATTAAGGATTCATGCGGTTGAAATATTCAGCAATTGTGGCATTGTTGGCCTTTGCCCTATCACCACTGGTTCCGAAAGTTAATTCGGTTTTTCCTTCCTTCATCTGTTCAAATACCGATTCAACGAAGTCGCTTACTGAAGGATGTGCATCATGTATACCTTTTCCGCCTAAATCGGTATTTAATGCCGGTGGTATCATTTCGATCACCTCTATTTTAGAATCTTTAAGGCTATGGCGCAAAGAGAGCGTAAAAGAGCGCATAAATGCCTTTGTACCGCAATAAACGGGTACTGCCGATAGTGGCACGAATGCCAGCCCGGATGTTACATTAATAACCGTATCTAAAGAATCCAAATCTGTGAACAATTTCGTTAAATGGAGGGGTGCTAACACATTGGTTGTAATTTCGTCGTTAGCTTTTTCGTAAAAGTCTTTATCGCCAATGTTCATCCAGTTTTGGATGCCTGCATTATTTACCAGTACATTTAGGTCGCTGTGGTTTTCTGCAATCCAATTGTAAAGCTCAGTCCGATCAGCTTCTACCGACAGATCGCAAACTTTGGTAATTACAGAGGGTAATTTTTCAGCGGCTTCCTGTAAAACAGATTCTCGCCTGCCACAGATAATTATGGTATTTTTTTCTTGAATAAACCTTTCTGCCAGGCCGAAACCTATGCCGCTTGCGCCACCTGTAATCAGGATCTTATTATTTGTTAATTTCATGTTCTTAATAACTTAGTAGAACAAAGATGATGTTATTGAAAAGATTTATTATGGTGATTAGTACAGTTTTTTTAGTCGATGTTTAATCACTTGTAAGTTCAAATTAATTTTAACCGATCCAATTTTTTGGCGCACTAAAGATTTGGTGATTTATATTAATGCCTATTAAAATGGCTTGACTTGAATGAAATTTTTGTCATTTGCATGGTGCGAAAGCTAAATGTCCCGTAGTTCAATGATAGAAAATAAATTCCCCAGGCTTTAGATATGAGTTCGATTCTCGTCGGGACCACTTCCTTGGATTTAAACCAGAACATTGTCGCGCAAATCGTTGATTTTCAAGGCTTTGTTTTGGTTTTTATAACACATTAAGACCCGTTTTCGACCATTCTGAATGGTTAATTTTAGTGAGTCGAAAATTGACTATTTTTTGTAAAACACTGTAGGTCAGTAAATTGATTGAAATATCAAAAGCAGAATTATTCCGAAATGTTCGGGTGCTGGATTATTTTGTAAGATATTGATTTACAGCTCGTTCGACTGACGAACATCTTGATGACTCACTGGCTCAAATGTACATTTGTTTAATTTTAAATGTATCATTATGAGTTACAATTTTCATCTTTTATTTTATCTGAAAAGACCAAAAAATTTTATCAAGGGCGAGATGATGCCCATCTATTTACGGATTACCGTGAAAGGAAAACATTCGGAATATTCTGTCGGCAGGGAAATTGTTCCCAGCTTCTGGTCTGCGCTTAAAGGAAAAGGCACTGGCCTGCGCGAAGAGATCCGGGAACTTAATGATTATCTGGATACGCTGGCCTCAAAAGTTCGACGGTTTCATACCACTCTTGTTGAAAAGGAAGATGAGGTGACAGCGGTAGTCTTGAGGGATCATCTTACCGGAAAGAATACGTCTAACCATAGCCTGCTGAGAGTTTATCAGAAGCACAATGACAATATGGAAAAACTGATTGGTAAAGGATACAGTTATGCTACGTTTCAAACCTATCAAAGTTCCATCAGACATGTTAAACAATTTCTTCAGCTCAAATATGAGGTTCAGGACATTAACATCAAAAAGGTGGATTTTAAATTTATCACCGATTATGAGTTATTTCTTAGAATAGATCGAGGAAATAATGCGATGTCTGCCCGGAAATATATTGTTCACCTGAAAAAAATCATGCTGTATTGCCTGGGCGCCGGGTGGATAGTCGGTAATCCATTTTTAAATTATCGCAATACTGCTAAAGCTAGGGCAAGGACTTTTCTAAATATGGAAGAGTTGGATAGAATTAAAAACAGGGAATTTCCACTTGAGCGCTTAAACATCGTTCGTGACATCTTTATTTTCAGTTGCTATACAGGCCTTTCTTATATTGATGTGAAGCAGCTTCGCCCGGATCAGATCACAAAAGGTGATGATGGTAATTTATGGATATTCATCAAACGGCAGAAAACGGAAACGCCCTGTCACATCCCCTTGTTGGATGAGGCAAAAGTAATTCTTGACAGGTATAAAAACCATAGGATATGCAGATGGAGAAAAGTGGCGTTGCCAGTGCTAACCAACCAGAGGATGAATGGGTACCTGAAAGAGATCGCAGATCTCTGTACCATCACTAAAGTACTCACTTATCATCTGGCTCGTCATACTTTCGCGACGACTATTACGCTTTCAAATGGCGTGCCGATTGAGACCGTATCCCAAATGCTTGGACATAATAGCCTGAAAACAACGCAGCACTATGCGAAGGTGATCGATACTAAAGTTAGTACCGAGATGTCCGCATTACAGGAGAAACTTCTGGAACGGAATAAGGATGAAGAGGATGCTGGTGATACGAAAGTTATGAAGCTATTTAGATAGATATTAGTTGATACACATAGTTGCTGTTTTATGAAGAGCTTTTCCGCTGATTTGACGCATAATATTAAGAGTTGGATCGTTGTATCTTTAAGGTCAAAAAGCGAGCTAACCTTAAAATGGATGGTAATTTAAGGTTAGCTTGCTTTTCTTGTATTGTTTTAAGGTTAGCTTAGTTTGTATATTGTAAGCAAAGTAGCAGGGACATCGAGCATTAGTTTGCCTGGTCAGCCAAATCAAATTGTTTGTTATTTTAATCATTTAATTTATATCTGACTGAAATAACAAGCTTTATGGAAAAAAGAGGTGTGATTTTATTTCCTAAATCTGAGCGATTATAAAGTTTCAACGAAGGTATTGCAAAAGATCTATAGACAAGAGGATATTAAAACTGCAATGATCTATCAATTTAATTTCTCGCACGAGATGCGGATGCGGCACTTGATGCCGTGATTGGGTTTTAGGTCTTATAATTATAGGTAATCAACAACTTAATCTTATAGTTGCTGTGTATGGTTCTATTTCAGATGTTATTCTTAATGTTGCTTATGATTGTTTTTCTGTCACAAATATTGTCAATATTTGTGACAAAAAACATGACGATTTTGTCACAAATGTTAATTAAATTTGTGACAATATAAAAGGTGTGGTGTAATGGAAAGTATAGAGAAACAAATAGAACGTTTAATAAAGAGAAGACCAAAGGGAACTTTATTCTTTCCTGATGATTTTAGTAAATGTGGTTCATCAGAAGCTGTAAGAAAAGCTTTGGAACGTCTGACTGATAAAGAGGAGATTGTTCGCGTGGCTCAAGGCATTTATGTAAGACCCAAAGAAAGTAAATATATTGGTACTGTTATACCATCTGTTGAAGAGATTGCCCAAGCAATTGCTAAACGTGATAAGATACGTACAGTTCCTACAGGAATATATGCTTTAAATGCCTTAGGGCTAAGTACACAAATTCCGATGAAAATTGTTTTACTTACGGATGGCTCCCCACGTGAAATAAAAATTGGGAAAAGAACAATTACTTTTAAAAAATCAACTCCAAGCAACTTATTAGCAAAAGGGAAAATCAGTCGCCTGGTTATTCAAGCTTTAAAGGAAATTGGAAATGGTAAATTAAGTGAAGAAGAAGAAAAAAAAATTCTTTTCCTTTTAAGAAAAGAGCATAGGAAAGATTTGGAACATGATATTTCTTTGGCTCCAGTATGGGTGCAAAAAATAATGAAGAAAGCAATATGATTAATTTCTATGATATAGAACCAGCAGAAAAAGAAGCTATCTTTAATGCTATTAGTAATCAAACAGGAATGCCTGCTTTTGCTGTCGAAAAGGATTGGTGGGTAACGCAAACGCTTGGTATTATCTTTGAAATGGAAGTAGGAAGAGCTTTAGTATTCAAAGGGGGGACATCTTTAAGTAAGGCTTGGAAATTGATAGAACGATTTTCTGAAGATGTGGACCTAGCAATTGATAGAAAATTTCTAGGATTCACAGGAAATCTCTCGAAAAAAGAACGTACAAACCTAAGAAAGACTGCAGGAGAATATACGACAAGCGCTTTTTTTGAAGAGTTACAAACTTGCTTTAAAGATAAAGGTTTTGATGCCGTAGAATTAAAGGTTTTTGATGCCGTTGCGAGTGATCAAGACCCTAGGATAATTGAAATTCACTATCCAAATATTATTGAAACGCCAGGATATATGCTTCCAAGAGTTCAGATTGAAATTGGTTGCCGATCCTTAATCGAACCATATTCGATAAAAGAATTTGGTTCTCTTGTAGATGAAACTTATCCAGAAGGAGAATTTGCGTCCCCTTTTATTCGTGTGCCAACCGTTGATGCGGAACGAACTTTTTTGGAGAAATTGTTTTTACTACATGAAGAGTTTAATCGACCTGTTGAAAAAATCCGTGTCGATCGATTGAGTCGCCACATGTATGATGTTTATCACCTATCACAAAATGATAAAATTCTATCTGCTATTGAAGACCAAAATTTATATGAGACGATTGTCGCCCATCGATATGAATATGCTAAAATTGGTGGCGTAGATTATAACAAGCATAATCCAGTAACATTAGATCCTATTCCGCATGCTGATTTCATAAAAGCCTGGGAAGCCGACTATAACAAGATGAAAAGCGAAATGATTTACGAACAAAATCCACCTAGTTTTCAAGATCTGGTTGAAAATATTGAGCAGTTGAAAAAAAAGCTATCTTCGGTTTCATGGAAGTTTAGTCTTGAATTTGATAGCTAAATATTTTTATATCCTAAATTCAGAGATAATTTTATCTATAGGTTTAAAAAATCAATAATTGGGATACTAATAGTATAACTTTTCTTGTTTTTTTAAACCAAAATTTTGGACATGCGTGGCATTTTAAATGATGTGCCCAGGTTGTTAAAAAAATGGAATAATAAGACTTATATGGGTAAACCGACTGCGATTGACCCCGTCACGCCAAAAATATTTTCCTCATAACACTCTATTTATTCGTGAGCTTAAAAATAATTTAAAATTGTTGCAAAGGGTTCAAATTAATCGGTTTGTCCAACTATAATAAATCATGGAAAGTGGTCCATTGACCTCCGTTTTTAGAAGTCCTGAATAAATACTTTTGGGCCAATGACCTCTGTTTTATACCAAGTTAATAACGGAAGCTGGCCCAATGACCTGCGTTATAGACAGCTGGCAATGTAACAGGAAATCGGTTGTAATTTGTCTTGTCAACTCTAAATCATTTCTGATGTATTTGATTCAAGTAACAATCAGATTAAGAAAATTTTAAAATATGGTATCACAACTGACCGACATTGATGTCGGTCAGTTCGATCAAGATTGGGATTTCGCTTGTTGAAAGGCAAATGATTAGATTCTGATCCGATA
>Ga0308165_1001190_pt1 | contig 38105 bp, 52 predicted proteins | sample PhyWR2_FD_201032 | JGI IMG/M metagenome (GOLD analysis project Ga0308165, IMG submission 201032) | Phyllosphere microbial communities from UC Gill Tract Community Farm, Albany, California, United States - DLSLW.R2 | ecosystem: Host-associated > Plants > Phyllosphere > Unclassified | place: USA...
AATCCCATAAAAGGGCGCACGGAGTCCTTTAATTTTCGCAGAGGATTAATTAGCTACGCCATCGCCCGATGCCGATGAGTCGACGCGCCTCAATACGGCAATTCATTTTAATGCCGCGGCCCGGCGGATACGGTGAATAAAGCCCCGTTATCCGACGACATCATCGCACCGGCGAAGTGCGCGTGGTTGCAGGATACCGTTCTGCGGATAGGCGTAAAGCCGAGATGGAAAACGCCGCGTCTCAGGAAATGAGCCGTAAGCAAAGCGCAGGCAACTCCGCGCGGGCTGTCCTCTCCGTTCGCCCCTCTCTCAACCCAGCCCTCTTGCGGATCGGAGGCCGTCTACGGCACAGGGCGCCAAACATCGGGCATAAAAAAACCCGCCGTTAAGCGGGTTTGGTTCTCATGTGCGGTTCACTGACGCCAGCCTACGCCGGACGCGGGATTACTCCCACTCAATTATTTACAACCAAAATAAGTGTTTGATTTTATTGATTGAAATGATGGTATTGGAATCTCCATACCGACTTTAATACCGTCACCAGAAAAACCAGCTCAGTTTTTGCACGCCTCATTGGCAGCTATCAGCTCTCTTTCGTAGCCGATCCTCTGGTGACGCTCAGCACGCAGCGCTCGCATCTGGGCGTCGATAGTAGCACCGATAGGCAACTGGTCAACAGCGAACGCCGGGCGCGCAACGTCTGCCGTTTTGCATGGCACGGCCACCGGAACTTTCACCTCGACATATGACGGCACCGACGACGCCACCGAGCAACCGGCCAATGCCAGGATAGAAACCACGATCAGCTTTTTCATCGGGCACGCTCCCGGCGCAGCTCTGCGTCAAACGCAGCAGACGCCGCCGAGCACACATCGCCAGTGGTTCGCTCTGCCATAACCTCGTTTGCCCTCTCATAGTCGCCCTGCGCCTCACTGCGGGCTTTTGCTTGCACCGCCTTTGCCTTGGCTTCCAGCTCATCCCGTTTACGCTGCAGCTCCGCAATGCCGGCGTTCTGGCTGGCGATCACCACCGCCTGATGCTTGTTGCTGTCTTTGCACTGCGTCAGCGCCTCGTTGAGACGGTCAATCGTTGGTTGGTAGTGCCGCGAGGACAGCCAGGCACCAGCGCCGACAACGGCCGCCAGCGCCAGCAGGATCACCACCGCAGACGTTATTTTGCCAGACATAGCGCGCGCTCCTTGTCACGGCGGATCACCAGACCGTTGAGCTTTACGCCGCTGGCGTACACCCATCGCGGGAACTGCTCGCAGGCGGCAACAGTTTCCCCCTGGCGGAACAGCCGGAACATCGTCGATTTCTGCATCGTCGCGCAGCCGGCATTAAACGTGATGCTAACCGCCGCATCGAATGCTCCCTGGCTTAGCTTGTCACCGGCGGCATAGTTGGTAACACATCGTTCAGCGGCCAGGATGTTCTTTTGCCAATCCGTAGCGATCTGCTCTTCGGTCTTGCGCACGCCTTGTTTAACGCCGTGTGTGTTGCCGATCCCATCCGTCCACACATCAGCGGGGCATTTGTACGGGTCGCGTCGGCACCCCTCGGCATTACCTATTAGCTCCAAGCCGGCGCGGCTAGTTTTTACCTCTCCGCTAGACAGCACCAGACCAATAATCACAGCAACAGAACATACGGCGCCGGCGGCACCTGTCTTTTTAGATACGCTCATGCTTCACTCTCCCCGCCTGGTAATGGCGTATACCGATCAGCATCATCAACTGAAGCGCCAGCCCTACTGCTTCGTTTACCTAAATAATCCTCGTAGAGCGCAGTGCGGCGCTCTTCCTGCTTGCGTTTCGCGCGGGCATCTATGCGGCTCAGAATAAATGAAAGTACAGATACGAGAACGCCAATCGCACCAAAGGCGATGTAGATTAAGTCCTGCGTAGTCACACCAGCCGCGGAAGCTATAGCTGCAAGCCAAGCGAAAAACTGAGTGAATATGTTGTTGGTTTGCTGATCCATTCTCATTGCCCACCTGCCTGATATACCAGTCAACACAATTAAACCATATATGAATAGGAACTATCCGTAATGAATGAAAAAATTACCTTTTTGGTGTTGGGATAATGATTACCAAAGTGGTAAAATATATAATTGCTTCAACCAATAGGGATAAATCATGGTTTCTAAAACACTTAGAATGAAAGCAAAAAGAAAGAGGTATTCATTATATGCCATTGGGATAATTATCATAATTGCGGTTGCAATTATTGATACGTTGATACCGCTTCCAGCATAGGCGCCATTTTCATGGCGCCATCAAAATTATTGTAGATTTGGAAGTCTTGCAAAAGTTCCAGATCCACCGCTAGCTCCGGTGTTAGTGCAAACCCAACCCATCGGCTCACCAGATACAGAGTTCTTTCGATATATATAAGACCCCTTGATAATAGTTCCAACCACCTCAGAAATATCATCATTGACAAAGTAAACTTGAGGGCCATTTGGGGAGCTAATATGGTTTGTACCTGCGTTTGAATAATTTTCAGAACCGCCAACAAATGCTGGCTCAATACGACTGTTATTCCCTAAATATGTAACATTACCAGCAACATACGTTCCTTGTAGTGTAACCCGCTGAGCCGTAGAATCACCTGAGAAATTGCCTGATATTGAGCCGCCAATTACTTGCGTGCCATAGTCAGAACCAAGCGGCGATGCGATTCCTGAAATGGTCATGCTAGTCATTTTGCACCCAATAAAGCTGCGTATCCCAGAGTTAGAATTAGAGGAAACATTACCCATGATACAGTTTGCAAATTGAACATCATGTGTTTGAGAAACAGGCAGTGTCACATTGCCGGTGATAATGTTTGTTGCACGAATGCGCAATGTTCCAGACCGAGAAGGAACGATTGGATTTCTAATTATCCCGCCACTGAAACGCTGCATATTGGAAAGAACAATCTGTGAAGAGTTTCCATATTCAATAACATTAATAAAGTTAGGCTGGATTCCGCAACCATCTATAAATAGTTCAGCATCGTCAACACGCGCAAATGCCCCCATCGGTAAGAACGGCGCCATGTTTGAACGCCCTGGGCGCTCTGCGTGCATCCTGACAATGTGCAGATCGATACCTGATTTAGCCCAGACAAACGGCGTTACGTTCTGCAATTCGCATGAACCATCATAGAACCGCAAGTTATTGCACGCATCGCCGGTGCGCGTGCTGTAGAAAGTTATAGGAGCTGTTTCGCATGCCTCACGGTTGCCAACGGCTGCAGGGTCATCATACGAATAACCCGGCTTCATCCGCCCCATTGCGTAGGTGCTGACGCGATAAAATGAGCAATCTAACGAGTTATCTAACATCAGCGAACCGCGAAAATTCAGCATGCTGACATCAAACCACGTCGAGTTACCCGCCCGGCAAACAACGGCATGAGTAAATGCCCATCCAGCCTCATCGCCTGGTTGCGCGATAGTGGTAGCGGCACCTGAAATATTCACGTTTTTCAGTGAAAATTGCTCAACAAAATTTGGTGGGAAGTGATGCAGTGCACCATAGTCTGCATAACCAGCCGATTGAGGGATGTTGAATAACAGCGTGGTTCCCTTCTGGCCATTACCGCCAATTCCCTCGATGTACCAACCCAGCGTTGGGGTGAAAATAACTGGCCGCGTCATTGGCCCAACATTGCCAGCCGGCAGAACGATTTTACGCACGGTATCACTGGCCGTGTTTGATGCGTATGCAATCGCATTCGTCCACGCGTCATCCCAGGTGTTCGACGAGGTTTTGAACCAAACGAGATGAATCACATCGCCTTCAAATTGCCGCTTCCAACGCCTGCCGCCAGCGGTGACAATGACAACACCGCCATCATCTGGCGTTGTGTTATCGCTCATGTCAGCATTAAAAACACCACCGCCCCAGCGGTTGCCGGACACTCGGTTAATGACTTCAATTTTTTGTAGATCGTTCCCTGGCTCAATACCTCGAAGTGCCTCATAATTCGGAACTCTTCCTATGTACTTGTACCCATCGTAATCCTGCAGTTTTAAAAAAACCTCGGCGGCGGAGTCTGATACGACTGGCACCGTAACAGCATCGCCTTGGGCGTTGAATCCGACGAGTTGATTGCGGCGACCTACTGCATACGGCAATGATGAAATTGGCGTGTCAGGAACACGCAAGACGCGGGAGAACAAATTGCTGTTTTGTTGTTGTACCCAGCTTTTTGTTACTGCATCCTGACCATTGATAGGATCGCCAAGGTTGGAGATCCTATTACCCTTTGCATCGTAATATTTTGCTAGCCAGTTAGGCTTGCGCAAAGCAAGTGACGCAAATGACCAAGTTTGCTGGATAAGCATGGTTAGCTTGTCCCAGGCATCCTCATGCACTTCCGGGAAAAAGTTTCCTTGGTTACGAACATCTGATTCCTGTGTTACAGGCAATTCTCGCTCGATAACAATTCTCCAGCCCGCCGCAAGAGCACTTACAAGCTTAACCTTCCCGCCGTTGCGGCTGCCGGCGCCAGTCACCGTGTAGTCAGTGTTCAGCACCAGTGTGCGGATGTTTTCTGTTGTGTCAGCGACAGTAACAACAAGCTCATCCGCAGAAAACACACGGAAGCGATAGTCAAAGTCTGTCGTCACCCCGTTACCGGTGTACTCTTCTCGGCTTACCTCTGTTGATACGGTCATCTTTTTAATCTCATTTGCTCACATTAAGAGCATTCTAACGGGTGTCGATCCATACATGAATTCAATAATGAGATATAATTGCTTTTATTACCTTTTAGGTAATTTATATTTCGCACATTGCTAAACTAACCACAATTTATTATGGTTATTTATACAGTATTGATGCCATAAGGATTAGCTAATGAAAAAGTACACTTATCCAGCGACAAAGGCTCTCGAGAAAGCAATGAACACCAGGAAGGGCATTGCGGGATTGTCACACAACTCGCTTCTCGAGGAGCTACTGAAAGAGCTAGACAATGACGGATCAGAGATTGGCGGTGCCATGTTGGAACTTAATGCTTTAGTGAACTATGTCACACAAAACGAAATTGTTAGCGAAGAAATAAAAACGCATTTGCAGTTTATAAACAATAGGTTGAAATGATTATATTGTTTTTCTAGCCGGTGCTGGCCGGCTAGAAAATGATTACTTAAGTTGTTCTTCTACCCGGTTCAAAAGCGGGGATATGTAAAACAGATTCTGATATGGAAGCAACTTCCTGACCGCATGTGTCTGCTTGTCGTCAAATTCTCCGTTAAGCACTCCATTGGCAATCACTGCCCCATCACCGGCCATGTCGAACGTTGGACCCAGCAGAGCACCGATTGCGTTACGACTCTGGAAGCGGGATACCGGCGGCGCGCCAAACATGGCGCCAAGGCCGAACCGGCCACCGCTGATGTTCTCCACAGCGTTCAGTGGTTCTGACAGCCAGCCGATCATTCCAGCGCGGTCAATGCCCTCTTTCACCAGGTTGTTAGGGCTGTAGTCGATATCACGCCCACTGAGCTTTTGCTTCATGACGTAGACCATTGCTCCGAGCGCGATAGTCCCCATGGCACCGAGATAGAACGATGCATCGCCCTGCTGGATGCCAGAGGCGATCACCCGGTTATGCTGCGCGAAAATGAAGGTCTTGAACTGCAGGATCATCTTGCCTACTTCGTTGCTCATCATCAACGGCGTATCGCCAACGCCCGGCGTGACGACGGTAGAATCAACGTCTTTCAATACAGCAGATTGGAAAGCCTCACGCACTGCGCGATCGTCCCACAGGTGGCTGTGTCCAGTCAGAAGACCGTCCATATCTTCACCATGCTTCGCGAATTGCTCTCCAATACGTCGCAACATGCTCTGGTCGATACCGATTTGCGCCAGCTTTCTAACCTCCTTCTTAGGCACTTCTTTCCCTGCTGCCAGCAGTTGTGCATTGTCCAGGATGCGGGATTGAACGATAAGGCCTGACCATGACTTCAGTGCGCTGTTCCACTGGTTCATCAGCGTCCAGTTACCAAACTTCTGTGTACCCCAGTTAAGTCCACGCTCAAAAGCAGAGCGCCGGCTGTATGGGTCAGTGAGATCAGCAATGGCCTTCGTTCTGGTAGACAACACATAATCCAGGCCGACAGCCATTTCACGCAGGTCTTTGGTTGCCAATTTCACCGCGGCCATATTTCTGAGCATGGTGCCCATTGGCCGAAGTGATTTGCTTAACCCGTGTTGCATGACAGGACGCATCAAATCGGTGGCGGCCGATATTGTCATTCCGCCAAGCAGGCGCAGAAAGTTGACGTTTCGCGCGACGCGGCCTGCACGGACAAAGAAGCTTCGCGGGTCCTTTGGCGCCCCATACGTACCGATCAACCTGTCTCGCATTGCCTCAATGTCGCGAATGTCAGCTTCGCGTTGCTTCTCCAGCTTCGCACGTTCCTTCGGCGTCTTGGCATCTTTGATTAGTTGGGTGTATTCCTCCGATACCTGTCGGATCTGCTCGCCCATGTCTTTACTACCGAATTGCGCGGTTAGTTCGATTTCGGGGCCTACTTGGCGCAGATAGCTTTCCATCACGTGGTTGATGTCAGACTCCAAAAAGTCTTCAATCCGTTCGTCTGGGATAAGCAGGGTGCGGCTCTTCGTGAATCCCGCACGGCCGATTATTTTTTCAGGCAGCAGCTGAGCTGGAACCAGGCCAGAAGGAGCGCCAATAATCTTGTTGACGATCTCATCTGCGGCATCCTCGGCTTCCTCCCGGGAAAGTGGCTCCATCGCTTTTAGCGCGCGCTCACGACTTGCATTAAGTCTGGTCGTGGAGTTGACCTTCTTTTGCAGCTTGCGCAGCTCCGCACGGTGCTTACGTGGGTTATCCAGCAGTTCGAGATGGCGCTGCAGGGTTGGAAGTTCCTCCTTTGCCCTGGCAACGTCATCCAGCTTGGTGCGCAAGTCAGAAACCTCTTTGTTAAGCCGGGTGATCAGCTTCTGATTTTTGGTTGTCGCCAGTTGCGCCTGTTGCTTCTCCAGCCTAGCCGTTAAGTCCTGCTCCTGGCCGATCAGTTTCGTCCTGTTGCCAACCTCGTCCATGAGTTCAGTTTTACGGCCAGACCATGACTCTGCTGCGGCAATTTCGTCAGCCAGTGCTTTTGCGCGCGGCTCAGCCTCTGCTGCTGCAGCCAGGCCAGAATCTATCTTCTCAATGCGCGCGCCGGCCGCATCTGCACCTTTTGCACTGATGCCCTGAATCCAGTTAGCAATGCGCCCCCGGAACTCAGTGCGATCAGAGAGAATTTTGTCGAACTTATAAATGCGAGGCAGGTAGCTTTGCGCCGTTGAGACGTCTACATCCTCGGGAAGAATACCAAGCTCCTGCATGCGGACCTTTGTTGCTTCGAACATTGGCCGAATCTGAGCAGCAGCCTGTGCCACTTCAGGAATGTCACTCTGATCGCCGCGGCGCATCGCCATGCCAACGGCCTCGTTGAAATCAACAAAGTTCATTCGCTTACCGCCGGTGGCGCGGATATTTTTGCTGTACGCCTGATAAGCGTCCTTGGTTGACTCCATTTGCTTGTACAGCATGGCATCATATTGCTTGATCTTGGTTTCTGCCGCTGTAAACGTGGCAATCCCCTCATCGTTTTTGGCAAAGAAATAGTTGTTCTCTGCAAGTTGCTGACCAATGGCGCGCGACGCGCGGGATGGCGATTGAGCCAAGCGGCCGCCAGGATTAACGCTCAACGTTTTGTTGATTAACCCAACACCTGCAAGCTGTTCCTGATCCAGCGTTGTGTTGAAAACCTGTGCCGCGCCGATGCTCTGCGGCGAATCATTACCACGTAGGTTACTGGAAACCGCTTGAGATACCGCGGTACGCTGACCGGCACCGGCAAGCAACTGCGCCCCAGCCCCGAGTATTCCGCCAACCATTGCGTCAACGGCAACGTTAGCCACGCTCTCATCCAATGTCCGAGTTTCCTGGGTGGAGCTAAGCGCAGCCTCGGAGGCGATACCGCCGACTGCATTGGCAAGGGCAAACCTACCTGCAGTAGCCGCAACCTCACCGCCGCGCACTACGGCGCCGGCAGGGACAAACATCGACGCCAGGTTGATAGGATCGATAAGCCCCATCGCCAAGCTTGATATTGTCCCAGCACCGCCTGTTTCTGAAAGATATTGCCTGTCCTGCATCTGCTGATCGATGCGCTGCTTTATAGCGCGCGTCTCATCAGGAGAGCCGGAATCAATGAATGAGTCTGCGTAATCCTCATATCCTTTAAGATCAGCTGCATCATTGTCGAAAGGGTTATACCCATCAACCTTGTCAAACTGGCTGAATGGCGCAGTGGCAATGAAACTTCCCAGGGAGTTATCAATCCGGAAAGCCGCGTCACGACCGCGCTGAACCTGCTGGTTATCGGTGAATGGGTTGATCGCCGAAAGCAATGACGGCGTTTCCATATATGCAGAACTATCATCAGGCTGAGGTATGCTCTGTACATCAGCAGACAGCAGATCATCTGGCTTCATCTCATACGTTGGCATTACTGACCTCCTGCGGTGATGTTGCTCGGCAGTTGATTGGCAATGCCGGCGCCAAATGGTTTAGTAAAATCAGGCGGTGTATATCCTTGCTGGTTTGTGAATGCTGGCTGTTTTTCTTCCTGCCGAGCAGCGCGCGCCGCATCAACCCTCTGTTGCTGGATATCCATAGTTTGCTTGTACATAGGCGAGGTTTTTTGCTCAGGCCTGAATCGCAACGGCATACCATTTTCGCCGTAATACGGGCGAACATCGTCATAGCCTTCTGCGTTCTTCTGGCGCACCATTACGCTGTAACTCTGATCGCGCGGCGTAACAGCATCGGGAACCAAAACCAAATCGGTATCATCTCGCGTGCCGCCAAACGCGGAACTTTTCAAAGCTTTTTTCTCTTCCTCCCACTGGCCTTTGATCCAGTTACCTGAACCGTTAGTCACACCATAAACAGCTTCGGGTGCGTACTTCATCACCTCTTCTTTGCCGTTGATAGTTGAGACAGCCCAAACCCTTTTAATCATCGCATTGGTCATGGCCTTCGCCTGTTCTGCATCGCCGCCAGTCTGAGCAAAGTTAGCATCGTAGATGGTCTGATAATCGCGCTGGTAAAGCTGATTTGCCTGACCAGCAGCAGTAATACTTGGCGCGCCGAAGCTTGTCCATGACGGCGACAGGCTATTGATATTGTCCTGTGCTGCCTTGGCTCTGTCCTTGATGTAATCCTTGTCTCGCACCTGCTGGCTTATCATTTGCTTCAGTCGGTCATCCTGCTGATAAACCTGGTTGTAGGCCATATCGACCGCTTTCTCTGCAGGCACGCCGGCGCGGTCATAGGCATAAACTTTCGAGTAAAACGCCATCGCACCTTTATCAACGCCTGTGGCCGCCGCCGGATTGTTGTCAAAAATCTGTCCGTACATCTTGGCCATAGGAACAACGACAGCAGGATCGCGCGATGTTGCCCCAGCGGTAAGCATCGTCTTAATCTGCGTCGGCAGCATGCCGGATTTAGTTGTTATCTCTGCAACCTGGTTCAAGCTGTCGGCGTTGTTGATATTGAAACCTGGCGCAACCTTTTGATCAAAGTAGTGATCAGCTGCTGCCTGATTGTTTTTGTCGTTCGGGTCTAGGGGGAAATTATTTTGCAAGGATGAAGAGAACCGCGCGCTACCCTGGTTCTTTTCCCATTCCGCATCGAGCTGCTTAAACTTCGCCTGCATCTTGTCCCAGCGCTGCTGATTGGCTGCAAAATTCGATGCATTCGGATCTGTTGGCCGCAAGCGCTCAAGCAAGTCCTGCCGCGCTGCCGGCGACATGCTTTTGGCTGCTCCAATAACGCCACCATAACTTTGCTGATCTTGAAGGTCTTGCCATTGCCGCATGCCCTTTACTGGGCCATAGGCATTTATCAGATCTGCTTGCGTTGGCAACTGCGCCGGCTGAAGTCCTTCATCAAGAGCTGAATAAGCATCTTTCAGAGATGTGCCAAGCTGTTGTGCGTATAATGCTCGCTGCTCATTTTGCATGGCCTGCGCCTGTCGCAAATAGGCGCCTTGAGTTGCAGGGCTTGCGGCATCAAAAGCGGCATTGCCGGTTCTACGCTTTGAGGATTCCAACGCAGAAAGTCCAAGCGCGGCACTGACCCCGGCGCCGATCTGCTCATCGGTGTATGGTTGGCTGCCATTCTCATGCTTCACGATGCCTGCGCACAACGCTGCAAGGGTTCGTGGGTTGCTCATATCTACCTGATCATTGGCGCCAACACCCAACGCGCCGCACAGCGCCTTGATGTAGGCATCAGTGTTGTTTCCATCAGATGCAGGCGCCCAACGGTTAACGATCTCTGCTACGGTATCGAACCCTTTAGCCTGATATGCGAGCAGGTTCTTGCTCAGCGCTCTGATCCCATGCTCCGGGGTCTCAAACTTGGCAAAGCGACCATCGCTGCCTGTCTGTCCTTCCCATGGGTTTTTATCACTGGCCTCAATGTTGCCAGGGTTATTATTTCTCAGACCTCGAGCAGCAGATGAATTTCCATGCGCAGTGAATCGAGACACGCCGCCCACATCTGACGGCTCGCCATTTCTCGCCAAGAACTGATCATAGCGACCAGCAGTAAGCTGAGCATTCAAGGCGGCCTTCGCAGAGTTTTCCCGGAAGCTTACCCAATTTGCTTCAATCTCTTCCGGGCTTTGTCCATGAGCCTGGCCGTATGCCATGATCTGCTCTCTGGCCAGCAGGTTGGCATTTACGAATCCTTCGTTGCTGTCGAAGCTGTTTTCAGCCTGCTGCTGCAGGTTCGCCAACAGCCCCTGCTGTTGGCCAGCCTCAAACTGCTGACGCTGGCCGATCTCGTACTGGCGCGCACGATTGGCAATAGGCTGGCCGGCAGCGGAAAATTGATTACGGAAACGCTCTTTCACTGGGCCATCTGGAATGGAGTCAAAAGCGGTGCTAGCCATTTGGCTTAACTGGCTTGCTACCTTCTCGCTCTGGCCAATGGCGTTGGCGCCCTGTTTTGTCAGCAATCCAGTCTGAGGGTTATTCATCAGGTCATCAGCTTGCTGGTTGAACTGCATCAGGGCGTTTTGAGCGAACGCCAGATCTTCGCGTTCCCGCTGCTGCTGATAAACTCCCAACGCATTAGAACCAACGTTTGCCAGCGCAGTGAAAGCGTTGTCTTTGGGGATACGCAAATCCTGCGTATTAACCGGCGCTGCTTGTGATTGCGATTGGCGCTGATATACCGGTACCGTAGGCATCATTCCCCCTTAAAACGTGAATGCGTTAGATCCGTAGCGACTGCTGCGGGCATTGCTAAACATATTGTTGCTGGAACCACTACCGGCCTTGGTAGCTGGCTTATCCAGCGCGCCAGATGATTTATAAGCGCCATATGCGGTAAGTGATGAATTCAGGATTGTCGTTGCTGCTCCAAGGTTTGCCGCGTTGCGGTCGATCTGCCCCTGGGCGCGACTAACACCAGCCTGGAAGTTAAGGCCAGCCGCCTGGCGCTCTGCGTTATTGACGGTGGTTAGAGCATCAAGCTGGCCGCCGGCCGCCGTATCACCGAAGATATTCAGCGCGCTTCCGCTGGTCATGTCGGTTCCGCCGGCGCCGAATGCTGCTGTCTGCTGACCCTGTAACTGTCGAGTCTGCTGGCGCTGCTGATAAGCTGCATCATTGCCCGCATTAATCGAGTCGCGCGCGGCGATCTCTTGTGCATCTGCGTTGGCGTTGGCTATCCTCGCCTGTTGCTGCCCTGCTTGGTATTGGCCATAAGCGCTAACTGCACCGAGAGCCAGCGCAGAGCCTGCAAGAATTGTTGTTGGCTCACACATGATCACCTCGTCTCATTTCAAATCTGTGGAAAGGAAGCCCGGCACGGCCAATAGGCTGCGCTTCATGGATGGTGAAACCCAACCAGTGCAGCCAGCATTTAGCCGCGGAGTTGCGTGCGTCGACGTAGTTTTCCAACTCTGGATAGTGCTGCAGGAAAAGACGCAGAACTGGGCGGCACCGGCGGAGGAAAGTGGCCTGGTATCGTTCAAGCAGGTCAGAACCCACCAGCCACGGAACCCCTGATCCGGTTATCATTGACCGCGGAGCCACGCCGAAGATGGTCACCACCTCGCCATTGATCAGCCCTGCGAAAGCAAATGCAGAAGTGCGCAGAGCCAGCTCAAGAACCTGAGCCGGCGTCTTGCCACTCATCGCATTGAACTCATCGGCGTCAGCCTGGCGAACGTGCGGCAGGAGCGCCGCAACGTGTTCAAGAGTGGCTTCGACAACTTCAACCTTGCGCACTAAATGCCTCCTACGGTTACGCGCGGGATAACTGCGAGAATGGTCATCGGCAGCGGGTCGTTCTGTTCCACAATCAGCCGGCCGTTCTTGCTCCAGTTGGCATCCAATTGTAATTCAATGGTTCCCGTCTTCGGTTCGACTGGGTCATCATAAAATTCATCGTTGCGCTGCGCGTATTCGTACATCTCGCCACCGGGCGTACCAGCAAACACACCGCGCGACTCATTCACCAGTAACGATGCGGCCGTGAAGAGTTTCTTTTTATCCAGCAGTGTTTCGTTGCCGTTCAGGTTAACGTCCAGCGTTTCAATGACTGCGGCGATCGGCAGGCCTGCATGCACTACGGCACCGGCTTTCTCCAGGGTGATAGCGCCAGCATTGACTACCTTCTGCGGCTCAACGTTGGCATCTGACAAAATGCTCACGGTCTGGCCTTCTAGGTGGTCAAGTCCTAAGAATGTCGAGCGCGCCATGCTCCAGTTGCTGACTGGCACCCCGCGGAACTTCGGAGGAACATTGCGGTTGCTGGTAACGGTTGCCTGGTTGCCACTGGCCACCGCACGGATCAGTAACTTCAGCACCTTGCTCACATCATCCTCGATATACGGCATGTGGATTTCACTGCCAACATCGCCGGCCGTAAAGTAACTGGCGCCGGCCACCGTCAGCGTCATCTCTTCGTCGTATGGCCAGTCGCCTGATCCTCCGGTCAGAATCATGGTTTTACTGGCGTCCCGGTTCCTGCCGTCATACGTCAGGCCGCAGTCAACGAAAAAGGCATCGTCCATCACATCGTATAGGCGGCTCTGCATACGCTCGATATAGCGTCGCTGCTGGCCATTGATGGTTCGTTCAACCACGCAGTAGAGCGCGTCTTCGTTTCCTTCGGCAATGCTGCACACTGATTCATAGCGGCCAGCACCCGGGTGTAAATGCCACGCTGCCACCTGCTGATCGCGGAGGTAGGTTAATCCCAACAGCGCGCCGTCATTGCGCGTACACCAAACGATCGACATAGGTGTAATGGAGAACGCCCAGTCGGTAATCTGGTATCCGGTAAAGAAGTGGTTAGCGAGGATGGTCAGGTCAGAACCCTGGAACCCGTCAACGTCAAACGAGTAGGCAAGGTCGCGCACCGCGCCGCCCTTTTGCTGTATGAATAGCGCGACGTTGCTGATCGCAATAGGCTGCACGTGGCTGGCGCCATTCTGCCCCTGGCTTGAAAATTGGAATGCCGACGGGGTTAGCGTCCCTTGCTGGTTTCCGTTCACCTTGTATTCGCCACCGCTGGTTAGCGCGACGAGTGATCCTACGTCGATCAGATGTCGAATTTGGTTGAGCTGGCGCCCGGCGTAGGTATAGGTGATCGCATCATCATCAACGGTAGGGTTTGATGTGCCAAAGTCCTTATAGTCACCGCTGCGGCTGGTCCACACGGTTTGTGGCTGACTGCGTGATCCGGCAAACATCAATCGCTGCTGGAAGTACACGACAGTGCCAGGATAGCCGGCATCACCATTCCAGGCATAATGCGCCCACTTGTATGTTGCGGACTCGGCGCCCACCACCTGGCCAGGTAGCTCAATCTCGCCATCCTTGCGGATCACCACTTCTGCTGTGGCAGTCATCCCGTCGCCGCTTACCGCCATAATGCGGCAAATGCCTCGGCCGGAATGCAAGTAACGCCATTTGACGCCATAGGCATCAGAACCAGCTACAGCCCAGCCATCCCAGCTATCACCAGTTGTATGAGTTGGCGCCACCGGGCCAGTATGCCCTCGCTCGCCGGCATCAACGCAACGATAATAGTTCTCCTGGTATCGGCAAATATTCCCAACGCTAACCTGCTCACCGGTAACCCAGCGACCAACGGTGTCGACGTTCTTTTGCTCCATGTAGAACAGCTTCCCAACATGCCAGCTTTTGAAAATCGATGCGCTGGCGGTGAGGTCTACCGCTCCGCTTGTCGCGCTGGCGTAGACAGTGATCGACTCGTCAATGTTCACGTTAGCAAACGGACCGCTGACTGTGGCCACCTCGGCAGTGCGCCAGTCATCGTGCGCATAGCGCTGGATTTCCATAGGTGGGTAGTTCGGGTGGCAAACTGTCATCACGTCTGCGCTCTGCGTGTATTTCAGCAGGTCGATATCTGCAGCGGCCCAAGGCGTAGTAACGTTGACAGGCTGTCCAGCACTGGCGCCGGATGAGTAGACAACCTGTGCGCCATCCATAAACACGCGGAAGTAATGATCGCCGACCTCGAGCACATAGGTCTGCTCCGTGTTGAACTGGAACGGGATCAGACGACACTTGCGATCGGGAAACTTTGCCGGCGCCACATAGCGCGTTCCCGGCCGGTTCTCAACACCGCCATATTGCCGCACGATGAAGTTACGGCAGCGGCGCAGTGACGTCTGGTATTTCTCCAGGTCAACGCGGCCGTAAAGGCTTGGCGATACTTCTCCACCAGCAAAGGACGGTTGAATAAGGCTGGTTGTCATTATGATGCCCTCGCGTCAGAAACCTCAGACCACGGTGCCGGCGGCTCCTGGGTTTCGTTCATGCTCAGCGTTGAAGCAGATGAAATGGTGAGTTGGTATTTCTGCTCGGCACGATTACCGAGACTGGCATCGCCAGTGATCTGCATGTTGATTTCTGCAGCCAGGCGCCAGCTTAGGGCATCGCGGAATTCTGCGTCAAACATGTTTGGATCGGTGACGCGAGTCACATAGCGTAGCCACGCTTTCGGCAGGTCAGTCAATATCAAACGGCCAGTGCCATTCTCATCAGAACCAACTTCATACGGCACGCGCCGTTCTGGCGTGGTAAAGCGCTCACCGTCTGGAGAGACGATCGCAACAATGCGCAGGCAGTCCACCGGGTAGCGGTAACTGTATTGCCAATCAGGTTGTTCGATATCCAGATCGGCAAGGGCTACACGCTTTGTGGCAAATCTCCATGGGAAATCAGCCAGTACAGCATCGCGGCAGTCTTCATAAAACAGCGAGCACACCGCCGCTTCTTTGCTCTTTTCCGTCAGGCTGGCAATCACTCGGCTGTTGCCAAGTCGACCAAGCGCCACGTTGCAGATCTGGATAACGGATGCCATCACTCGCTCCCTGCGTCGCCATAAAGTGTGTCAGCAGCAGAGCGCTGAGGCGCTGCCTCCGGCTCAACACCAATATCGGTGAACTGCAGATCAACACTGCTTTCCGCTTTATCACCTTCGGTGCGGGTGGAAACAGACAGAACTTTCGCCAGGCCGCCAATGGTCAATGACTCGCCAACCTTTGGAAGCTGAATGCCCAGCTTTTCCAAAGTGTCATTATTCAGCGTGAAGCGTAGCCCCCACGGGTATTCGTCGCGAGTCTCCGGCTTTCCGCCTTCGCTTTCGTAGGTGTCTGTGCCGATCTTGAGGTTTACGGTTTTCATGCGAGGACTCCAGGAAAGAAAGGGGCCGAAGCCCCTTTGTTAGTTGATGCCTAACTCTTTGCGCTTGGCTTCAATTTCTTCTGACAATTTGGCGATGCCCGCTTTGTGGTGCGGCTTGGTGCCAAAGATTTCTTCATACTGCTGCTGCAGCGCGGCCAGCTTCGCGCTGTCGTCGCCGTCGCCGCCCCCCTCTTCCAGCGGATTGCCTTCGCCATCGATCAGCTGCAGGTTGTCGCCAGCCTTGCCGCCATATTCGATCGTGTCGCCCTCTTCCAGCAGATGCCCGTTGATAAATGACTTCCGTGTGACGCGGTACATTTTCAGTTGTGACATGTCACGCCCCGTTAAACAGTGATATTGAAGGCGCTTGCATAGCTGCGTTGTGCATCAGCGTCCAGCAGCAGGCCAGCAGTGAAAGCACCGGCGATCAACGGGCCAGTGGCCACGGTGTAGTTGACGCGCAAATAGCGCTGCACACCGTGTGGAACAGTGGCCACGTAGCGATAACCAACCTTCAGATCAGCAACTGCGATTGCACCGGTCTGCAAAAGCGTGGTTGCACTGGCGAAATCGCTGGTCTTGGAGGTTTGCAGACTGATCGTTACGGTAGCTGCACCGCCAGCCGCGGCAGTGGAAGCCACCTGGGCGATGAACTCAACCGGGTAGCCAGGACCGATGTCGCGTACATCATTGCCGGCATACAGTGGGCCGAGGTCGATTACGTCAGTAGAAGGCGCGGTTGCCGTAACAGCCTGCGCCTGCGAGAACATATTCAGATAGTCGAGGATCATTTTGTCTCTCCATCAGTGAGAAAGGAGAGCCGCACCCGGCGGCTCAGCCGGGATTATTGAACCTGTGATTCAGTGCTCAGCAGAGCATCACAGGTACGCACTGGCACGCCGCGGAACGAAGTCCACCACACGCCTTCGGTTTCTTTTACGCTGATCGCCAGAGAAGCTTTTTCAGTTGCCTGAATGTCCAGGTATTCAGCCGCATCACGGTTCATATAGAACACAGCCTTACCCATCTGCAGGTTAGGGATGCGATGCAGAGCCTGCACCATCAGCTTCGCCAGGTTCGGGCCATCGTCGGCGCCCAGCTTGGTGGTATCGATGTTGGCAATGCGAACCACATAACGCCAATCGCGAACAGTCAGGCCATTGTCCCACTTGTAGTGGGTGCGATAGCCTTCGTATTTCCCTTTGTTTTCGTCTTCAAGGGTAACCTGGCCTTTATCAACGTGGCTCAACCCTGCTGCCTTTCCTTTAGGGAAAATGCCATGGACTGTGTTAGTACCCCAGACAACCAACCAGATAGACGTCAGGTTAGAACCGGTGCCGCCAGCATCGACGATGTTCTGTGCATTTTTTGCAGACTTGTCGTTATACCGAGCAGCCAGACCAGTGAAGCGTTGCGGATTGATACGCGTATCACCATAGATCACCGTTTCAGCCATCTGTTGATTCATCGCCTCAATGAACGCGCGATCTTCTGACAGTCGAAACTCATTGGTATTGCCGTTCAAATCTGCCAGGTCTTTATCGATCTCTGCATAAGCTTCCAACATGCCAGTGCTGTCGGTTACTTGGGCGGTGGTAGATTTGCTTGGTTGCACGCCATAGTTAAGCAGGCGCCAGGTTGCTGAAGGTAAGCCAGTGCGAACAGTGGTTCGGTGACCGGTTGGCAGGTTGCCTTCAACAAACACCATATCCGAGAGGAAAGGGTTAGTCTGTGAAAGCAACTCAACGATTACAGGGATTCGCCCATCTGGATCCATGCGCTTTGCGTGGTCTGCCAGCGTCAGCGCGTTAGTGCCTTTAATAGCCATTCGGTGTTACTCCTTCTTGCCGTAGAGAATGTCGGCCGCGCTACGCTGACCGCCTTGATTTGGCACGACGAAGGTATCTTCAGCCATCGCCTTGCCGACTTTTGCACAGAAGCGAACCAGTGCTGGGTGATTACCCAGGCCGCTCGCATTCAGGTATTCGCGCAACTCTGTGTTGCCGAACTGATCCAGCGCGCGCTGCGCGGCGCCTACACTGGCGTTGAACTTGTCGCCGCCGATTTCTTTGTCGGCTTTGACCTGCTCACCCCAATCAGCAACTTGCTTGCTCCAGGCTTCTGCCTGCTGCTGCTGGATCTGCGGGTAGATGTCGACCAGCTTTTGCGCCTGCTCTTGGCTCAATCCCAGTTCTTTGGCGATCGGCTCAAACACAGCCAGAGCATTGGCATCCAGTTCCTGGCCTTCCGGCGGAGTGAACTCGTATTTCTCCGGCGCCGCGGGTTTCTTTTCATTTTCCGCTTTTTTCGCAGCTTCCTTATCGGCTTTCTCTTTCGCGTCTTTTTCTGCCGCGAGTTCTTCGGCCGTCTTGCTGCCTTCCTGTTTTCCTTCGCCTTCCGGGTTGACACCTTCCGCCGGATTAGCTGCATTGGTAACTGCTGCCGGGTTATCGCCGGTTGCTGCAGGAGCTGCGCCACCATCACCACCTTCAGGCGGAGCTTCTGAGCACAGGCGGCGATACATCAAACGTTCGAACAAGCTCATGCGTTGCCTCTTAAGCCATGATCCCCGCGGCCTTCAGCTTGGCCAGCAGAGCGTTAAAGTCAGTTACCAACCCAGCCACATCGGTTGCGGTTGAGTTAGCCTGGGTTGCAGCCTGCTTCACGCCGCCTACTACAGAAGCGGATGCCGCCGGCGGTGCGAATGTGGTTGGTTTGCCGGTAATGTCACCCCAAGCAACGGAGGAACCGCCGCCGCTCAGAACCTTAACGACTTGCACGCCGCCGTCATTCCGGATCACTTTCTGGCGTTGTGTTGCCATGATTAGCCTCTCTGTCTTTCTCGGCCTCGGCGGCCATCTTTAAATACAAGTCCGGGCAGATGCCGAACACGTCATTGAACAAAGCCAGTCCTGCGTTACGATTACCTTCAAGAAACATCGTGGTGTTTGTGTCTGTACGGAACGTGGTTTGAAACACTCCGGCTTGTTCAAGAAGCCCCCACACAAAACGGCGGCCACTCTCTGTTGCCATCACCTTCTTCACGTCGTCGGCGTGGCGTTGCTGAAGCTGCTCGCGAGTCATCATTGCTGCGCCCCTTGGCCTTGCTGCATAGCCTGCTGAATGCTGGTCAGTAAGTTAGGGTCTGCAGTTCCTGATTGGCTGAGAGTCTTCGCGATATCCGCGGCTCCGGCGCCCATCTGCAGGCTTTGTGCCGCCTGCTGTTGCTGCGCGCGCTGTTCTCGCTCTGCCTGCACCTGCTCGTCGGACTTGGTGATCGTTGTAGGCACGCCAAGCATGTCGCCGTATTCATCGATCGCCTGGTCAACATCAAGCTTGTCAGCGGCCTGTTGGAACCCTGCCGCGGCCATGTTCCCGATGAAGCCGACAAAGCGCTCGATGGAGCCAATGCCAACAGACTTCTGCGCCTGCGCCATAACGCTGGTGTATTCCACGCGCAGCGGTTGACCCTGCAGTTCATCCGGCGGCAATGGCAACATGCCGCGGCGCATCATGATGTTGAAAATCCGATCGATAGCCGGGTCCAGCAGTTCATCGTTCAGTCGGTCGAGCACCGGGCCGATCTGCAGCATCTTCTCGTCGCGCATCTCGTTGACCGCTTCGATCGGCATGCTACGGGTGTTGACGTTGCTGAACATGTTGAACAGCGGAACGAAGTAGCACTCATTAACAAGCTGGCGCCCGTCCTGAATGCTGCCGAGCAGTTCCTGAATGCGAGGGTTGATCTCGTAAACCGGTTTGAATCCAGCCGTGTCGCCGGCGCCGTTGTAGTAGGAAACATCGCCAGGCAGCAGCGACAGGCGTTCATTCTTCATCGAACTTGGCGCCATCATTGGCGGGTTAACCAGCTTGTCGATCGCTTGGTCTTTGCGCTTCTGCTGAAGCTGCAACGCTTTAACGCCGCCCAATGCAAGGATGCCAGGGCATGATGAGCCGTATGCATCCTCGCCGTTGATGTCCCAGCGCGGCACCAAGATAGGCATTTCATCGAAACCAGACTCGCTCAGCAGTTTGTCGCCGGAGCCGCCTGGTTCGTAATAAATCGAACTGAAACGCTTGTTCTTCGCGTTCAGCTTTCCGGTGTCACGGTTGGTGTTCGGCAATACGGCATGGACGACTTCGAACCACGTTTCAAACGAACCATTGTCCCAGGCTGACGCCACAGCATCGCTCACGTTCTCCTTTCCAAACTTTGTCACCAGCTGGCGGCAGGTCATGGAGAATTTGCGGAAGACGGTGTCGACCTGCAGGCGATCGCTGTTCGAGATGTAGTAGCTCCCAATCGGCAGCACATGCGTGCGGATCACATCCTCTTCATCTTCCAGGATGGAAATCGCACCAGTGGCAAACGTGCCAAGGTAGCGATAGAGCACCGTCAGGGACTGATACCAGTTAGATTTGTTCATCACGTCGTTCATCAATTCGACGACCTGAGAAAGCCACATCTTGACTGGCCAGCTATCCATCAGCTGCTTGTCGGGAGTGCTCAGAGAAAACCATGGGCGCGTCGGGCTGGTGATGCCGGACAACATGCCAGATTCAAGAGTGCGCGAAGCAAGCCCGCCGGTAGGGTCAACAACCTTGGTGTTTCGCTTGTTGCGGCCAGCATCGGTTGTAAGGAATCGACCGCAGTTTGGCAGGATGAAATCGCTCAGTTCTTTCCAATGCGAGTCATACGACGTCCGCGCGGTTACGAGCTGAGATAGTTGCTTTTCCAGAAACTGCTTGCGGGATTCCTGCTCAGCCATGATCAGCCACCCAGCAGAGTTTTGCCGGTGGTGCTGGCTTGGCCAGTGGCGCCCTGCGCACCGGTAAGGATTGTCGACTGTTGGCCAGCGGCTGCACGGCGCCGAGCCTTATCCTTGTCGGCAGCATCAATCACTGCAGCATCCTGCGCTTGCGGCGCTGCCTGTGGCTGCGGTGGTGTTGAAACCTTCGGCGTACTCATGCACATGCGCGTAATCCTCCAAAATATTTACCAATTAAACCACATGAGAATTATTTTGACTATTTTGTTGACGTTATAATTAAAACAAATTACCTTTATGGTAATTATTGAGAGCGTAAGCCGAGCCAGCTACTTAAACTTTTACACAGTATAAAACTGGTATCGGTGCTCTCGATGGTTCAACAGGTAAGAGCATTTACGGTGAGAAAGCTGGCGCAGCTTGTACAGTCCGACAGCCCCGCAAGTGCTCTTTCCGTTGTGGTGAATGCGCAGGCTGATGCGCTGCTTAGATACAGTGTGCTTAACTGCTACCTGAAAGACTGACCAATATCGCAATGCGTGAGGGATGGTATGACTTGGTGCCTCATGCCGGAGATCAGCACCGGCCACCACAACCAATAGCCGTGACCGTTATCAACCTGAAATGCTGTGTGTAGGATTTAGCCCGCCTTGCGCGGGCATTTTTTTAACGAGGAATCAACCATGACCAAAGCATTAATCGAATTCACCCCCGGCCACCACGAAAAGCAACAAGAGGCTATGGCGCGATACCACGCCAAGCTTGATGTGCTGCGCAGCATTCTGATCGACAGCAATATCTGTGAGAGCAAACAAAACCTTGAAGCTATCGCCGAGAACATCAGTGCGGCGTTCGACAAGATTAAGCTGTAGTGACAACAGCCCGCTAATGCGGGCTTTTTTATGGCAACTACCTGAGAAACTTAGGCAGTTCGACATTCTTCTAAATCATCACGCGTAGGGATCATAATCTGTTACCGCTCCGCCGCGCTTCTCGCCGGGCAATGCGTGCTGACGCTTAGTCACAGGATAGGCGAACGTCAGCACGAAGGCATCACCACAACCTGGGGAGCGCCCGAGCCGCTCCTTAATGTCTTCCTTCGGCTCCAGCACTATCTTTCCATCCGTCCTAACCTTGTACTCAGCCGCTGACAAATCCTCTGCCGTCTCGCGTTCATCCAGAGCGCCGCCGAGCTTTAGCCAGGTCTTGGCGTTGTTGTACATCTCACCACGCTTATTCAGCATTTGCGGATCGCTCGATGCGCTACCGAATGGCACCAGCGTCCATGAACGTCCCCATCCGCTACCGATTGAGTGCAGGCCAGTGCCATAGCCAAAGTCGATATGCACAGCATCGGCGTGATACTGGTCTTCGAAGTCGGCAATGCGTTTGGCCATGATCAGGTCATCGGTGGTTTTGCTGCCACGCCAGAGAAGCTTCGCATGCAGCCCGCGCCGCATGTAGATCACTGCGTCGTCGGCGCCGGAATATGCCGGGTCTACACCGATGATTGTCGGGGCGTGCGCCACATCGCGCTCGGTAACCACCCGCGCCAGCGATGCATCAGTGAGGCCAGTTGGGATAAACTGTGTCTCAGAGGCGTCAGGGAATATCCCGCGCACACGCACTTTGAAGAAGTCGCTATCCTCGCCGTTGTCCTCCTCCCACTTGGCGATCTGCTCTTTGTTTGTGCCTTCCACTGTGCGGCTGTCGATCTGCTTACCCTTCCAGCGGTGGCGATACTTGCGGAAGCACTCGCGGAACCTACCCATGTTGCGCGTCGGGTTTCCGAACGCCACCCAGATAATCTCTGTCCCTTCATCGGTCAGCGCCCCCTCAGCAACTTCCCACACCAGATCGGCAATATTGGATGCCTCATCGAAAATCAGGATGATGCGCTTTCCCTTATTGTGCAGGCCGGCGAAGGCCTCCGTGTTGTTCTCTGACCAAGGAACGGCGTCCGCTCGCCACGATTTCGCGTGCGCTGGGTCATTGGCATAGATCGCGGTCGCGGTGCAGTTAAACCAGTCGCTGGTGATGGATAGGCGCTGCCACTTTGCGATCTCCGGCCAGGTCTTGGTGCGTAACTGGTTCTCGGTGTTGGCGGTCACCACAACCTTGCAGTCTTCGCAGGTGTCCATTCCCCACTTCACCAGCATAGAGATCCAGGCAGACTTGCCGATGCCGTGGCCTGAAGCGCGGCAGATTAGCAGCGGTTGATGCCTGGTAGCTGGGTTTTGAAGGTGGGCGCCGATCTCATCGAATGCTTCACCCTGCCATTGACGCGGCCCGGCGGAGTCGTGCAGCTCGGTACCCTCCTCGCCCCAGGGGAACGCATAGAGCGCGTATCCGTGAGGGTCATGCGTGAAGCTGGCGATATCCTCAACGAGTTGCTGCTCGAGTAGCTCTTCGTCATCACTCACTTGGTATTTTTCTCCAGTGCGCGCCGGCGGGCGTTGGCCATGCGATCGGCAAGGGTTACGTTAACATTGACGTCCACCCGGTCTTTGAATGCCTGAACATCGACGTGCTTACCAATCATCTCAAGGTTCTTCACTTTGTCAGGCCACTTGATTGACTTGAGCACGCCGATCATCTGCTTGTCATCGCCCTGGCCTTCGAACAGTTCCGCCACCTTCACGCCAGACAGGAATTGTCGCCACGCCTTCGGCCACGCGCTCAGTGGTTTCAGCGTCAGATCATCGTTCATGATATCGGCAAGGTCCAACTCATCGATTTCCACCAGCCGCTTGAGAACGTAGTCAGCGTCTATCTTGGTGCGCTTATTGCGATGCTTCATCAGTTCCGCGATGCGCTCCTGCACCTTAGGACTATCCATATTGCGTGACGCCGATACGGCCGCATTCTTATAGCCGGCAGCAGCAGCCGCCGCGGTCTGGTTGTCTGGGTTCTTGATGTATTCCTGGCAGAAGCGTTCCATCTGCGCGTTAAGCTTACCGTCTCTTGCCATAAAAATTACCTCCTGGGTAATATCATAACACGCAGTGAAAAACCGCCAAGCGGCGGATGTTGTGCTGTGTGACTTGTCGTAACGCGTCACGCTTTATCATGTGACGCGTCACAGCGTCTTGAGCATCAGCTCTCGCCAGATCTGCGTCTGCCCGCACGCCGCTTCACCATTTCTGTAACACCCGCCGGCTGGCCCAGGCATAGACTCACCGCACTGGCATTTATGGCTGGCCAGTTCAGCAAGCTGGCGCTTCAGTTGGTTGATGTCCTGCACCGCCAGCAACTCGAAGTATTCATCAACGCTGTACGGTTCTTTGCCTGGACGCCGCGCACTACAGTTGGCTTTGATCTGCTCGAAGATGTGATCGCTAACCTCGAACGTAATTCGGCGCCGGCCGCTTACAGCGGCTCTGCTCGCCGCTTCTCTTTCGCGTTGGCGCTGGGCGCGCTTACGGTCGCGCGCGTCAGCCTTGCGTTGTTCGTCAGTCTTAGCCATTCCCACCCTCCGGCGCTGCTGCCAGCATTGCGGCGTAGATGTTGCCGAAGTTAACGCAGAAAGTTTCGTCGGCATTAAATGACACGTCGTCACAGTTCATTGCGGCGGCGATCATATCTTCTGTCGGTTCGACCGGCACGAACTTGTAACCGCTACTTACATGTTGAGCAAGCAATGCGGCGCGGCAGGCGTCACCTCTGCGTTCGTATTTCACGCCGACCAAGGCAAGCGCAGCCATAACCTGCTCCAGGCGCACCATAACCCCCTCGTCACTGATGAACTCCGTTGGTAGGTTTACCACCCCAGAAGTTTGCGCTTTCGGGATGGTGAGCAGTGGAATCACCGCATCACCCATTGGCTCAGACCAAGTAACCAGGATTTTTTCACCTTCCTTTGCGTATGCTAAGGTTTCTTCGCTGGCGTACAGCACCGGCTGCGCCTCCCGGTTGGCCAGTAGTTCGGCGGCCATCTCTTGAACCTGCGATAAACTGAACTCGTTCGGATTGTCGAGTATGTGTTTCAGCTGCTCAGTCGTTAGTGTCATGCATCCCCCTTGATGATTTCGTGCAGGCGATAGAACCCCATAAACAGCCAAAGAAACGGCAGCGCGCAGAGGAGAATCGGCCATAGAAATGATTGCGTCATAACCTCGCAAAAATCGTCTCCGTTGCGTGCCGTGATGTAAAAGGCTGCGAAGAATCCGACCACGTACACAGCTACTACGCTAAGCTCTCGCATCCTACTCACCCCTTTGAACCGCAGAATTCAGCGCATTCAGCACCATGTCTGTGAAAACCCCTTTGCCGTTTACTCTTGCGTGTGCTTCGATTTCACGAATGGCAGATTTCAAAACTCCCACTCTCACGCGGACAACACGCCAGTTTTCTCTACTGGATTTCTCAAGGTCACTAAGTGCGGTCATGGCTACTCATCCCCCTCGATAGTCATTGGTGATGCTTCAGATAAGAAGCCAGCCTGGCGTATAGCAACGGAGCATTCTGCAATCGCCTCATTTCTGCCATTGGCAAAAATCATCTCATTTACAGCATCGCGTTCAGGCTGGAGCAATGCAGGCAACCGCACCGGCGTAGCCAGCTGCTTTTCTGCCGCGAAAAATGCTCGCCCAAAATCTCCGTTTTTCTTCTCCAGAGATTCGATTCTGTCCTGCTGCTGATTGATGTGATCGTCCTGCGATGTGTTGGCGCGTTCCAGCTCGGCGATGCGCTGTTCTGCTGCTTTAAGTGCCTGCACTGATTCGGTCAGCATCGAATCGAGTTGCTCTGCTCGATGGATGAGGGCGGAGACGTACTCTTGCGAGTAGAGTGGGCTTGCGTTTTCATCCTTCGCCGTGGAATGCATTTGCGGCGTGCCATATTTGAAATCACCCGGCCCCATAACGCCGTGGTCGAATTTATACGCCACCGGCTTGCTCAGTTCGCTCAGCTTATCCATGAGAAATTACCCCTCGGTGGTTAATGCGGTAAACGCGCTTAGGTATGTCTGAGCCTTGTCGATTGACGTTGGTAAACTGCGCCCACATGTTCAGTTCGTTGAGAAAGCCGCGCAGGCCCATTGCAGTGCGACGACAGCCGTTTTTATTTGATTTGCCGATAGAGCGCTTGGCTTTGCGGATTACTCTTCGGTTATGGGCGTTACAGACTTCAACCCAGCGGTCTTTATCCATGTTTTTGTATGGCGCTCTGGCTTTTTTGCTCCTGGATGAGCTTTCGATGAAGTGCGCGTGGTTCAAATCTTTTAAGTATGTCGCTTTGCTCATAATGCTTGCTCCTTCTCATCCCACACCGCGAAAGCGCAATCATCGACATCTACTTCGCCAGTGTTGCCACACTGCGGACAGGTAATTTTGTCACCTGCATACAACAAGCAACCGATGCCTTTTTCCGTCTCAACCTTGTGCGTCTCGTTGTCGCATTTAGGGCATGCGCCAAGCCATGAAATATTCAGAGTTTTCATTGTGCTTTCTCCTGGGCCTCTGGCCGCTCAAATTCAGCTCCCGGCACTGTTTCATCAACGTGCGAGCCACACCTACGGCAGCAGAACACGGTGATGCCGTTCTCCGGGTAATCTTTCAGGTTAACGTTCAGACCAGCCAATTTTTTAGCGACACTCTCATCTGGATAGAAAGGGCGCTTCTTATCCGCCCTACATATCCGCTGAGTGCAGTTAATTTCGATGCTGATAGGCTCACCGCATCTGCACGCGCTTTCGATAATGTTGCTCTTACGCTTAGCCATGCTGGGACTCATAAATCGCCATAGCGAATGTTCTTCTGGTCGCGGTGGACTTCGGTTACCAGCTGCTCATAGACTGATTCAGCCTCTGTTTTTTCAAGACCAAATTGGCGCACCATAAAATCGACAATCTCGATTTGGCTTTTCTTGAAAATGATTTGGTGCTTAATGATTTTCACATCGTCACTGCATAGTTTTTCGTTCATGCCGCATCCTCTTTTTCGAATTCGTTTTCTTCAGCGTTCTGAAAAGGCTCGCACGAAGATGCGCAGCCGTCGCCGTCGTCGGGTTTGGTTTTTGTCAGATAGATAAGCCGCTGTCGGTCTTCAAGCTGAGCATCGGCGATAAGCTGATCCGTGTTGCGCTTCCTACGCCACCAGGTGTGGCCGCTAACGGCTTTCACCATGCCGTGCTTCTGCTCCATCTCGCGATTCCATGCGAACCATTCCGGGTGTTCATGGGCAATCAGGTACAACTTTGCATCGCTTTTCTTGAAGCAAGTCAAGCAGTTGCCATGATGCGGCGGGATATTCAGCTTAAACGGCATCGCGTCCCAGAAGTCGTTCACATCCTGCTTGTCGAATCCGCCCCAGTGGCAAAGCGGATAAACGAGGTTGTAGCGTTTAGCTGCGTCTTTGTTCGGATCAGCGCGCTGCAGTTCATCAGCCCGCATGCCGATAGCCGTCTTTGCTGACCATCCGCGTCGAGCCAGGCCAACTTCACGCATCCATGAGCGGATCGTCTGAGTTTTCAGATAATCACTGCATTTCTGCCGGGAGACGTTTGGGATTCCCTCAACACTGATCAGCTGTTCGAATGGTTCACCGTTCCGCGCTGCGGTTTCAAAATTAACCACCTTGTGAGTCATACCTATGCCAGGAATCGGGCTGGTTACCCCCTCAAGCCAGACCACATTTAGCCCGAAATGCCGGTCGCATCTATCCACAAACTTCAGTGTCTCTTCGTGTTCGCGTCCTGTGTTCGCAAAGACAAAATGAAAATCGAAGCAGTCGGCGTAGTTCTGCAACAGAAAATCGCACATGAATGCCGAGGACTGGCCGCCGGAGAAGCTGACGACCATCGGCTCTTTTGCTGGCATCACTGGGCGCTCTTTCATTTGGCCTCCCGCAGCTCGGTGGACTGTTCTTTAACCAAAGAAATAACAGCATTTGCTACCGCTCTCGGGTTGCTAATCGAAACGAACGTATGGCGTTCTTCTTGATAAGTCTCGAACTCCGCCACGTCGCTAAGAAATTCAAGCGCTTCATCGGGAAGTTGCTCTAATTGAATGGCCATCTGCTCAATAGCTTCAGACTTGGCCTGCGCCTGGATAGCTGCAAGTGCTGCGTCAGTGGCCGGGGTTTCGGCTTTCCACCACAGGTGGTGCATATCGGGCCCCTCAAATGCACCGTCTGATTCATACCCGCGCAGTTCCTCAGATAGGCAATCATTCATTGCCTTGATCGCCTGATTCTCCACAGCCAGCGCCTTAACTCGATCTGCCAGCGCATCGCGCTCAGCCTTAAGGGCTTCGTAACTCATTGGCAGCGGCTTATCAGTTTTTATACCTTGATTTTCAACGATATTTTTCATTATCAAATCCTTACCTGTGTGTACGTTGGTTCAGTTCTTCCAGCTCTTTGCAGTCGATGCAGAGCCGGACGCCTGGCACGGTTCTGCGCCGTGCTTCTGGGATTTCTTCGCCGCACTCGTCGCATTCATGCGCCGCCGTCAGTGATGACTTTTTGGTTACTGCATCGATCTGCGCCTGCAGGTATGTGGCTGCGCGCTCGTTTGCATCGTCGATGTTGTCCATCGTTAAAATTCCTCTTGCTGCCAGCCACCGCCGGCCTTTTTGCTTTTTGCCTTGAGGGCGATAAACCTGAACGGGTACATATCCGCGGCGACTTTGATTTTTACCCTGGCGTCGTCAGTCCAAAATCCTTTCACTTCGTGCAGTTACATCGTTCCGTCTGCGCGCATAACTGCGAAATCAGGCGTGTAAAACGTGTTATCTGCCAAGCGGAGCTTTACTCCTTCGAACTTGAACCAGACGATCAGACCAGATGACTTCTGCGTATTGAGTTCAGCGAAATACGCTTCTTCGGTCTTATTCATCTGCCCGGTCTTAAGGCGGCCAAGGGCAAAGGAACGGTTTGCGACTCGCTTCACTGCTCACTCCTTAAATCACCTTTAAGGTAATCATTACCTTTTAGGTAATTATTTGCAACTAAAAAATAGCGATTGCTCTCACAAATCGCACATGCGCTAAAACTCTCTGTACGGGCCTACAATCGATTTTATGGCTTAACCCATCTCTTTACATACCATCAAGGCACTTAACGCAATCTACCCGCCGTAGCCGCAGGAATTTCAGCATTTCAATTCGTATTCGGTTTTGGTTTGTATAAATCCATCCATGCAGGGCGTGGCCTCGTTTTGTCTTGCAGGGTCAGCACTGGCTCTGGAATCTTCTCACCCGCAGCCACTTTCTTCACCCACCGATCAAGCTCCTTGCTTAGAGCCTTTTCGACTTCGGAATCAGTCAACCGATACTGAACCATCCGTTGGCGCACCTCGGTGCAAACCCAGTATTCAACAGGATGCGACCACGGGATCCGCTCTGCACTTGGGTATAACCCCCTGACACTGCAATACCACTTGAAGCATGCAACAATATTCTCTTGCGTTATACCAAACGGGTTTTGCTCTGCTGATACCGATGAGACCATGGAGATGAACTCTGCCAAATCAGGAGGCCAGGAATTACCCGCCAGACAACGAGCAATGCAGGCATCCATGACTCCAGACATTTGCTTTTCACTCAGCCCGCCAATCGCTGCTTTCCAGGTCAATGATGGCATCGTCCCGTTCTTTGCCACCCACCGATCCGAATACATCTCGCCCATCATTTCCCACAGGTGGTATGCCTTCTCGCTCGCGCTCAGCAGCGATTGCTGCCCGTATTCTCTCGACAGCTCTGCCGCCTGTATTGGCGCCTTGTTGAATTCGTCCATCATTTCCTCCAGATTTTGATTCGATAGCTCTACGCTTCACGATGCTTTGAGCAAACTTCTGCTCCCATTGAGCTTGTTGAAATACTTTCCCTTCAGCGATCCAGTACGTTACAAACTCGGCCAGTTCTGGCTGTGAATATCCATTCCCAATTGATCTCCCCCAGAGTGCCGCGCTTTTCACAAAGTCGGGGCCAGGCGTCCAGCCTTCCACCATCTGAAACTTCCCAAAGTTATTCCCGTTCATTGGGAACGGTGGTGAATCCAGTTCTTCAGGCGGAGCCGAATTTTCTTCACGCGCGTCAGAGTGGGGGTTTATCCTGCTACTGCTACTGCTACTGCTACTGCTACTGCTACTGGTTACGGAACGGTTTGCGAAGGGTTTCAAAAGGGTTTCCCAACCCTTTATTTTTTCCGCATTTTTGTGCTCTGATATTGGTGTCATCAATTCAATGAAAACCCGCGCCATTGCTGGCTTTGCTTCGAAGTCATCAGGTATTTGACCGAACAATTTCAGGGCCGCAACTGCCTGGTTAACGTTGTCGATGGCGTTCCATCTCATAAAGTTTGTAATGAACACCCATTTGCTCTTTGGATTTCGGGTTATGAAACCCCTTTGAGACAGTTCCAGTAACCCTTTCGAAACCCTTTCTATTGGCCAATTAACATCCTCGGTTATGTATCCGTCCGGGAGTCGGAAGCAGCCGATCATGTTTGTGTGCTGCCCGGTCAATAGATACAGCGCCAGCAATCTTGCATCGTCTGACAAGTGGCGCATGTCATCGCTGGACCAAAATGACGTGTGCACCTTGCCGTAATCACGCATGGGCGACCTCGCCGCTCTCTTTGGCAAGCGTAATCATCTCCCTGATACGCTGACGCTGTGCCTTTGTATGGCTGGCGTTGCACTCCACGCACGCCCCGTTCACCGTGTAACGCTCGCATACATGCCCATTGCGGCAGGCGACGCCGGTGTAGTATTTGGTGAGGCCTAACTTTGCGGCCTCCGTCCTGGTAATAATTTTCACGTCCTCCACCTCTTTGCGTGTATGAATGTGATAGAGATTAGCGGTAACACAAAAATAGATCAACCATAAATAGATTTTTGTTACCCAGGCCATGGGGAAATAAAAAAGGGCCGCGTTAGCGACCCTTGGTGTGGTGGTGGTGAATCAGTAGAAGAACAGCACCAGCTCCTGCTTTGTCAAATCCGGCTTTCTTTTCTTGCACGCCTTAAACAGCTGATCAATGAACTTTTTCTTCGGCATTCGCGTCTTCCTTTGCGTATGCGTCATGATGTAAAGCGCGGTGGTGCCGGCTTCTTCTGCAAACGCATCACGCTCATCTTTGCTCATCCCCAGCCAGAATTGTTTGAAGTTAAACGGCTCCATATCCTGCCTCTTTTCAATGTTTGATCGTGCAGATAATTACCTAAATGGTGCCAGTTCGCAAGTTTGTTACCTTTCCGGTTCGTTTACCATTTAGGTAATTTTGTTTTAAATACAGGCAACAACCTATTCAACGGACTGTGAAACCACTATGAAAAGCATTAACGACATCCGCCGTGAGAACCTCCGCGACATCATCAACCGTGATTTCGACGGTAAACAAGTACGCCTGGCGGAACGGCTGGAGATTAATGCCAACGTGATCAGCCGTTGGCTGAAACCGGCGACAGACAAGAATCACAAGACAATCGGTGACTCAGTAGCGCGAAAGCTTGAGGTTGCAGCGAATAAGCCTAAGTTTTGGTTGGACCGCGATCACATGATGGCAATGGCCGCCGGCGCAGAAGCAGTGCAAGAGGAAACTGAAGTCGGCGCCATTGTCGCGAGCAATCTGGAATTGTGGATGAGCAACAACCGCGACTTATCCAGCCAGGCAAAAGTTGGCGCCGCCGCCGGCGTTGGCCAGTCTACAGTTAACCGTGTACTGAGCCGTGAGGGCAACATCACCATCAACAGCCTGGAAGCGATCGCCGGTGCGTTCGGGCGCCGCGGCTATGAGCTTCTGCTGAAGCCGAAAGACCCTACCCTGATTAACTATGATCGATCACAATACGCGCAATTGCCGGCCGAAGATAAAGCTAAGATCGAATCGTTCATTGAGTTTGTGATGCAGCAGGCACGAATCTAACAAGACAATTCCATTTCATGACAACAAGTTACCGCCATGCGGCGGTTTCTCGCGCCACTAATAATTACCTTTTGGGTAATTTTTTCTATTACTGACTATTGACAACAACCCTTTTACGGTCGATTATTACCTCAGGAAGTTACCAATCTGGTAATGATGCTCTTTAACAATCAGGCAGGAATTGAGGCGCCGCGATGATGCGGTGATCACCTAAACATTAACGATTTCCCCGCACGCCGGGGACACAGCAGAGGGTTACACGATGACTAACGAGAAATTCAGTAAAGACGCATATGAAACGGCTGTTGAATTCAACGTTCAGCAACGTTTTGCGGCGATGTTGGTTCACACAGGAAACTTTAACGTGAATCGTCGTGGCGCTGACATGGTTGCGTTCATTGCTGATCGGAAAGCTGACTATCAAACAGCCCACCCTGACATGCTGACTGCGGGACAAACCATAGTTAACCAGCAACATTTCACCGATTTTGTTTGTTCCGGGATTTGGCGTAGTACCGACAGCCAAAGCGGCGGGGCTACAAAGGGTAAAATGATGGAATTACAAAGAGTTTTAAACACAGAAGTTATTATCGGTGACATTGTTCACGCGCATGGTGCGGTCTTTAAAGTGATAAAAGTACTCAGTTTCCCCGGGGCGGGAACTGACGGAAAAGATGTAGCAGCAAATATTGCTGAATGGGTATCCGGCAGAATTGAACCGGCCTACTTCGGCCCTGGCAGAGAATGGAATTTCCAAGGCAATGACAGAGTAACGCAACTAATTGAACCCCGCTAATCGACTAACACCCACCGCGCCCTACGGGCGCAGGTTTCTCACGCCATAAATAATTACCATCCGGGTAATTAAAAGGACTGATAATGATTTCTCAAACCATCAACGGGATTTTCTGCGTGACCGTCTGCGGCTGTGTTAGTTGGCGGTTTGCAGATTTCAATGAAGCCCTGCACTGGGCATTTACAACACGGTTAGCGATCGATACCGCCAACCGGATCGGAGCATAACTATGAACGCAAAACAGGCTATCGATATTGAAAAAATCGTTGCCAGCTTCACCGAGCAGGACAACGAAGCGGTTTATGCAGAGGTTGAAGCGCTGGATAAGAAGGTGCCGATCCACGGCTTCACCGCTTTCATCAGCAAGTACCTACCGCCGGACTTTGACCCGGAGGTTTTAGCCATGGGCACCGACTCAACCGAATATCAGGAGCTGGCAGGCGCGGCAATTTGGGATTGCATAACGGAGCTGGTTAAGCGACAGCGCGCAATGGAGATCTACCGCCGGCGCCACCAGTTCGATGAGGTGGCGTGATGTTGCAAAATGCTGGAAACATGGACCGTACCAAATACCTCGGCGGCAGTGATGTCGCCGCAATCCTTGGCATTAGTCCCTGGCGCACACCGCTCGAGGTGTATTTGGATAAGGTACAGCCGCGCATCAAGACAATCGATCCAAACAAGCAAAAGGTTTTCACTCGTGGACAACGCATGGAGCCTTACGTTATTGACCTGCTGGCTGAAGAAACTGGGTTTGAAATAGTCTCGCGCGGTAACCGGTATATTCACAGAGATTACGATTTCATTGCCGCGGAGATCGACTTTGAATACTTCGACCCTGGTACTGGCCAAGTAGAGAACGGTGAAATAAAGACAGTTAGCCCATTCAAGGCAAAAGAATGGGGAGAGGTTCAGACCGATGCGATCCCGGTTCACTACACAGCACAGGCCATGCACGGGATGATGGTGACAGGGAAGAAGGTTTGCACTTTCGGTGTTCTTATCGGCGGTGATGACTTCAGGATATATCGCGTCGAAAGGGATGAGGAAACAATCGAGGCAATCCTACAGAGAGAGGTTGAATTCTGGGATCGCGTCTCACAACTAAACCCGCCACCGGCCACTGCAGTAAGCGACATCATGATGATGTTCGAAAAGGACGCAGGAACCCGAATTGAAGCAGACGGAAAAGTTATCGGATTATATAACGACCTCCGCGAGATGAAAGGAAAGTACAAGGAGTTAGAGCAGGAAATAGCGATAACCGAAGAAAGAATAAAACTTTACATGCAGGATCACGCAATCCTGACCATTGACCAGAAAGAAATAGCAAGTTGGAAAAGCCAGAGCAGCATGCGGTTTAACCAAGAGGCATTTTCCACATCTCACCCCAAGTTATTCAACAAATTCAAACAGGCTTCTATCTCACGCGTGTTCCGCCTGAAATAAGGATAAATCATGTCAACAAACGCACTTAAAGCGGCTGCCACTGGCAAGACCGCAGTACAGGCTCATTCAGAAAAACCAACAACTTTAGCCGGATTGCTGGCAGATCCGAAAATTAAAGCCCAGATGGCGCTTGCGCTTCCCAAGCACATGACAGCTGACCGCTTAGCTCGCATTGCTACCACGGAAATCCGCAAGGTGCCAAAACTTGGCAACTGTGACCAAGCAAGCTTTCTGGGCGCCATTATGCAGTGCGCTCAGCTCGGGCTTGAACCAGGTGGCGCACTTGGCCACGCATACCTATTACCATTCGATAAACGTCAGAAAATCAATGGGCGCTGGGAAACTGTTTCCACCGAAGCGCAACTGATTATCGGATACAGGGGGATGATTGATTTAGCTCGCCGCTCTGGCCAGATCCTAAGTATTTCCGCCCGCACCGTTCATGCTAACGACAAATTTAGCTATGCCTACGGCCTTCAGGAAACATTGGAGCACGTACCGTGCGAAAGCGGCGACCGCGGGGAACTTACACACGTTTACTCGGTTGCCCGCCTGCGAGATGGAGGAATTCAGTTTGAGGTGATGAGCAGAGCTGACGTCGAAAAAGTTCGCGCAACAAGCAAGGCTGGCGGTAATGGGCCTTGGGTGGATCACTTCGATGAGATGGCGAAAAAAACCGTTATCCGACGCCTGTTCAAATATCTGCCGGTATCTATCGAGATGCAGCGGGCCGTGGTTATCGATGAAAAGGCAGAGGCCGGGGTTAGTCAGGATAACTCTTCCGTCATCACCGGCGAATACTCGGTTGTCGATGATGAACAAAATATCAGCCTCACAGAGGTTCAGGAAGATGCACGCCAACAGGTAGAGGCAATTCTCAACAGCCTTGACCCAAGCCACGCAGATGCAAAGGCGTTATTTGCAAAAGCAGAGGCAGAAATAGCGGAACTGGCTCCAAGCCTGGGTGAAGACATTTACGCAGGATTCGTCATGACCATGAACGATATGCGCGCCGAATACCAATAAATTACCGCCGCGGGGCTACGGCCCCGCCAAAGGAGAAGCAATGAAAGCAGCAATTCGAAAAACCCAACTCCTGGCGATGGTTCCCATGTCGGAGTCGCAGATCACCAAACTGGAAAAGGCAGGAGAGTTCCCGCAGCGTTTTGCACTGACAAACCGAACCGTGGCCTGGAACTTGGATGAAGTAGAAGCCTGGCTCGATGAGCAACAGGCCAAGAATACCGGCCGCACGCCGGATTATTCCCCCGATGTCCGCCAGCGCAAGCAGCGGCCAGTACAGGAGCGCGCAGCATGAATATCAAACGTCACATGATGCGTAATGTGTGGGCCTATATGGTTGCTGGCCTGTTCGTGTTTTGGTTTCTGTCGATCGGCCTAACTGTGCTGGTCGTTAAGATGGCGGAGGCGATCAATGGATAAGCTACGCGAAGAGTTTGAAAAGCAGATTCGCGAGGATTTGCTATTTGATGATGAAGAGTTGGTATGGCAGCCAGAGCGAAACTGCTATGCCATTTACGGCGTGCATCTGGCTTGGTGGGGATATCGGGCCAGCCGGGAAAACTTGGTGGTTGAGCTTCCGCCAATAAATATTCCTTCGGGAAGTGACACCCTGCTTAAAGCTGCGGTTCAAATGGCGGTAGAGGTACAGACCAATAAGTGCGCCGAAGCCATCCGCTCTATCGGCCTATCAATCAAAGGGGATAGGGTATGAGTTATCAACTTATCTACGCAGATCCGCCGTGGCAGTATGACAACAAGATCAGCAACGGCGCCGCCGGCAACCACTACAGCACGATGACGATGCAGGACTTGAAGCGGCTTCCTGTGTGGTCAATCGCAGCAGAAAACAGCGTATTGGCAATGTGGTATACCGGTACGCATGCCGACCAAGCCAAGGAGCTTGCAGCATCTTGGGGATTCGACGTTCGGCAGATGTTCCTGTTTACCTGGGTGAAGTTCAACGAGCTGGCAGAGCGTACCGTCAACGCCGCTATCGAAGATGGCATGGTCGACTTTTACGACTTTCTCGATCTGCTAAACGGCGTAACCAGGATGAACCCCGGAAATTACAGCCGCGGCAACCAGGAATCAATGCTCGTTGCTGTTCGTGGCTCCGGCCTTGAACGAAAGGATGCGTCTGTGAAACAGGTTATCTACGCGCCTATCACGCAGCACAGTGCTAAGCCATGGGAGGCTCGGCATCGTCTCGAGCGGTTATATGGTGACGTGTCACGAATTGAGCTTTTCAGCAGAGGTGACGCGCCAGGCTGGCACCATTGGGGTAACGAATGCCCAAGGAATGACGTCGAACTGCTTCCAGGCGGTTTTGCCATACCAGCAGCAGTGAGGATCGCATCATGAAACACAACCGTGATGATGTTATGCAGATCGTGAAAGACAACGAGAACATAGGCTATGCAAAGATAAAGGAACTGTACGAAATGGCACACAAGCCAATCTCGTCACATGCCCTTAGCCGCGCGCTGGCGACGTTGGTTGACCACCAGCTCATCGAGCGGAAGCTACACGGCAATCAACCATGCACTTACGCGTATTCCGGAGGGCAGCATCGGTTCGCACAAAGCCCAAAAATAGCCATGTTCGATCAATGCCTGGCATCAGTCAGCGCACGACAAAATTGATTTCTATTTTACCCGCTCCGCTTCAATCCACCCATCCACCATATTGGCCCATTGCTGCAGCATATCCCGGCGCTGTTCGGCATACTCTGCTTTGTTGTATACCGCGCGCACGCCGCGCTGCTCATGGGCCAAACACTTCTCAATCCAATCCGTATTAAACCCCTCTTCATGCAACAGCGTGCTGGCAGTTCTACGCAGATCGTGAACTGTGAAGTGCGCTATTTCTTTTCCTGATTCCCTGATTTTTTCGTTTGTCGTATTGATCACCCTGTTAAGCGCCGAGTTTGACATAGATTTTCGTGGGTTATACCTGGCCGGCAGAATGTAATCTGAACCACACGCTGCCACTTGCAGTGCAACCATAATGTCGATCGCCTGCTGGGAGAGATAAACAACATGCGGACGCCCTGCCTTCATCCGTTCGGCTGGTATCGTCCAGCGCGCTGAAGAAAAATCGACCTCTTTCCAAGTGGCGTCCGTCAGTTCACCCTTTCGCACCATCGTGATTAGTATCAGCTTCAAAGCAAGCTTTAATGAAGATGCGGCGCCGGTAGAGTTAAGTACATTGAAGAACAGTCCGATCTCAAAAGGTTCAAGCGCGCGATCGCGTTCTTCAAATGTGGCAATGCTGGAGGCTTTGATATTTGCCGCCGGGTTTGGCACTGCGTGGCCGCGGTCAATGGCATGGGTGAAAACGGCGCTGACAATTTCCCGCACCTGGATCGCCGTCGCCCTGGCGCCTCGGTCGACTATCTTATCGCACAGCGTGCGGAGCATTGGCGTAGTGATTTCATGCAGAAGCTTTTTCCCCAATGTTGGAAGGATGTCCCTGTCGATCACTGCCTGTTTCATCGCCCGAGTGCTATCTGCAAGGCGGACATGTTTCATATAGGCGACGGTATAATCAGAGAAATTTTCCGCTCCCTTTATTTGCATGATACCGTCGCGCTTTGCTGCAGCCGGCGACTGGCCTGCATCCACCATCTTTTTGGCGGTATTGAGTTCGTCGCGCGCCTCAGCCAATGTGATACCGTCAGGGCCATACCGGCCAATCGTCAGCGTCTCACGCCGGCCATTAATTCTATAGTCATACCGGAATGAGACCGATCCGCTTGGTTGCACGGCAACGTATAGGCCATCACGATCGGTGACCTTATAGAGTTTCTCTCTTGGCTTCAGGTTTTTCAGTTTCGTATCTGTGAGCATGCCGGCTACTCTCTGCTGTGGTTGATACCGTCAATATTTACCAAAAAGGTGGTGAACGGATTAGGCCGAGAGTACAGCGAAAATGGATATACCGTCAAAGGTACCGTCAAAAATTGAATGCTTTCACGAATAGTAATTGATAGTCAGAAAGAGAAAACCCCCGAACAGCTAAGCCGCATCGGGGGTTTTTAAATAATCACTGATAGTCAGTAATTAGCTGTTCATCATTCCCACTCAATCGTCGCCGGCGGCTTGCCGCTGATGTCGTACACCACGCGGGAGATGCCGTTCACTTCGTTGATGATGCGGTTGGAGACGCGGCCGAGGAAGTCATACGGCAGATGCGCCCAGTGCGCGGTCATGAAGTCGATGGTTTCCACCGCACGCAGGGAGACTACCCAGTCGTATTTGCGGCCGTCGCCCATCACGCCGACCGAACGCACCGGCAGGAACACGGTGAACGCCTGGCTGACTTTGTTGTACAGGTCGGCTTTGTGCAGCTCTTCGATGAAGATGGCGTCGGCGCGGCGCAGCAGATCGCAGTACTCTTTCTTCACTTCGCCCAGCACGCGCACGCCCAGACCCG